>Ga0247609_10005297_pt1 | contig 12693 bp, 3 predicted proteins | sample 172DNAGHGlowgp2_FD_193487 | JGI IMG/M metagenome (GOLD analysis project Ga0247609, IMG submission 193487) | Sheep rumen microbial communities from Palmerston North, Manawatu-Wanganui, New Zealand - 1728 DNA GHGlow gp2 | ecosystem: Host-associated > Mammals > Digestive system > Stomach > Rumen ...
GTTCCGTGTCCCTTCATGGACTGACGGAAAAGGCAGCCGACGTAACTTTCCAACTGATATTCCATCCCAATGCCATCAGCAATTGTCCACAACAGCTCGATGTGGCGCATACCTATCCGATGAAGCTGCGCCTGACGCTCAGCGAAGCGGGGGAGGGTGATGCCCCGGTGCTTTGCGAGGAGGCGGTGCTCAACGTGGAGGTGCCAGCCTACAGACCGAAAATAAAATTCTGTTTCATCCCCCAATTTCCCAAAGAAAGCAGTGGAACCTTGCTGTATCAGCCGGATATGCCGGCCTGTATCAGAGCCGGTGTGCTCCGCGTGCAGCATGTGAGGCCTTTCAAATGTGCTCCGGCTATCAGGAACATCAACTTCTCCTATGGAGTCATAAAGACCAGCTTTGATGCCAAGGACCAACCAACGGAAGAGTGCGTCAGCCAGTTGCTGCGGTTCTGCGATGTGGACGTGGACGGCTTTGAAAGAATCGACGGAGAGCATGGCAGGATAAAATACTTAGCCTCCGGTGGCACGATAGATATACCGATGGAGCTGCAGACCGGCAGTGTCTTTGAACCCGCTTCGGCAAAGATGGAAGATGTCTACACCCCCTACGTTTCTTTCGTTGAGCATGGCATGCCCAAAACCTTCCACCTCGACGGCTTCTCCGTATGCCGTGATCCTTACACCGTGCGGGCAGAAGTGCTCATAGGGATTAAACAGGCCTCCGGTGAGCCGAAATGGATTAATATCACCAACAACTGGATGGTGCGCAACGAGGGTGTGGTTTCGCTCATCAACGACTTCGATATCAGTCTGATTCTGAAAATACGCAATCAGGCAACGGCGTGCAGACCTGATTGCCCCGATGCCTCAGTATTGTTTTGGGGACTCCGCATCAGTGATGTCTCACTGGTAGACAAGGTGGGGAGCTTGGCACTGCGCGAAGGCAGTGAACTGCGCGATATCGTTAGGATAGACGGACTCTCACCCGACAGCCCCATAGTGCTGGGACCCAATGAAGAACGCTCGTTCGACCTGAAAGTCAATAACAGGTTAATAGAAGCCATTGTGCCAGACCCCAGCCAGGAACGCACGCGTGCAGAGGTGAGGTTGGTACTGGAGTACTTTTTGATAGAGGATCAGAAAGGTGCAAATAAAGCCCGGGTGGAAGCCGGTGATGTGGATGGTTTGGGTGGCAGGACCGATCGTGCCTTCCAGTTTGAACTGTGCCGTACACCGCAGTCGGGCTGGTTCTGTGTGGACTACGGAACCTCTGCCGTGGTGGCCGGCTGTTCCGAGAGCGGCACTTCCGCCATGCGGATTATAGACCTGAAGAACATCAAAGACCGGTTGATGCTCGAAGCCTACCCCGACCGCAACGATATAGGCAAGCGTCGCAACGACGATGAGACCGACTGCTTCGTGGCATCAACCATCTGCTTGAACAACAATAATCAGGAACAGGAGAACTTCTCCGACGTGCTGCCCCCGGAACAGTATCGGCAGCAGGCCGTATGGTTCTCACCCTCGGCAGGGTCGCTCGACGTGAACTATCAGCTGTCGTGCATGAAGACCCTCATGGGCTATCCCTCGCTGCCCGATATGTTCAGTGCCAGTGCGCAGGAGAAATTCCGCTATAAGGTGAATGGCGTGGAACGACGGCTCTACGACGAGAATAACGAACCCACCGAGCTGATGCGCGTTGATGAGATTTTCCGGCTGGTCTACAAGCAGCTCTTTGAATATTATATGAGCCACGACTACAGTCAGGACGGACGACGCATTTGCCGCCGCATAGAGAAACTGGTCATCTCAGTACCGAACACCTATACGCCGCTCAATCTGGATACAATTACCCGCCTGGCCCGCGAAGCCATGCCCTATATCTATCCGGAATATCTCTGCACGGTGAGCGAGAGCGATGCCGTGGCCTGCTATTATGTGTCGAAGCAAAAGGAACTTATAGAGAGTGTCAGCGACTTTGGAAGGCGGTCGGAACTGCGCAAGAAACAGCATGTGCTGGTCTACGACATGGGTGCCGGAACGCTCGACCTGACCCTCTTTGAATACAGGCTCGACCGCAATACAGCTCCCGCGGAGAACTATGTGAGCATCTTAGGTAAGATGGGCGTAAACAAGGCGGGCAACTACCTTGACTACGAGTTGGCTTGCATATTGGTGGAGCTGTGCCGCGAACGGAATGTGGTAGACGACGACGACTTGGCCAAATTGGAACAGCTGCTACAGCTCGACCTTGACGAGGGCATTGCCAACCAGGTGTCGAGTGGCGACCGTTTGCAACTGAAAAACTATGTGAAGGAACTGAAGAAACAGCTGAAGCCAGGCGTTGCGGATCCGCTTCAGAATCTGACGCTGGCCGACAGTGGCGTGACGGTAGCCCTGCAGCAGTTGACCACGGCCGACATTATGAATAGAAAGCGCTACAAAGCGTTCATCAAAGACATCACAGAGGGCGTTTTGGGCAACTTCATCAAGTTGTTTGGCGGTGACAGCAAAAAGATAGACCTTGATGTGGTGGTGTTCTCAGGGCGCAGTACGGCTCTCGGTGACATCCGGGAAGGTGTGAAAGCCTGCATAGGCAACTTCTGCAACCAACCCGCAAAACTGCTCTATGGCGACATCTCAAGTGACAAGCTCTTCAGCGACCTGAGCAGCTTGACCGCGGACAGTAGCAAACTGAAGACAGTGGTTACTCGCGGATCGCTCGCCTATGCCACAATGTTCAATGTGGAGGGCAGTCATTATCACCTGAGACGCCAGCCTTTCTACGCTCAGTATGGCGTAGTGGTTGTGCTGCGCAACGGTGATGTGAAGTGGTATCCGCTGGTGGGCTATAACGTAAGCGGAACCACATCGGAGAACGGTCAGGTTGTCAGCAGAACGGTGACCTTCTGTGAAGGCAGCGAGATTCTTTTTCTGGATCTCATACAGAGCTATAGTGCCAGCGTGGTGGATGACTATAAGAATGGCAATTTCGATACCATTTCGAAGTTGGGCCACTACACTCTCGACCCTTGGCCGAACAAATTTGACTTCAGTCTCACGATGTATGATGAGGTGCGGACATCAAGCAAGTCGGTGCTGAAATTCATGCTGATGGGACATACCCAGGATCGGAGTCCTCATGATGATTTCGACAACCCGTCGCTGCGCAAGAGCCTCTGGCCAGTGGTGTACAGGACGAAAAAATAATAGCGGAAACAACACAACGAAAGAACCTTAATAGAAGAATGAAGAGAATACTATTATCCTTCATGCTCATGCTGCTGACCATGACAGCAGGAGCACAGGAACCGGACAGTATCGTCATTGTCAGGGGCGACAATACGCTCACCCTTGATGTGTCGAAGAGCCGTGCCTTTATTACGGTGGAGAAAATAGCGGCAGATACCATGCGCTATAATGTGATTACTGCCGACACGCTATTGAAGGTAGTGGTGCTCGATGACAAGGGCGAGAGGTTCGAGTCGCAGGATGTCTCCAGCCGGCTGTCGCTCTATGGAGCTAATCAGGAGAGTGCGGGCATCAGCTGTATGTCGATTGCTCAGGGCAAAGAAACCAAGGACCAGCAATATAGCCATAGCCTGACGGCACCCGGTCGTACGAATTGGATACGGTTGGCTTCATCGTTCCATCCCGACGGCGTAGATGTCTCCGTGGGCAAAACGGAGAAGGATCTGCTTATCCATATTCAGAAAGTGATGCCCTGGTCAGACGAGGGCCTGTCGAAGTTGAGCATCACTTACAGCATAGACACTACGGCGTTCAAAAGTGGCTTTGAAAAAAACGAACAAGGATGCCTGACCGATACCATCGTGATGAAAGAAGGGCAGAAGTTGCAGGAAATCATTCTCTCGGGTCTGAGCAGCTTAAAGAATGTGCAGCTTGGCAAAACATTTTCGCTTGACGGAAAAAATGTGGCAGGAGAGTGCAAGGAGGACCTGCACATTACGATGCCTGATATGCTGGCAAAAGGCGAGCATCTGCTGAGTATCCCCTGCACGGTGCTTACTGAGAAGGGACGAGAGAATGTCAGCTTACTGGTGCCTATCCTGGTAGAACCGGGCGGATTACCCTTGTGGATTTGGGTCATTGTCGTTGTGGCGGTGATAGCAGTCGTCATCATCATCGTTTTTTCGGTAGGTTCATCCCTTGGCGGGTTTAGGAACAAGAAAAGGAAGAGTGAGGATAATGACGCGCAGACCGCAGATTCCCAGCCGGATGACGAAAAGGCGAAAGCCGCAGAAGAAGTGGACAGGGCTGCGGCTAAGGAGGCAGAAGAAGTGGAAAAGAAACAGCGCTTGGAGCAAATGGCTGTCAGCCTGTTTGTGGAACATTGGAACAAGAACTTTTCCAGTGATCCCGTGCCGGAAACCCAGCAGACGCTGGCACCGCTGATGGGCGTTATTGAGCAGGGATTCATCGGAAAGAATCAGAAGGACAAGCTGAAGAAACAGTATGAAGCGCAAGGCGTCTCTGCCGACGTGGACGAACTTTGTATTAAGATAGAGCAGAAGGCCTATCAGGAAGGCAAGGGAGAAAAAGAAGGCGAAATAGAACGCCTGAGGAAAAGTCTGCAGGAACTGGAGGAAGCCAACAAAAAGCTGGATGAATCGTTGAAGCTGGAGATGGAGAAATCCAAGGATACGGAAACAAATACGGTGTATGTAGACCCCGACCCGGTGTTACAACAGAATGTGGTGCGACTGGAGGAAGATTTAGGCAAGGCCAGGGAGCAGTGTCGTATCTTGGAAGAGAACATCGAAGTGCAAGACCGTCAGCTGAAAGAAAAGGACAGGCTGCTTGGCGAGAAAGGTAAGGAGGCTGAGGAAAAGGATAAGACCCTTGAAGAGAAGGATAAGATTATCAGGGAAAAAGATGCCGAATGGCAGAAGAAGGAAAGCGAACTGGCAGAGCTGCGAACTCTTTTGGCAGAAGCACGGAAGGGGGCTGGCTCTGGTCGCGATAAACTGGTGGAGCAAGCAGAGAAACGCATGGAGGGCATTTCCCTCTTTGTGGAAAAACTGGTCAGGTCTGTGGAGGAGATGCCCGCCCAGTCGGCAATCTTCCTGAATGCGATAGGGCAGATAAAAAATGATTTCACAAAGGCAAAAGACAACTTCATGCTGTCGGCACAGCAATGGAAGACGGGCAGCGGCACCATCGAAGAGGTGAAAAAGGCCATGAGCGAACAGTTTGTGAAGAGCTTGCGCAAGCAAGGATGGATGAATAATATTGCCATGCTTGAAAGCTATAGCCGTCTGCCTGCGCTGAACACAGAGCTTGAGGCCCACGGCATAGGATCCGCCCTGTTAGGACAGCTTTCTGCGGCCATTGCCGCCCTGCTGGGCGCGGCAGACATGTCGCTGATCGTGCCTTCGGTGCTGGCCGCCGACTATGCGGCAGAGGCCTATGAGTATCGCAATGCCGACACGTGGATTGACAAGTTCTTCTCTTCGGTCTCGTCCCGCGACTATGGTGGAAAGGTGTTCGACATCGTTCAGGTGGGCTACACCATCGGCAGTGACCACGTGACGCGTCCCGTAGTGCAATATTATTAATGTATAATAAAAAGAATATCTATATATGAAACTAATCACACTTTTCGTAGGCAACAAGGCCGATCACGTCATCCATTTCGATGCAGCAGACAACGGTGCCTCTGAGACCTATATCGTAGCCGCCGACCAGGCGTCGACAGAACTGTTTGCGTTCTATCACTCTATCGGCTCTCAGGCGGGAGGACGCGGTAGTGACATTATTCTTCAGACCGATAAGGGGCAGGGTAGGGCATATATCACAAAAATCTCTCTTGGGGAAGAATCGGGTGCGGACAAGTTGACTGTCATGGTGGAGCTGAGCTGCAAACCCGTTAACGTAAGAGAAGTGGTAGACCCGTCGGCCACGTCAACGTTGGAATTTGATATGAAGGGCAAGAACCGGTGGCCGGTGAGGTTGAGAGATGGTGTTAGGAATCCGAAGCCAGTAGACGTGGTGTTCGTGCTTACCGATGAGTCGGGAAAAGAGTTTTCCAAGACCCTCGCCATCTGGGCTGCCCCGATAAGGGCTATCAGCGATGTGGTGTTCGACTATGGTTCGGAAGCTTCGCAAATGGCCATCTTCGATCGTGACAATGAGGAAACGCTTCACAGCAGAAGACCTATTTTTGAGGAAATGAAGGACCTCTTTGGTGTTACGGAAACCGCCGGGAAAGGTTCTCGCTATGTACAGGAAGACAGTGATACGGAAGACTTGTTTCGCTCCGTTTTTTATGTGAAGCAGAGGTTTGACCCTACGGAGATTAATGCTATGCCAATACCAGAGTGGAAAGATAAAAAATTGGAAACAGATAAAGTGCTCCGTATACTGACCACAGAGCAGGAAGCTCAGGAACTGACAAAGGAGAAGGGGTTTATCGTCATGCCCAATGCTAAGATAACTGCATTTGGCGGCGTGCGTCTGCCTCGTATATATGAAGATGGGGACGGATTCCCCATCTCTGACTATAAGTCGGAATACGGCGATGACAGCAAGGAGAAGTATTTCTATCGAGCCACTATCAACCATTTCATCTTTTGTGCGTTGAAAAAAGTGCGCCGTCCTTGTGTGTGCTTCTATATCCTTATGCCCAATGTCTATACCCAGCAAGAGGTGTTTGCTAATCTCCATTATCTGCGCAAAGATATTGGTGAGATGCTCCAAAAGAACGACGTAATCAACAAACGGGTGAAATGTGTCGAACTGTCGGTGGTGTCGGAGAGCGACGCTTCCATGTTGGGCGCAATTGACCTTATTAAGAAAATTCGCAGGCAGAATGGTGAGTCGCCACTCCAGCAAGGCATCTATCTGATGCTCGATGCCGGTAAGGGTACACTTGATTTCTCTGCCATCGAATATAAAACACAACCAAGAGAACAATATCTGAGCCGCTACCGTTCGGGCATTATCGGTGCTGGCAATGCTTTGACTTATGCTTATATGTATGCACTGCTCTACGATTTTTCCAGGGAGGCAGTGGATAATTACAGTCCGAAAGATGACGACTTGTACTGTTTTATCTGCAATAACCTATTGGGGTCTGATGATGAAGGAGTTCAGTTAGGTGGAGGCGACCTGGCAAATCTGAATAAGTTGATGAGAGCTGTTGACAGGTATAAGGTGAGCGTGGGAAAAGAAAAATGCCTGCCCGACAAGAATATAAATGCTTTTGGCGGAACGGGTAAACTTACCCAGCTTTCGGCTGCCAAAATGGATGCTTTTATAACGTATGTGGAGGAAATGGTTAAGGGTGATACTTACAAACCACTATCGGCAGTTGCTCAAAGCTATGTGGATGGAACTATAGCCCAGATAACTGCGGGTGTGTGCAGTAAGTTGGTTGGCGGTGTGGAGCATCTGAAGGATCAAATCAAGGGCGTTATCTTTGCAGGACGCGGATTCCTGCATCCCAAACTGAAAACAACTGTGTACGATTGCTTGAAGAAGTCGCTTGGTGTGACACAGGAATTCAGTTATACGGGCAAAGAGTGGTATGCAGGAACAGAGAAAAACGTTTGTCTCTTTGTACGCCAACCCCTCCTTCATGGTGCCTATAACAACCACATGATGTGTGTTCCGTCTGTGAAGAAGGACAAAGGACAACCGGATTCGACGACACAAGAACGTGGCATCCTCGATTTCTTGAGCGAGCGTCTTCCCAATATCGGAGGAAATAACAATTTTCTTGGTGCGGCTGTAAATTTCCTGGGAAAGATTGATAGTCGTCCAGAGTCTTACGGCATGCCTGGCGATGTGACTGAAAACGGTCTTGTGACGGGGTTTGCAATGACGATAGAACAGAATGATACGCTGATTCTGGCAGGAAGAGAATACTCAATAGACCCAGGTAAGGTGACTATTTTCTATGCGGGTGATGACATCCTTGTGAGATACGATAATGAGAACCGTGTGCTCCCCATTACCAATCAAGGCGTTAACTTGGTGACCTCCCCCCTCGTATTCCCGACGCTGTTCCCGTTTGTCAAGCCGGAGGAGGAGAACAGTATTTCTGTGGTTCCTCTGAAGGCATCTCTGCCTCAAGGCGAAAACAGTGACCCACAGAGCAGGCAACCCAATCAGGAGAACGGACAAGGCAAAGCACCTGATCAGGGTACAGGAAAGCCTGGACAACAAGGGGAGAAAAAGGACGAGACGAAACCTGATACAGGTAATGCCTCTCGTGGAAATGGTGGCGGTGCTGCTATGCTGGAGTTGGTTGATTTACTATAGATAGAAGAACGGTAATCTATTAATTGCGAAAAGTATAACGATGGAACAGATAGAGATTATACAGGGGATATCATGGTTGCTGGTTTTGCTTCTCATGGCAGCACTGGCATTTCTGGCGTGGAAAAACATCCAGTTGAAAAAGGAGCTGGCTGCGGGCATGCCTGCACGCAACGAGCTTGACGCGCTTAGGCAAGAGAATGCGGCTCAAAAGCAGGATATTGCCTATTACGAGCAGGCTGAACAAAGGACGCATATTTTTGTGGATATGGTGGTAGACCTGCGCAATGGTTTGGCAGATGCAGAAAAAAAGAACAAGCCGTTAGAGCAGCTACAATCTGTTCAGCAACTGTTGAAGAATGCTAAGATGTGGCCTAAGTCCATGGGCGATGAGGCTGGCTCGGAAATGATCGATAATATTTTCTCCAACATCTCTCGTTCACTCACCCGTAGTGAGCAGTCGATGGATACTGTCCGCCGTTTGCAGAAACGCATCGGTGCTTTCTATGGCAGTCTGAATGTAGGCGGAGCCATCGATAACGCCCGTGAGCAGAAGATACGCACAGATTTGCTCTGCCTCTGCGCAACAATCATCGATGCAGTGGAAAGCATAGAAAACGGCAATTTCGTGGAAAAGCATCAGGGACTGAACCTGAAGGTGCTCAAAGAAGAAATGACCCTCGTTGCCGCTGCCTCCAAGGCTACTCCGGTGACCATGCTCGACAACGAAACTCCCAAATGGGCACAGACTCTTCATTTCGCTTTAGCAAAATGGCTGAGCGACATCGACGACCAGCCGTTGCTGCTCAATGGCTATCTGCTCAACCCCAAAAACTAAACCAAAACCATTGACGACATGAAAAAGATACTGAAAATCATCGGCCTGATTGCTGCGGGAATCATAGCGTATATCTTCTATACGCAGACCACCCTCAACTTCGGCTATCTGGGATTCGCGTTCCTCATTGTGATCATCGCGTTGCCCTTGCTTTATCAATTGAGGGTGAACCGAAAGCTTCAAGGGCGCAACAACGACCATTCGCTCACGCTGTCTGATCTGGACTATTCGCTCTATGCGGCTTTGGCATTGCTCATCCTCGGTTTGATGAGCATCAAGACCCTCAACAATTATTTCAATGCCGATAAGCACGTCTATAAAAACATTGACCACCATGCCGTGCGCCTCGATGGCATCACGTTTACTGCTGCCGACAATTTCCTGTTGGCTGCCAATAGCCGCAATGCCTTCTTCGACAACGAAGAAATGCAGGGCGAGGCGCGTATCACCGGTGTGGGGGAGAATGGAGTGACGTTGCGGTTGTCAGACTTCTCCCGCCCTATCTTTGTCAATCAGCTCAACGACGAGGGACGTTGTGAGCGTCGCGACCTGCTCAATGCCGAATCCATGCTCTCGTTCAAGGACGGAGAGACGCTTTCCTTGCGTATGAACGACGGAAGTGTCTATGAGTTCAGCATTCAGCCAGTCAAGAATCCAACGAAAGATTCGATCTACGATTATAAACTGGTGGCTCCAGGCAACAGGGAAACCATTTCTGATGAGCATCGTTTCCTGAAAGTGGGTCTCTCGCTTACGGGTCTCACCCGAGGAGCAGTGGAGGATGGCGTAGACTTCTCCGGTATTCATATCGTCCGAAGCAAAATCTACCCCATCGTCAAGGAGAAAGACAAGTTCGAGACCTATAAGGACGTGGGCTACACACTGGAGGTGCAGAACGTGGAGCACGAGACGGGCGACCGTTATGTGACTGCCGTCAAGACCTCCGGTTCCGAGTGGCGCAGCTTGGACAAGGTGGCATCGGCGCAGACCATTGAGATACCTGTCAGAAGAACGTTCTTCATTGGTTACGACGAAGCCGGAACCACTCCCTGCTATTTCGACCGTGACAAGAAAACGGGGCAGTTGCAGTTGCTTTTCAAGTTGCCTATGTACCATTATCTGGCGCAGACACCTGAAAAAGACTTCAACAATGTCTATGTGACCACATCGCTTGCCGACTTTGAAGACGATAATGCCATCGTGCCGGAAAATATCATGCTCTTCGACGTGTTCACCCATTCCGACAATTCGTTCCGCATGAAGCCGATGAACCTGTCGTTTGTGAGTGGTGCCACCAACCAGCAGCTGGCAGTGCTCTGTTCCGCACAGGGCGAGCCGATGGCAAAGGTCTTGGCTGGGGAGAACTTCAAGAACCGCAGAGCCATCTCTACAAATAAGGTGGAATGGGTCATTGGCTTGGAAGACCTGAAGCAGACCTCTCCCTTCCAGGTCAGCAGCATCAAGCGTAACATGATGATTTTTGTACTCGCGCTTGCTTTGTTGTTGTTCGTCGGCATGCGCAACATGGGGGATGACCTCTCGGCACGTCGCAACACGTTCACTATGGTTGAGTTCACCGCCTACGCCGTCACTATCTATCTGACCGCGTTCCGCTGGTTCCTCCTGTGGAGGGCATCGGTGTTCCCGCCTGTGGAGAACATTACCTATTTCGAGTTCCACGGCATCTTCCGCAACAGTTCCAATAACACGCTGTTGCTCTTTACGATGATAGCCTTTGTCATAGTTGTGGCTGTTGCCAAAGTCCTGTTGAACCGCTGGCATTCTCTTGTCCTGAAAGATGTTTCCAAGAAATTCTTATGGGTGCTCGTGGGGCTTTCACTGGTGGTGACAATTGCTGTGGCCCTGGCTGCAAAGAGCTCTCCCTGGCTTTGCATCACCATCCCCGTATTGGCCTATCTGCTCAGCTCAGTGTGTATCAGCAAGATTTTTGCCGCTTGCTATCTGAAGAAAGACTGGGCTGATCCGAACGCCCAGCACAATGACTTCGGCATCAGGGATCCGCAGATTCTGCTGTTCCTGACTTCTTTGTGCAATGCTTTGGTTTATTCGCTCATTCTTCTCTATATTGATGGCGGTTACGGCATCCTGTTCTTCACGTTCATCCTGTTCTGGACTATGTGGATGCTCCACGACCATGTGACAACCTATCTGGCCGACGCTGGAGCCCATCGCCTGTGGCGCTATGCGGCAGTACTTATGCTCTTCTTCTGTCTGGTGGGTCTCATCTGGCAGTATAAGGAAGCCATGGAATTTATGTTCGTCGTGCCTGACCAGGAAAGTTCTTCCTTCTTAGGTCTTGCTTCCGAACAATGGCAGGTGGCCATGCGCCTTACGTTGGTAGGCATATTGGTCACGGCTACGGTCATGTGGGTATTGGCGTGGCGTAGCAAGATTCAGTTGATGGTCACTTCGCTTGTAGTAGGTGTGCTGTTCGGATTGGTGGGCTTTGCGGGTTCCTGGTATGTGCAAGGCCATGCCCAGCATATTGCTCAGCGTGTGGCAGTCCACTTCTCCAAGGCTGAGGACGTGATGCGCAATATCAAGGACGATGGCACTGAGCAGCGATTTCTGAATGCTGCCCTCAACCATGCCATCATTGGCGAATATAGCAGCAGGGGCGATGAGGTGGAGCTGACCGGCGACCACGGCTATGGCTATTTCAAGATGCAGCCTCACTCTAAGGTCGGTGCCTTGTGGAACGCCCAGCTCACCGATATATCACTCGTGCGATATGTCATTGCCGAGCATTCGCCCATGTTGCCTTTCCTGCTGGTGACCTTCTTCCTCGTCATGCTTATCTGGGCATCGTGCCAACCGTATGAGCACCGGTGGGCGAGGGCTTTGCTCATCCAGATTCCGCTACTGCTGATGCTTCAGTCGCTGCTTATCTGGATGGCCAACACCCAGCGATTCATCTTCCTGGGGCAGGACTTCCCCATGGTGAGCATCAATTCCCGACTGACCATCGTCTTCTATTTCTCGCTGCTGATTATATGGGTCACGGTGGCAGTATATGAGAAAACCAATTTCATCGACTTCTGCGAGAACACCTTTGATTTGGATACCAGCAAGTCATGGCGTTACATCATAGCTCGCAGGGATACCTACAAGTTGGGCCCCATCATGGCTATATGCCTGTTGTTCGGCTATCTGGCACCCGTGGTGAACGAGTCGAAGGAGTTCAAGCTTGAAGAACTGATGGGCGAGTTTGCCGGTATCATCAACAATATCAACAAGAATCAGTTGAAAGAGTTCCAGAACGGTGAGCCGAGCGAGCTTCCTTTGAAGGATTTGCCAGGCAAGATGGCGAAGTTCAACGCCGAGTATCACATCGATACGCTCTTGGCAGGCTTCCCCTTCGGCCAGCGTCTGTGGAAAGACTTCCTGCAAGACGGTTGTTACCACAACAACTCCAGCCTTGTGCTCCATGCCAAGCTCAACCGCGAGAAGCAGATAGAACTGAAGACTATCAACAAGTTCTACAACAGGTCATTGCCCGTTCCCGTCGATCGTGAGTGGCGGGGCAGCATCGTCTCTACCCGTGACACG
>Ga0247609_10005298_pt1 | contig 12691 bp, 8 predicted proteins | sample 172DNAGHGlowgp2_FD_193487 | JGI IMG/M metagenome (GOLD analysis project Ga0247609, IMG submission 193487) | Sheep rumen microbial communities from Palmerston North, Manawatu-Wanganui, New Zealand - 1728 DNA GHGlow gp2 | ecosystem: Host-associated > Mammals > Digestive system > Stomach > Rumen ...
CCACCTCCCATACCAGCCGTGATGAAGGCCATCTTCGTACCATCCGAGAGCATGCTCTTAATGGCCTCTATGGACTCCTCTGTGGCTTTTCGGGCCTTATCAGGACGGTTGCCAGCACCAAGACCTTCGCTACCCAACTGAATCTTTTCAGGCACAGGTGAGTCTTGAAGGGCCTTGTTGTCCGTGTTACATACTACAAATGTGACATCGTGAATGCCCTCATTGTACATATGGTTGACAGCATTACTACCACCGCCGCCAACGCCTATCACCTTAATAATGCTTGTGGCGCCTTTCGCAAAGTTGAAAACACCAATATCTTCGTTATCTGCCATATCTAATCAGAGTTTTTCTTAGTTATTATCTTCGCTAACGATGTCTGAAATCCACCCCTTCGTGCGTCCCCAGAAGCTATTCTCCTTATTAGCCTTGTTCACGCTGGTTGTCAGTTCATCCACAGCCACCTTCAAGAGCTCTGCCAAGTCTGCACCTTCTTTCAGGCTCTGCTTGAACTTGTCTTTGCCTTGGAGAGCCTGCGCTGCCTTCTCATACTTTTCGCCAATGGTTTCATCGAGAATATTCAGCGAGAGGTCTTTTGCACGCAGACGCACTTTCTTGTCGCTGCCGTACTTCTTCACCTCTTCGTTCTGTTTCCTCACCTTGTCGATAGCAGAACGAATCTCCGACTTGATGCCGTCGAAGGCTATGGCATCCTGTTCCTCAGCTTTGGCAGCAGCCTCCGCTTCTTCCTGACGCTTACGACGCTCTTCGTCTTTCGTCTGCTGGTCAAAGATATCAGGAGCACGACCTATGTCTTCTCCACCACAAGGAACTGTGCCTGCAAGGAGAAGGGAAACGATCGTAGTGGTTTCCACACTGTCCATGGAGAAGTTCGATGCATTCGATGTCTTCACCACTACTTGATTGACCTTGTTAGCAACACGCACCTTATCAATCTTCGTATTCTTTGTAAATGCCTTGACAATGTTCTTCATATTGCTGCCACCACCAGTGATGACAATACCGGCCAACAACTTACCACTATAGTCGGAATTGATGATCTGGCTGCTGACATTTGCAATAATCTCACCCATACGCGACTCTGCCACGGTCTTGATGGTGTTGACATCTATCTGACGACCGTCCGATGTGGTGTAATACTGAGTTTCTGATTCCTCTGAAGCTTCAAACTCCTGACATGCATCACCATACTTCAATTTGACATCTTCTGTCTCAGCCTCATCAATAGGCAAAGTGGAGAGGTCCTTGTTGATGTTGTTACTTCCCAGCGGAATCGTCACAAGATAACGCACAATGTTATTCTTATACACAACCAAAGTTGTGGTGTCAGCACCTAAGTCAATCAATGCACATCCCGAACGCTTTTCTGCATCTGTCAACACGTTGTTGGCCAGCTGAAGTGGAGAAATCAACCCTTCTGCAATATCCACGCCTACATTTGCAAACACCGTATCAATATTGGTACGAAGGTTGGTCTTCGCAATCACATCCAAGAACTCACCTTCTATATTGGTTCCCATCACACCCACAGGGTCAGCAATCACACTCGAATCCACCACATACTCCTGCGGGAAGTTTTCCAACACCTCATAGTCGTTGAAAGGAATCTCATAGCTTTCTTGACGAATTGCATCAATCGCCTCATTCGTGATGTAACTCTGAGTCAGCAGATTACGCTTAATGATGCACTTGTAGGAACGCATCGACTGACCACCCAAACCCACATAAGCACGGGTGATTTTCGTCTTGAGCACAGCCTCCAACTTCGCAATGATGGTATTCACACTCTGATAGGTCTTCTCGATGTTATAAACGACACCCCTCTTCACGCATCCCGCAGTCTTTTCCTCTGCGTATGCAAGAATATGCATCGTTCCATCCTTTTTCTTACCTGCTATGCCCGAAATCTTGGAAGAACCAAGTTCGATTGCAACGATGAAATCTTTATCAGAATTTGTCATATCATGTAAAAACTTTGAAGTTATCGTATTTTATCATTTCTTACTTTTCTCCTACGGCTTGACACACAGCAAGACTCCCTGTCAGCGTTTCGTGCAAATAATCTGGTTGTCGTACTCCAAATTCACTCTCGCATATTTCTTCCAGCCCACTGTCCCGACAGCTTTGTCATAGAAGGTTCTGAGTTTACGTAATTTCTTCTGGTAGTCCTCCAACGCCCCCAGATAGACAATCTGGTCGCCCACTCTCGGCACCAGTTCCACCACACGCTTTCCCTTCCTGTCCTTCATCACATAAACCTGCTCTATCTGGTTATTCCAGAAATCATCCATCTGCAAGAATTGACCAAACTCAGCCAACTCCTTGCTGGCATACTTCTCATCAATGTTACCAGATGCCACCACCAAATTCGTGGCATTGTTTCTATTGGGGATAATCTTACCCTGCGCATCCACAAAGTAACCGTCCTTACCATCAGGAATCACAAAGATGACCGGCACCCTCTGCTCCACACTCACACAAAGCTTTCCATTTGCAGACTTATAGCATTCCACCTTTGAGATAAATTCATTCTTACGAATGGTTTCCTCTATCTTCTCCGTATCCACATCCTTCATCAGCATGCCTTTAGGATACACATTCGCGTTCTTCAGCATCTTCTCAATGTCTCCTGCATCCACGAAAGCGGAAGCATCATTGTCTTTCGTCACTGCCAATTCCACCGCAACACAACGCTCCTCATCATCTGGAACAGACAAGAAGAACATCGCATAAACGATGTATGCCATCAATCCCAATGAGAGTAATGACAACAGCGTAAACTTGACAATTTTGGACATTTTCTTCATTTTTCTCTGATTCTATTTGGACAATATCTCTGTTATCTGAGGTACAAAGTTTTCTATGTCTCCAGCACCCAACGACATCAGCACATCAAAGTTCCTTTCACGAGCCACATTCAGGATGTCCTCTTTGTGAATAAGATGTTTCTCAATGCCTGGTCGCAGATTATCATAGATGAGTTTGCTTGTCACACCCTCAATCGGCAACTCACGGGCAGGATAGATGTCACAAAGATACACACAATCCAACAATGACAATGCCGAGGCAAACTCACGATAGAAGTCACGGGTACGGGTATAAAGATGCGGTTGGAAAATCGCAGCAATCTTTTTGTCCTGATATAGTTCCCTCACAGACTTCACACTCTGCTCTATCTCATTCGGATGGTGAGCATAATCGCTGAGGAACACCATCTTGTCTGTTTTCACTTTGAAGTCAAAACGACGATCAACCCCTCTGAAGCTCTTCATGCCTTCACGCAACTCGTCATCATTCACGCCATTCAGAATTGCCAAAGCCATGGCGGCAATGCCATTCTCAATATTGATGCTCACTGGCACACCCAGCTGAATGTCCTTCACCACTCCATTCGGATGCACGAAGTCAAACATAATCTCGCCACCACCGATGCGGATATTTTCCGCATGGAAATCACCCGTCTCACGAGCATATTCATACACCTTCACGCCCTCCTGCACGTCAGCCTTCATCTCCAGCCCTTGATGGATAATCAGTGCGCCACCTGGCTGAATGAGGGTGGTATATTTGCGGAAGCTCTCCAAATAAGCTTCTTTTGTACCATAAATGTCCAGATGGTCGGGATCTGTTGCCGTGATGACAGTCATGTAAGGGCGTAACCAATGGAAAGAGCGATCGAACTCATCCGCCTCAATCACTACATAATCACTATCACTGAGGATATAGTTCGTTCCGTAATTCTTCGATATACCGCCCAGAAAAGCATTGCAATCCACACTGCTCTGATGCAAAAGATGGGCAGCCATGGTCGAAGTCGTCGTCTTGCCATGTGTTCCTGCCACACACAACCCCTTATGAGACTGTGTCAAGAATCCCAACACCTGCGCCCGTTTCTGAACATCAAAGCCATTCTCCCGGAAATAGGCCATCTCCTTGTGTTCAGCAGGAATAGCCGGTGTATAAACCACTAAGGTGCTTTCTTTCTGCTTAAAACAAGCATCAATGGCATCCACATTCTCCTCGTAATGGATTTTAGCGCCCTCCTCTATTAACTTTTCCGTCAACTCACTTGGTGTTTTGTCATAGCCACCCACGTTATAGCCCTTGGTCAGGAAATAACGAACCAGTGCGCTCATGCCAATGCCACCAGCACCTACAAAATACACGGATTTCAACTCTTTCGTCTGCATCAATTCTGTTTATTTTTATATTCAACAGCCAACTTATATACCTCTTCGGCTATCACATCTGCCGCATTATGAAAAGCCATCATCTTCACATTCCCGCTCAAAGAATCCAACTTCAGGTCATCCATCACGGTTTTGAGTGCAACCCCTATCAGTTCATCCTTTGCATCTTTATCCTTCACGAGAATAGCAGCACCTCTGCCAGAGAGTGCCATCGCATTTTTCGTCTGGTGGTCTTCCGCCACATTAGGCGAAGGCACCAAGATACAAGGCTTTCCCAACAGGCACAATTCAGAAATAGAACTTGCTCCTGCACGGCTCACCACGATGTCAGCTGCGGCGTATGCATTGTCCATGCTACTGATGAAGTCCATCACCTTCAAATTTTCAACAGGCTCCGCCTTGCTCAATTCTTCCGCAATGTGCTGACTGTAATACTTACCCGTCTGCCAAATGAACTGCACATCGCTTTTGCGTATTTCCTCCAAGTGAGCCAGCACGCTCTCATTTATCGTTCTTGCGCCCAAACTACCTCCCACTATCAGCACCGTCTTTTTGTCAGGTGCCAATCCGAAACTCTCACGGGCATCTTCCTTCGAAATGTTATTGTCAAGCAGATTCTGACGGACAGGATTACCTGTCATCAAAATCTTCTCGGCAGGGAAGAAACGCGCCATGCCGCTGTATGCAACACAAACCACCTTCGCTTTCTTTGCCAATGACTTGTTGGTCACTCCGGCATAAGAGTTTTGTTCCTGAATCAAGCATGGAATGCCCATCGAATAGGCAGCATTCAATGTAGGAGCAGAAGCATAGCCACCCACACCCACTGCAACCTGAGGCTTGAAGTTTTGAAGAATCTTTTTCACCATCTTCTTACTCTTCAGGAAATCCATCATCACGCCAATGTTCTTCGGGTTCCACAGCGGACGGTAAAGTCCACGAACGGGAAGTCCCTCAATCTTATATCCAGCAGCTGGCACACGCTGCATCTCCATACGTCCAAGTGCCCCCACAAACAGGATTTCTGCTTCTGGGTGCTGCTTCTTAAGTGCATTAGCTATCGACACTGCCGGAAAGATGTGTCCACCCGTTCCACCGCCACTGATAATCACTCTCAAAGGTTTGTTTTGTTCCATTTTCCGCTACTCGTTTTCAAGATGGAATTTTATATGTGGCAAAGATACAAATAATTGACGGATAGACAATCATAAACGCCCATAATTTATCTAAAATCGGCGCATTTTTTTTGCACGAATGTCCTTTTGACTTTAAGACATCGCTCCGTCAGTATAATACTCGCTAGTCTCCCCCTCCGGAACAGCCTCCACCAATGGTGCCTTCATCTCTTTTTTCTCGGCATAACGACTCACGCTAAGTATCACACCAATATAGAAACTCGTGATAAGGATGGACGTTCCTCCCTTACTGATCAAAGGCAGCGTCTGACCCGTTACAGGCACCAAACCGACCGCCACACTCATATTGACAAACGCCTGCATCACCATCATAATGCCAAAGCCCAACACAAGATAGGCGGGGAAGAAACTCGTACACTTCTGAGCAATTCGCCCCACGCGAATAAGCAATGCCAAATAGAGGAAGGCAACAAAGAAAGCACCCATGACACCCATTTCCTCCACAATGATGGCATATATGAAATCTGACTCCGCATGCTGCAAGAAGTCACGCTGAATGGAATTGCCCGGTCCTAACCCTATGACATCCGAATTAGCTATGGCTATGGACGCATAGGTGGTCTGTGAGTTTTCATCGTTGAGCAGAATGTCCATCTCGCTTTTACCAGTCTTTTTCCTATCCTTACCGTCCCCAATGTTAAACTTGCGTTCTATACGGTGTTTAACAGTCACCACACGTTTACAGCCAGGCAGACTGTTCCACGTATCTTCAGGCACAGCCATTACCATCAGCACAAAAAAGGCACCTACACCGACTATCACCGCCAGTCCTTTGAACATCAAATCATTAGGAACCTGACCGATAAACATCATCACGATAACAACCGTGAAAAGCATCAACGCGGTGGAGACATTATCAAGTATAATCAACCCACAAATCAGAAGTGCAGCCCCACCCACAATAGCAAAAGCAAGATAGCGCTTACCCTTGATGGCGCCCACCACTTTACGTTTCTTTCCCCTCACATATTCCTCACGTTCCGCCTGTGTCTTGGCAAGCACCATTGCGGCAGTCATCAAAAGAGCCGCCTTTGCCACTTCTGATGGCTGGAAACTGACGGAACCAATGCTGAGCCAACGGTTTGTTCCGTTAATTTCTCCACCGCCAAGCACTGCCATAAGCAGCAGAAGAATGGCTACTGGCAATAAAACAAATGGGAGAAGCATGAACCATTTGCAAGGAATGCGGTGCACGAACAATATAATCAGAAAGCCAAACAGCAGGAATCCCGCTTGGCTCACCATCGGTGCCCAGTGATGACCGCCCTCGAATGTCAGACGGCTCGAAGCGCTATACACTTCCACCAGCGAGATCATGCAGAGGAAGAAGTATATCATCCACACTCCTTTGTCGCCCTTGAAAAGGCTACCTCCGAACAAGGCGTTCACAAACTTTCCCATATCGTCTTCAATCGTTATTTGTTCTCATTTTTTTCCACTTCTTCACACCTATTCTCCTTCTCATTTCCACTCCAGAATCCCTTACGCCAAGCCTTCTGTACTTCCTCAGAAGTACTGCAATACCATTATGAAAGTACTCCAGTACTGACTAAGAAGTACTCCAGTACTTTTAGAAAGCACCATTTGAAGTACTAAAAGGTTCGTTTCCTCCTCACTAAAGATTCTTCACACACTCCTTAAACTGCTCGCCTCGATCTTCCATGTTCTTGAACAAATCGAAGCTTGCGCAACAAGGACTAAGCAGCACAGTACTACCCGGTTTTGCCATCTTGAAACACTCATCCACACAGTCTTTCATGCTCTTCACATCAGCAATTGGAATGCCGAAACCATCGAATGCCGCATGCAGTTTCGTGTTATCAACGCCCAAGAACACAAGTCCTATGCACTTTTCCTTGACCAAATCAAAGATTTCCGAGTAATCATTGCCCTTGTCCTTACCACCAAGAATGAGCACCACAGGTGTGCGCATGCTATCCAATGCATACCAGCAGGCATTGACGTTGGTGGCTTTCGAGTCGTTGATGAACTCCACGCCACGCACTCTTCCGGCCTTTTCCAATCTGTGTTCCACACCCTCGAATGTCTTCAGTCCTTCACGTATCTGTTCGTTGCTCACACCTGCCAAATCGGCGGTGATACCAGCAGCCAGAGAGTTGTAGAGGTTATGCTTACCACGCAAAGCCAATTCTTCCTGTTCCATGTTGAAAGGCGTAGGACCTTCAATCACATATTCATCCTTGTCCACATAACCAATCACACTGTTGCTCTTGAATTCACTGAAAGGACAGAGACGAGCCTTGATGTTGTATTTCTTCAGTTCCTCTGCCACGATGGGGTCATCATTCCAAAAGACGAAAGCGTCCTGAGGTGTCTGATTCTGAATGATGCGCATTTTCGCATCAACATAATTCTGCATCTTGAAATCGTAGCGGTCGAGGTGATCAGGCGTGATGTTCATCAACACGGCAATATCAGCCTTGAAATCATACATGTTGTCCAATTGGAAACTACTCAATTCAATCACATAATAATCATGCTCTTCCTCAGCCACTTGCAGGGCAAGACTACGGCCAATATTACCGGCAAGACCCACGTTGTAACCCGCATTCTTCAGGATGTGGTAGATAAGCGAAGTCGTCGTTGTCTTACCATTACTACCCGTGATGCAAATCATCTTCGCATGGGTGTAGCGACCTGCAAATTCAATCTCTGATATGATGGGAATTTTCTTTTCCTTGAGCTTCAGAATCATCGGTGCATTCTCCGGAATGCCGGGGCTCTTGATGACCTCATCAGCATTCAGAATCAGCTCCTCCGTATGGTGTCCTTCCTCCCAAACAATCCCATGACTATTAAGGAGTTCCTTATATTTGTCCTTGATGGTTGACATGTCACTGACGAACACGTCAAAACCCTTCTTCTTTGCCAGCACTGCAGCACCTGCACCGCTTTCTGCTGCACCTAATACAACGATTCTTTTCATCTTTTATATTGTATTAATCTCTAAACACTATCTAATCTTCAATGTAATGATTGTGATGGCGGCAAGCAGGATGGTGACAATCCAGAACCTTGTCGTAATCATTGATTCAAACAACAATCCATGCGGACGCTTGATGAGGTATTTCACTCCGTCTTCCATACGGTGGCGATAATGGTCATGGAAAGGCGCACGCTTGAACACCCTCCATTTCTCGCCTCTCGCATTGCCCTTCTTGGCATATGCCACCTGAAGCATCACGGAAACACTCTCCATCAAGAAAATGCCACACATGATGGGCAGCAGCAGCTCCTTGTGGATAATGATGGCTGTCACCGCTATCACTCCACCAATGGCAAGACTTCCCGTGTCGCCCATAAACACCTTAGCCGGATAGGCATTGTACCACAAGAAGCCTACCAATGCACCCACAAAAGCACTAAGGAACACAAGCACCTCTTCTGTTCCCGGTATGTACATGACATTCAGATAGCCGGCAAACTGGATGTGACCACTCACGTATGCCAAGATTCCCAACGTCACACCAATGATGGCCGAATTGCCTGCACACATACCGTCCATACCATCATTCAGGTTCGCACCGTTGCTGACGGCTGCAATCACAAAAGTGGTGACCAGTACAAACAATATCCATCCGCATGCACGTTTTGTCTTACCATCTTGAATGAAGTTGAACACTTCGTAATAGTCTATGTTATTGCTCTTTACAAAAGGAACCGTCGTCACTGTGCTCTTTCTCGATTCACTCATGTGATACACTTCCACTTTTTCACCAATCTCACGTTCCACATTCTCACGCACCACAGCATCAGGACTCAACCATAAAGTCAAACCCACACTGATACCAAACACAAACTGCGCCAGCAACTTCAGTTTAGGAGGCATACCATCCTTATTACCACCCAACTTTATCTTATCATCGATGAAACCAATCAGACCGAAAAACGCAATCGTGGCAATGAGAAGCACCATATAAACATTGCTCAACTTACCCAGCAAAAGGGCAGGCACCAATACTGCCGCCAAAATCACCACACCACCCATCGAAGGAACACCTTTCTTCTGTACACCATATGGATCGATGGAAGCGTCACGTGCCTCTTCTATATGCTTCTTCTTTCGCATATATTTGATGAAATACTCACCTGCCACCATGGAGATGACCAACGACAGAATCAATGACGTCAAAGACCTGAAGGACACATAGCCGAACATGCCCGCTCCAGGAATGTCAAATTCGTCTAAATATTTGAATAACTCGTATAACATAATCTATTCCAAACGCTAAAACCTAAATGCTAATCCGCTCCACTAAAAGCACGCTCTCACCTCTTCCTTATCATCAAAATGATGCTTCACGCCCTTCACGTCTTGATAATCCTCATGTCCCTTTCCTGCTATCAGGATGACATCACCACTCTTCGCCATCATGCAAGCGGTCTTGATGGCTTGCCTACGGTCAACAATGGATATCACCTTCTTCATCTGCTCCTCATCCAGTCCTGCCAACATATCGTTGATGATGTCCTGAGGTTCTTCAAATCGGGGGTTATCACTTGTGATGATGACACGGTCACTCTGCTTCACGGCTTCCTGTGCCATCAGCGGACGCTTGCCCTTGTCACGATTACCTCCTGCTCCACACACCGTGATGACCTCTCCTTTTCCCTCCAGCACACCATGGATGGCTTTCAACACATTTTCCAATGCATCAGGCGTATGGGCATAATCAACAATAGCCGTGTAGCCCGAAGGGGAACGGAGTGCTTCGAAACGTCCGTTGACAGGTTTCATGGCACTCAACGCCACCAGCACTTCCTGCTCTTCCTTACCCAACATCACAGCGGCACCATACACTGCCAGAAGGTTGCTGACATTGAACTTTCCAATGAACTGCACACCCACCTCTTTTCCATTGATATTAAGGTACATGCCCTCAAAATGGCACTCGATAATCTTTGCCTTGAAGTCAGCAGGACTCTGCACGGAATAAGTCTTCACCTGCGCCTTCGTGTTCTGCACCATCACCATACCGTTCTTATCATCCACATTTGTGATAGCAAACGCATTTGCTGGCAAGCGGTCGAAGAAGAGCTTCTTTGCCTTGATGTAGTTTTCGAAAGTCTTGTGGTAGTCAAGGTGGTCACGGGTAATATTGGTAAAGAGTCCACCTGCAAATGTCAGTCCACCTATGCGGTTCTGCACGATGCTGTGGCTGCTCACTTCCATGAAGGCATATTCGCACCCCTTCTCCACCATCTGTGCCAAAAGGGCATTCAGCGTAATGGGATCAGGAGTTGTATGCTCCGTTGGTATAGGGGTTCCGTCAATGTAGTTGCACACCGTGGAAAGCAGTCCCACCTTATGCCCCATGTAGCGAAACATCTCGTACAGCACAGTGGCAATGGTCGTCTTTCCGTTCGTTCCCGTCACACCCACCAGTTTCATCTTGCTCGTCGGGTCGCCATAGAAAGTAGTTGCCACCTGTCCCACCACCTGTTCGGAATTCTTCACCTTGATGTAGGTGACATGCTCGTCAACCTCTTCAGGAATCGCCTCACACAGAACAGCAGCTGCTCCTTTTTCCAATGCCTTTCCTATGTAATTATGACCATCGGCCACAGTACCTCTCACAGCGATGAAAAGATGTCCATCAGCCACTTGACGAGAGTCTATCTGTACGCCACAAATGTCACGTTCCAAATCGCCCTTGACTTCAAGGACATCAATTTTGCTTACGAGAGTCTGTAGTTTCATAATTATCTATTATCAATTCAGTTCCAATGTAATCGTCTGTCCCTTAGTCACCTTGCTTCCGCTTGACACACTCTGCCCCACTACTTTTCCTCTACCCTTCATCCGCACTTTCATTCCTCGGTTGCTCAATGCGCAGACGGCATCTCTTGCACCCATGCCCAACACATTAGGTACAATATTATCGCTCACCTTCACGGGCTGAAACTCCACACACGAACTTCCTGCTGATGCCAAGCCCCATTCATAGCCCTTGCCCCCTTCTGATTTCAATCCAAGCTCATGCAACACATACTGTGCCGACACCACATTTCCATTCTTCACATCGGGCACATGAACAGCTGTGGAATCCTTTGCCAGATTGATGTCGGTGGTCACATTCTTCGAATAGATACGTTGTGCAATCTTCGAGAACACGGGACCAGCTTGACCACCACCACTTGCCACATAATAAGCATGGCGGATAGCCACGATACAAGTGTATTTCGGATCCTCCGAAGGGTAGAAGCCGCAGAAACTGACGAGGTGCTCATTGTGTCCAGCCTTATAGCCGCCACCTGTTGCCACCTGCGCCGTACCAGTCTTGCCACTCACATGGAAGTAAGGGTTACCTGCTCGTTTTCCAAGACCATCCTTGTCATTCACCACACGATAGAGAATGGCACGGATATCATCGAGTGCCTCCTGTCGACAAATGCGTGGCTTGATGACTTCCACAGGAAACTCCTCCACCATCTCTCCATTCTTCGAAATACCTTTCACAAAACGTGGACGCACCATCTTGCCGTTGTTGGCGATGGCATTATAGAAACTGACCGTGCTGATGGGAGGTATCTGTGTTTCATAACCGATGGACATCCATGCCAAAGCGGTTGCCGACCAGTTGTCTGACATCTTGTACCCACCCTTGCTGTCCTTATGCGGCATACGGATACGCGGATCGGCTGCACCATCGAAAGGCAGCCCCAACGGCGTACCAATACCCACACGGCGCAAACCCTCCACGAACTTCTCCGGTTGGTTATGATAATACTTGTCAATCAGTTTGCTCACACCCACGTTGCTCGACACCATCAACACATGGGGCACATCAATCGTTCCATATCCACCTCTGTGCCAGTTGTGGTCTTTCATCATCGCTCCATACATGTTGCAGATACCGCTTCCCGTTTCCACATAATCCGTAGGCTTGATGTACCCATCATCCAGTGCCACCAAGATGGAAGCCGTCTTGAATGTGGAACCTGGCTCCATCAAAGCTGCCAAGGCATAGTTACGTGCCTCATAATATTCACCGTCGTCATAGCGCATCAGGTTCACAATCGCCTTCACATCGCCCGTCTTCACTTCCATCAGCACCACCACACCCATCTCGGCATTCAACTCATGCAGTTTCTCACGCAACGCGCTCTCACAGATGTCCTGCATGCTCACATCGATGGTGCTCACCAAGTCATAGCCGTCCACTGGTTCTTGATCCACAATGGAAAGGTATTTCGAAAGCACCTTCTTGTTGTGCACCTTACCAGGAACGCCCCTCAAAAGAGAGTCGTAAGCCAATTCCA
>Ga0247609_10005299_pt1 | contig 12689 bp, 27 predicted proteins | sample 172DNAGHGlowgp2_FD_193487 | JGI IMG/M metagenome (GOLD analysis project Ga0247609, IMG submission 193487) | Sheep rumen microbial communities from Palmerston North, Manawatu-Wanganui, New Zealand - 1728 DNA GHGlow gp2 | ecosystem: Host-associated > Mammals > Digestive system > Stomach > Rumen ...
TGCGGGCAGCTTGTCTGCGAGTGCGGCACGAATATCAGTTGCCGTGTATTCGGTGAAAGAAGGAAGTCCGGAAATCATGGCATCCAGCTCGTCCCGGCGTGCCTGAGCTTCGGGGGAAGGACCCTTGGGAGCCTTAGGCTTGCTTGCTCTCTCAGCTTCGCGCAGAGCAGCAGCGGTTTCCCAAGCCTTATAATCTGCGACAGCAGCTTCATAGTCAAAGGGAACGTGAGTCTTTGTTGCTTCCATAAGCGCCTTGCTTACACTAACCTTGGCGTAGCCGCCATCTTCAAGGGGCACGATAACAAAATTGCTGCCCTTAACACGGCCCATAACTGCGCCTTCAACACCCATAATTACCTTGTTCAGTTCGTTAATAGTCATAATTTTACTCCTTTTCTGTGGTTCAGTATGCGGCAGTCCACCCTGCACAATTTTTATTTCTTGTCCTCTTGGAACATCTTTATTATAACAGAAATTCGGGAAAAAGTCAAATATTTAATTCTCAATTTCTAGCACAGGGAACCATTCATAATAGCGGCCGTTTTCATCGTTGGCTTCGGCATAGTAGCAAAATTCTTCTGCCTTTTCTAGCGTATGACATACGCCGTAGAATATGTCTTCGTATCCTTCTTTGCGCCCAATAATCAAATACAGCATTTTTCCAGCTCCTTTCCTTTTTTACAATTATATTATACCAGAATTTTAGTAAAAGTCAAATGTTTGACTCTTCCAGCTTGCCGGAGCCTCTGTGCGAGGCTCCGACGAAGTTCCAGCTTGCGGAAGGTTCCAGCTTTCCAGCTTGCGAGCCGGATGTCGCAGCTTGCCGAGAGCCAAAAATCGGTGGAACCGATTTTTTCCAGCTTGGGTAGGAATGGTAATTCCAGCTTCCAGCTTATTTTCAGCTTTCTGGCGCAGCTTACAGCTTCTAGAGACTAGCTTATCCATAGCTTGCCTTTCCCTTTCCCTTTCCTCTTTACATATATATTATACCATAAATTTGATAAAACGCAAATACTTGTATATCTAATAGTTAGTTATAACTAACTACTTGACAGGGCGGAAATTTAGATGTATAACATCTAAAAATTTGAATTGACATTCTTATTATTTAGTAGTATACTTACCTTGTTCTCAGGAAGGAGATGATTATAATGAAGCGAATTGTTAAGAAGCGAATTGTCTTGTACTGCCCTTGGGAAGATGAAGAAATTATTGGCACAGAAGAGTATGATAGTTCCATACCAGACGAAGATATTCTTAATGCTTTACATGAACAGGGGAAGACTATGTGGCTTCCGACTTATCCTGACTATGATGAACTTTGGCTTATGCTACCAGACAATGGTATAATGTTGCCACATTATAAAATTGGTGTGGATGAATTCTATGTTCAGATACCGACATTTTGGGATAGAATAAAAGATGTGCTGTTTGGATGGAAGGAGATGTAAAAATGTTTAAAATTGGCGATAAAGTGATGATTGATAATGAGGAACGCTTAGTTGGTTATATTGTAAGTATAACCATTGACCCGTTGGAAGAATATAGTGTAAAGACAGAAACTGATTTCAACTTTATTACTTATGTGGTTCGTGTTTTTAAGCCGTTTTATATTAATGGATATTCGGACTTCTATCGTATGAGTGATGATTTGACAAGGGTTTAAGGGCGAAAGCCCTTAAATTATTTTTAGATGTATAACATCTAAAATAAAATAAGGCGGGCAACCGCCTTATTTTAGCTATATAACTGACTGATAGCATTGCGCCATGCGATTTCCAACATCTCATATGGGTCTGCCCATTCTACTCGCCCAGTATAATGATTAAGTTTTGTGATATCAATTGCGTTATATTCTTTTAAGTCCGCTTCATATGCGGCGAGAATATTACGCACATGCTCACGACTTTCTTGCGCCTTTTTAAGTTCAACATCTTTTACTGGACCATCTGGTAGCATGTTGGCGCAACCTTCATACTTAATAACATTGGCGCATTTGGTAATAAGTTCGTTTCTATGCGCGCTGAGGTCAATGGTCAAACGCCTGTATTCGGTATCCTGAAAACTCCACCAAGTATCTTTTGTCTGTTCTTTCTTAAACAACATTTATTTTTCCTTCTTTCTATTGTTCTTTGGAACAATGCTATTATAGCATATTATAGGAAAATTACAAGAAGAAGATTTAGATGTTTTACATCTAAATATTCCTGTTGACTTCTTAATTAAATGGAGTATAATATAGTCATGAACTGAAGGAAAACAGTTGAAACCAGAAAGGGAAAGAAAATGACGAAGTATCTGATTATGAGATGTGAAGAACTGATGGACCAGTATGAGTGCGACGCTAATCGTGAACCGATGTTTCTGGTGGATGATTGGACGAAATGGTATCAGGAAAATCACCCGAATTATCAGTTTGAAGTGTATAAGTTTGAAGACGATAAAGAATGTACTTTGGAAAAGACTTATGAAGAGTCTATGGATTATGGAATGGCATTATACTTCTGGAATATGGATGATAGCCATGAAGAAGTAGCGCCAACCGTAATCGCGCATTATAAGGGTTATAATCGCGATAAGAAAGTGCCTAATAAAGTGTGGAACGTTTTTCGACAGGGTGCTTACTGGGCAGACGGTGATGAATTTACTGAAAAGGACTTTAAGAATGACTTGAGAAGTTGCGGATATGTTGCTTGGGATGATAAGGAGCATAAGAAATTTTGGGTATATGGGTATTATGCGGACGGGCGTTATTGCTTGGGGTATTAAGGAGCAAATGCTCCTTTTTCTTTTTTTTAATTTTAGATGTTTTACATCTAAAATAAAAAGGATGGCCTAAAACCATCCATAGAGAAGAGAAAGAAAATAAATGTTAAGAACTACGCTTGACAGATGCATCAGAACATCATTGATGTGCCGATGCTGTGAAAGGTCTTTACATACGCCGAAAAGCGCGATTGCGAGTCCGAACCATGAGACTTGAAGGCCGAAGAGCATAATCAGAACTACATTCAAGATAGTAATTCCGCACCGAACATCATTCCATTCAAAGCGGTAAGGGGTTTCAATTCCGAACCAATTCTTAATCATCTGCATTTTCTTCCTTCTCCTTCTGCGCTAACACGCTAAGCATTTCGGCAACTTGATAAGGGTCAAGGGTAAAAGTGCTTTCAGTTGAGATTTCATCTCGCGCGATTTCCAAGTTGTCAAGCAAAAGAGAAGCAATACCGCCGGGGTAATTTTTTGCGTCTCGGATTAGTTCTTTCTGCCGTTTCTCGCTGAAGTCAAACTCAAATGTGCCGTGAATATTGAATTCAAGTCTCATTTCAATTCTCCATTCTCAAACATACTAAGCTGCTCGCCACCAAAACGCTTCAGTACGATGTCTCTTACCTTCGTCTGTGCGTCTTCGTTCCAACTATAATAGTTTTCATCATCAAGGCCAGCGACATAAGCATCAATGGCATCATCAACGATCTGCGTGATAGTTGCTTTTCTTTCTTTCATCAGACGCTCACAACTAGCATAAATGTCATCCATATCAATGTTCGCACAATGCCAACTCTGCCATTCAACTTCAATCCAATTCATTTTTCATTCTCCTTTCATAATATGGCAACTTTTTCCGTATCAGGGAAAGTTGCCGAAACCTGCCCATCTCCTTCCTTGGGATTACGGGAATTCAATGGGAGTCCGTCAGTTCTCACCTTCCTAAGTCCATCCCAGTTCCTTGGAACAATTACATTATACTATGATTTTGGAAAATGTCAAGTATTTCTTTTTTATCTTTTTCTGTGAGTGTGTCATACAATTCCCTTGCCGATGGAGTGAGATAGTCATAATGGACTAGGCCCAAAGCACATAGACAACACAGTTCTTTTTCTTCGGAATTGATTGGAAACAATAACATTTTTCAAGCCCCACACTTCTCAATTATTTCTTGCGGTTCAAGGTCGGAATGTGTGAGCCAACTAAGAGCGCACATGATTGTATCCACATCAGTAATTTTTCCTTCTTGAATACGATAGACAAGCATGCGGTTGACTTCTTCAATTCTTTCGGCTTCTTTTTTAAGAACATTAGCTTTGTCCGTCATTCCCTGAAGAAGCTGAAATGCCAAGGTGGAGCAGTCGCAAATATCCATAGATTCAAACTTCATTTCATTCAACTCCTTTCGTTGATGTGCTTATTATAGCATACGAGGGAGGAACTGTCAAGAAAATAAATTTAGATGTTTTACATCTAATTATCCAATAAAGGAAAAGCCACCCGTCGGTGGCTAAAGGCGCCGAGTGGAACGTTGCGCACCGCCCACTCTATTGAACTTTTCCTCACTTGTTTATCAGCCAGAAGGGAAAAAGTTTGAAAAGCTGAATCTGTCTGGAAAGGGGCTTTAAGGATAAACCCCTTAGAACCTTTCGTGGCGGGCAGTTTCTCGCTTTTGATAACGCAGAACTGGGCATACTGCCAAAGGACTTCTGCGACCCTCGGGGTGGTTGATACGCTTAATCCACCGATGTTCTGCGTATCCGTGCGAGCCATTGTCTCATCGCACAACCCGTGGAAGGCTTATGCCTTGCGGTAGGTATTCGGCTTGCCCTCAATCTTGACGATTTCGTCCTGCCAGAGGTGAGTCAGAGCATACTGAACCTTGCCCTTGGTGATGCCCTCAGGAAGGTCATCGGCGATGGCTTCGTAGATTTCGCTACAAGTCGCAGGAGAATCGGAGAGGTTGCTGACCAGAAGTTCATGGAAGGACTCATAGGCTTCAAGGTTTTTCGCCTTGGCATCGGTGCCACGGTTGATTTCCTTGTCCAGTTCAGCGAGGATTTCGGCATTGTCATAGCCAAAGTCGGTCAGAGCGGTGCGGATGGTTTCAAAAACGGACTTCTTCATAATTTAATTTCCTTTCTGGTTTTGTTAGGGTTTTCCTTCCCTTGATTTCGTATTTATTATAACATAGGTTTGGAAGTTTGTCAAGAGGTTGCCGAAAATTTTCTCCCTTTTATTTTCGGTCATCGGCGAAGAGTCTTGCGTTTCCAAGGAGCTTTGTTTCCGCTCTCTTGCTCCCTCTGACAGTTATTATTATACTCAATTCCGGAAAAAAGTCAACAATTTATTTTTAGATGTATAACATCTAAAAACCTTTACAAGGAAAAAGGGAGATTACTCTCCCTTAATCCGGTAGGTGTTGGTCTTGCCGACAATCTTCTCGACTTCATCTGCCCAGTAGTTGGTCAGACCGTAGACAATCTTACCACGGGCGAACCCGGTTTCATCTGCGATTTCCTGAGCAGAAACGGGAAGGGAAGCGGATTTCAGAACTTCCATGACCGCATCGTGCATCTCTGCGTAAACCTTGCGGTTGGCATCGGCCTTTTCCTTACCCCGTTCAAGTTCGGCGGTCAGTTCGGAGAGAATGTCCATCATGTAATCATCATTCTTTTCGGTCAGGTAGGAAACGAGAGATTTAAGAGTGGACTTCTTCATAATAATTACCTTTCTGGTTTGTTGAGGTTTTCCTTCCTCTGTTGTGAGTTTATTATAGCATAGTTTGTAGTGCGTGTCAAGCACTTTTTTCTGAGGGACGGCGCGCAAGTCGTGGGTGAAGCCGGCACTCGCCACTGTGTTCCATCGCCTTCCGTCCCTCGGAACAATTGTATTATATGCTAATTTAGGATTTTTGTCAACTACTTATTATTAGATGTATAACATCTAAAAATATTTTAGAATAAAAAGTATCTCGTCAAGCGAGATACTTAGCAAGTTCGGCGATGGTATTTTCAAGTCGTGTTGTATACTTAGAAGGCTCTTTATTCTGAAGATAGTTCTGCATTGCGGCAATAACAATTACAATTTCATTCGCATCGGGACGCTTCTTTCTCAGAACAAACTCATCTGTTGTTCCGAGTTCACGGAAGGGGAAGAAGATAATTCCGTTAGAGATTGCCGCCTTTTTAGCAATCTTGCTAAGAATGTATGTTTCAATGATAGCATCATCAAGAGCAGTATGTGCTTCATCAAAATCATACTTGTCGGTCAGATAACGATAAGATGCTTCTGCGCTTGTCTTGAAGAATGTTCCGCTTGCGGTGAGCATATCATTCTGAAGGCACTGCTTCTTGTAGGTGGCATTGTTCAGAAGATGCTTTGCGGCAAGTCCCCAAAGGTCAAACAGAGGGAAGACTTCACCATGAAAACGGAAGATATCTGCTTCAAAATCTTTATCGGGGTCTTTCTGATAGCGTTCATTTGCGATTTTAGCACACAGATAACGCTGAGACTGTTCCCATTCAAAATAATCAGGGCTATACAGTTTATTGATATAGAGGTCAGTGAAGGGAATTGCTTTCTTAAAGTCGAACATACTATTGTATGCTCCGACCGCATCAACCGTGCGGAAGTCTTCCATCATGATTTCAACGACTTCGCGCCAAGGCTTGATAACGGTCTTCTTTTCTTCAAGCATCTTCAAATAGATTGGACGCTTTTCCGCATAATATGCGGTATTGAATACGGCAGGGACAGAGAAAGTTTCGGCGATAAGAAACTGTTTCTTATCCAGGAGTTCACCCTTGCGATTTGTGATAGTCCATCCAATATCATAGATAAGCGGACGGGCGATAGCAATCTTCTTTTTCTTTTCCGGGTCATGGTTGGCGACTTCATCGGCGAACGGGAGGGTAGCGGACTCACAGTCAAGGGTAGCATAACGATTTTCTCTACGGGCCATATCTAATCAATTCCTTTCTGGTTTTTAAGTGTTGCCTTCACTTTATGGGTAGATTATACCATCGGTTATGGTTGCTGTCAAGCGGCATTATTAGATGTAAAACATCTAAAATAGAAAAATGGGGCAAAGCCCCATTTTTTATTCATCTTCCACTTCGGTAATGCCCTCAACTTCACAATAGCGCGTGAACATATCACGGGCGAATTCTTCAATAGCATCAAGGTCAATTTCTTCTCCGAGTTCAACTGCGCTCTGGATTGCGGAAAAAGCAACAATACTCATCATGTGGTCTGCGGTGTTCATACTAATAGTCATAATAAAGTCCTTTCTGGTTTGAAGTGTTTTCCTTCACTATATTTTAATCATCAAGGATTTGCTGAACATTTTTAACGGCGAGGATTGCTTCATCAAGCAATTTTTCTCGTTCTGCCGTCAATTCAAATTCATCGTCAAGTTCGGTTCTAATCTTGTCAAGAAAGTCATAGATATCTTCAAAATGCTGGAGTTCATCATCTGTATAAGCCAATATCTTTTTCATATTTATACCCTTTCTTACATCGCAGTTTCGTTTACATAATTTGTTTTAAGATACTTATATGTATTTTTGAAATTAAAACCACATCCACACTTATCGCAGTAGCAAAGATATTCCACAGTCATGTTCATATTATCAAGATAATCTGAAATTTCATCAACGGTAGACCATTCATTAGAGCCACAATTGGGGCAACGAATATTATCAAACATAATATTTTTCCTCTCTCTCTTTCTTACTCCGAGACTTCATTGGGAAGAGGCTGATTCTCTGCCTCTTCCTTTTCCTTGGCGCGTCTTGCCTTATCCTTGGCAATCTTTTCTGCCTTGGCCTTGGCTTTTTCTGCCTTGGCTTCCTGTTTTGCCTGATAGGCATTGATTTCACTCTGCATGAGTTCTTCGGCAGTCATGTCCTCACGCTCTTCGGCAACGATAGCCCCGATGCGAACATAACGCTTGTGGCCATTAAGGTCGGTCATAATGATACCAAACTGACGATCATTGACCTTGTCAAAACGAGAAACCTTGTCTGCTGCTGCGTTGGAATCATCAGCATCAAACCAATTGGAGAAAACGAACTGGAACGCATTCAGACGCAGAGTAGAATCAACAACAGTCTTAGAAATCTGAGCCATAATTTTTCCTTTCTGGTTTGAGTTGTTTTCCTTCAACTTTCAATGATATTATAATCCATTTTAGGAAAATGTCAAGCATTCATTTCTAGATGTTTAACATCTAAAATATAAGTTGACATTTCTTTTGAAATGGTATATACTATCGGTGTTGAAAGGAAGGTGCCAAGTATGAGAAACACTTACGAAGTTCGCGCTGAAAAGTTCATCCATCAGATTTTTGATTATATTTGCGATTGTGAAAGTTGGCATCAGTTTAAGCGCGCCGTTGTTCGTTTTAATCTGGAACATGGCCGCCGCGTGCGTTTTAATCACGGACTGACCCGTGTATGCTTCATCACTTCTGACTATGTTGTAAAGTACGATTTTGGCACTAAACACAATATTCACGAGTTTGGCACTTGTAATGATGAAGTTCGTATGTATGCTATTGCCGAAAGGGACGGTTTCGCGCATCTGCTTGCTAAGCCTACAATGGTTGAGTATATGGGACATTCATTCTGTATTATGCCCCGTATTTATGGGATTGGTAAGTATGATGAAGATGTGGGTTGGTTTCTTGAAGGCGCAGAATATGATTGGGTTAATGAACATATTTATGATTGCCATAACCAGAATTATGGTTGGAAAAATCATCATCCCGTTATCTTTGACTACGCCTGTTGCTCGTAAGAGCAACTTTTTATTATTAGATGTATAACATCTAAAATAGAAAGGTAATGGGAATAAATCCCATTATCTCATATCAACAACCATGAAGTCATCATTTTCCCAAATCTGACCGTAGTTCTTATCTACAAAATCAAACTTTTCTTCTTTTGCTTCGGTAAGCAAGGCCGCCATGCGGTTCTGGAGTTCTTCCTTCTTTGCTTTGCGGGCGCAAATAGCGCGAAGTTCGGTGATGATATCACGAAGTTCCTGTGTGGTCATGATGTCGGTATCAATAATAACTTTTCCAATTCTCATTTTTATACTTCCTTTCATTAATCAATAGGGCGGTTCAATTCTACTTCTTCAATGTAATAAACGCAAGGTGCTATATAATCATTACCTAATGTCTCGTATTCATAGCCATCAAAAGTAAATTCAAACTTTTTCATTTCCTCTTCGGTGTAATCCTCTGCTACACGCTCAAGAATTGCTTTCTGTGCTTCGGCGAGAGAAGAATAAACTCCGTCGCCATAACGCTCATAAGGTTCGATAATGATTTCCTTTACTGTAAAGACTGTCATACGTTTTCTCCTTTCAAATCATAAAGCGAACAATGGGACGATGCTCTTTGTCATACATTGTAAAAAGCTTCCAACGAAGCCAAAGGGCGTGGGTAAAGGGAAGGTCGCGTACTGTCTGTTCCTGTGCCATATTCTTGATATAGACTTTCATATTTCTCTTCCTTTCCTGTTGATGATTACATTATAGCACGATTTCGGATTTTGTCAAGACATTTTACGAAAATTTTACTTTCAATTTCCACATCTTCAAATCCTGTATGACTCTCAATAAATTCATTATTGTTACTAATGTATCTCCAAAGCACTTCTGCTGTGAGACGAGGACGAGGAGTTTTAGTGTTAGTCATATAACCATTATCCTGACAGAACTTAATATAATCCTTGTCCTTTCCAAAGACTTTTCGTGCGATTTTCAAACTGTCAATAACCTTCATTCCATAAGGGAAGAAATAACGCAACATAGATTTTGTCTGATATCTCATAGTGGCGTTGAGAGTTTGAATATCAAAATAGGCATTGTGGGCTACAATAGCCTGGACTTTATATTCTTTACAAATGGCACGAACCATTTTTACGATCTGCCAAGTGTTTAACACCTTACGTTTTCCCATATTGATTTCTTTAATGTACTGTGGAATTTTATCACTGTAGTATGCTTCTCTCATCTGATTAGGCATACCAAAAAATACATCTCCATTGATGACACTGAAACGAGTTTTCTCATTTCCATATTCATCAATAACCATTCCACCAAGGTCATAAACCTGACCATTCTTGACATCCAACTGCCCATCAATTTTGGGAGTGTTGCAAGTTTCGCCATCAAGTACAAGGAAGTTCATTTTCAAATTGCCTTTCTGGTTTGGGTTGTTTTCCTTCAACTTTCTTGTATATTATAGCATGGTTTTGGGAAATGTCAATAGGCTGCGTGAAAATTTTTTCGGGGCCGGCGCGACTGCCAAATTAGCAGTCGTCCGTATAGCAACCACAATAAGGATCAAAGCCCATTTCAAGATAATCCTGATTATCTTCATATCCCATATATTCCCTCGCCCAAGCAATTTCTGCTTCGGCGAAGTTTGTAGTTTCGTCCTCAACGTGTTCGGCGTCTTCCCAATCCTGCCAAGTAGGAAAGAAAGCACACCAGTCATCACAATCCTCACAAGGGTCTTCAATATGGCAAACACAATTCCTGTCACAGTAGGGGCAATTCCAATCATTTACGGGGCAATAGGTATGCTGTCCGTTATAAGTTCCCTTTTTACGATCTCTCATACTCTCATTCCTTTCATTCTTGCTCTTGCTTGTCTGCGTAATACTTTTTTCAATCTGCGTCTTGCTCTGGTACTCTGGTCTATGATATGCCTACAACCTTTGTCTAAATCCCAATCTGCAAGGCTATCATATCTCTTATACAATGCTCGCTTCATCAGTATCCCTCCTGACAGTATTGATTATAGCATACCTCAATATGTTTGTCAAGGGTTTTTTGAAAAAATTTGCCGGCGCGAAAACAGACCTTGGTCTGTTACTCGTCAAGGTCTGCGAGTCGTTCCATCTTCTTATGCCTACGGACGCATTCAGCAAAAATCTGTGCTTCAATCTGTGCGTCCTTAAGCCCTGTATGACTTTCTACAAAGTCGTTATCCTTCTGGAGGAAACGCCAGAGGATTTCTGCTGTCTTTCTGGGCTGAGGCACCATATGATTCGTCATATAATTGTGCTCTATACAGAACTGCTTGTATGATGAAAGCTTACAAATTGTATCATTTGCCATCTTCATTGTGTCCCAAATCGGGATACCGTAAGGGAAGAAGAAACGCCTAACACTCTTTGTCTGATAACGCAGTGTAGAGTTCAGTACTGCGACGTCAAAGCGAGCATTATGTGCGATGAAAGCCTTGATATCATACTTTTCTACCATATTGCGTACAATTCTATACATATCCCAAGTATTCACCATCTGGTGGTATCCAAGCCGAAGGTCTTCCTTATACTGGGGAATCTTATCAGCAAAGTATGCTTCGTTCATTGCTTCGGGAAGGTCAAAGAATACATCTTCATTGATATATGAATGCTCTTCATATACATGCCCTTCGTTATCTACAATCTGGAAACTAAAATCATAAACCTGACCATTACTGACATCAAGCTGCCCTTCCACCTTAGGCGTGTTACAAGTCTCGGTATCAAATACCATATAAAGGTCCTTCATAGCAAATCGCTCCTTTCAACAATACAGATTATAGCACAGAGGGAAGGAAAAGTCAAGCCTTTTTCTTCTTTTTGCTTTCCTTTTCCTTTTCCTTCATAGCCTGCTTTTCTGCCTTTTCCTGAGCCTTGTCTTCACACTCCATCTTGTAGGCTTCAGCGAGAGCATACCCATCATAGGGGACGTAGCCACCTTCACCATTACGAGTCCCACGAGGAGTAGAAACCTTAACAACAATCCACTTTTCATTGCCTTCGGCATCCACACAAGGAATAGCCAGCTCGTTGGCACTTACAGGAAGAATATCGGTATCATACTGCTTGGACAGAAGTTCCTGAATAGAATTGAGATAATCAACACGCAGAAGGGTTTCAAGCTGAGTCTTATTCATTTTATCAATTCCTTTCTTTGATTTCGTCTTATTATATCATATTGGGAAGAGTTTGTCAAGAGGGAATTTTTTCCTTTCTCTCAAGCTCTTGACTACATTATAGCATAATTTTGAAAATTGTCAAGTATTTTTTTTAGAAAAATTTTAAAATTAGCTGTGCCTAACTCGGCGCCGGCATAGTTAGCTATAACTAACTAATAGATATAGAAAAAGCCCCTTTCGGGGCGAGAGGGATTATGCCTTGGTATAGGTATTGACCTTACCTTCGTGCTTTACGACATAAGTTTCCCAGTAGTGAGCCAGAGCATACTGGACCTTGGACTTAGAGAAGCCCTCAGGCAGCTTGTCAGCGACAGCTTCATACAGCTCGCTAGCAGTCGCAGGGGTTTCACCCAGCTCGCTCAGTACGATTTCACGAGCTTCCTCGTACAGCTTGCGATTGGCTTCAGCCTTCTCAGCGTTCTTGTTCAGCTCAGCAGTCAGTTCAGTACGAACAGTCTCAGCTTCAGGAGTGTCGATGTTAGCAATCAGGGACAGGATGGTGTTCATAGTGTTTTTCTTCATAGTGATATTTCCTTTCTGGTTTGGCTTGAGTTTTCCTTCTCGTTCATTTTGTTTCGTTCCCTTTGGAACATCTGTATTATATCAGGTTTAGGGAAGTTTGTCAAGAGTTTTTTTCAACTTTTTTCAAAGTTTTTTTCGTTTGCTCTCTTGGGTTTCCTTGCCCTCCTGACAGTATTTATTATACTACAATTTTTCTGTTTGTCAAGTACTTTAAAAAAATTTTTTGAGTTAGCCGTGACTAACTCTGCCGGCACGGCGGCTTAGTCAAACATACTAAGCTGCTCGCCACCAAAACGCTTCAGTACGATGTCTCTTACCTTCGTCTGTGCGTCTTCGTTCCAACTATAATAGTTTTCATCATCAAGGCCAGCGACATAAGCATCAATGGCAT
>Ga0247609_10005300_pt1 | contig 12688 bp, 11 predicted proteins | sample 172DNAGHGlowgp2_FD_193487 | JGI IMG/M metagenome (GOLD analysis project Ga0247609, IMG submission 193487) | Sheep rumen microbial communities from Palmerston North, Manawatu-Wanganui, New Zealand - 1728 DNA GHGlow gp2 | ecosystem: Host-associated > Mammals > Digestive system > Stomach > Rumen ...
ATGGTGAGCCATTCGGGCAGACCGTCCTTGGCGGTGGTGCCGATAGTCCAGTCGGCGGCAGCCTTGAGGCTGATAGTTACGGAACCTCCCTCAGCAGGGAAGGCGATATACGACTGTGACACCTGAACCTCGCTCAGGTACGTCGGGTCGTCGTTGTCGGAGCAGGCTGTGAACAGTGCTGCCACTACGGCCATGAAGGCCGGGAAAAAATATTTTAGTTTCATAGCGTTTCCTTGCTTTTATGAGTTAGTTGAAGAAATACTTGATACCGATGGAGGCATACCAGCACTGACCGAGACCGTAGTTCGGTGTCCACAGCTTGGTCTTGCCGTTGATGGACGAAGGAGTCGAGAAGGTGGCGTAGCCCTCACCGTCGACACCCTCGTACTTCAGCACGCGCGGGTCGCTGCCGATGTCGGGATTGAGATACTTGGCAACACCCCATGACGAGTCGAAGAAGTTAAGAACGTTCTTCACGTCGAGGCTCAGCTGCAGCTTGTGGCTCGTTGCTCCGGAGTAGATCTTGAAGTCGTGCTTGTAGCCGAAGTCCAGACGGTGCACCCACGGAGAGTAGACGCTGTAGCCCTCGGCATACTCGCCCTGATGGTCCTTCAAGTAGTCGGTATTGTGGACGAAGTCCATGAAGCGTGTTTTGTCGTCATCGCTGACAAAGCGGAACTTGTTGGCTGCCACCTCGGCATCAGTAGGAATGTAGAGAGCGTCGTAGTTGTAGCCGTCGCCGTTCATGTCGTTGGTGGTCATGAACGAGTAGTTGTAGCCGCCGCGCCACGACTCATAGATGAAGGAGTAGTGGTTGCCGCTCTTGTCGTGCAGCGTGGCACTGGCGACGATGCGGTCGGGGGTGACGAACTGCGAGTTATGCAGTTTGATGAAGTTCGGACCCTCGATGGTGGGTACGTAGGTGAATGCTGACTCGGCGTTAGAACCCGGCATGCCTGTAATCTCCTTGTTCACCGTGTGGGTGTAGGCGGCCATGAGGCTGAGCCACTCATAGGGCTGTGCATCGAGCTTGGCGTTGAACGACCATCCGTAGCCCTTAGAGGTGTTCTCCAGGACGAAGGCTCCCTGTCCCACGCGGTAGCCGCTGGGGTAGATGGGACGGTTGTCGACGCCGTTGAAGCGGGCGAAGCCTCCTACGTTGGGTATGCTCCAGTCAGAGAGGCATACGGCATTGATGGTCTTGTTGAAGATACCTTCGACAGTGGCGGTGAAGGGGAAGGAGACGGGAATCTGATAGTCGACGGCCAGCGATGTCTTCCACACCTGTGGCAGCTTGAAACCGGGGTCGACGGCGTTGATGGTCGACTGCTTCACACCGTCAGCGGGGGTGATGTTCTCGGGGTAGCCCATCGAGATGAGCTTCTGCCTGAGTGCTGCGATGGTGGCATGGCCGTTGGCATCGGTCACCAGACCGCCGGCGAACTGGTTCATGTCAGTCTTGTCGGAGCTGCGTGCACCGGTGGCACTGAGCTTAGCGTTGTTCTGTATCATACCCGAGTTGGTGGGCATGTTGGTGAAGAACACCAGAGGCAGACGACCCATGAACAGACCGGTACCGCCGCGGACCTTCAGCGACTTGTCGCCGAAGACATCCCAGTTGAAGCCAACGCGAGGCGATACGGTGAGGCTGTTGCCCGGCCACAGACCGGTGTCGATGTGCTTGCCGAAGTAGTCCAGGTCATAGATGTACTTGTTGGTCATTAGGTCGCCGTTGTTGAAGAACATTCCGTCGACGCGGATACCGTAGGTGAGCTTCAGGTTGTCGAGGATGTTCCAGTCGTCCTGTAAGTACACACCTATCTTATTATACTGTACGCGCGATGCCGGCTTCGACTCGCCGCCGTAGCCGTAGGTCAGGTTGACAATCTCGGGGGCAGCACCGTTGATGAAGTCGTCGACAGAGTTGTAGCGGTAGTAGCCAGTGCCGTTACGCATGTACTGGTTGTCGGCCATCTGGTGCTCGAAGCTCAGTCCGCCGGTGACCTTGTGGCCGCCCAGATACCATGTCACATCGTCCTTGATGTTGAAGACGGTGTTGTTAACAGAGTTGTTCCATGTGAAGAGCTCGTATCCCAGAGCCATGTAGTTCTCGCCGTTGCCGTCGAGGATGTCGATGAACGGAAATTCTGCTGACTTAGAGTCGCGGACAGGGTCCTGCATCTTGGTGTAGGTAGACAGCAGCTGGTTCGACAGGTTCTCGGTGAGACGGCTGTTAAGGTCGAAGGAGAACGAGTTGACGGTGCGGTTGCCGGCGTACATCGAGTTGGCGAAGGCCATGGAGTAGAGACCCATACGGTCGTATGACGACTGCGTGCCGCTGTCCATTGACGTGCGGTTCGTGGCGTTCCAGGCCTCGTCCTTGGTGTAGTTGTAGCGCAGTGCGAGGTGGTGCCTGTCGGTGATGTTCCAGTCTAAGCGGACAAGAAGCTTCTTGTTGCTCTCGTCGGCGGGGAAGTCGGTCCATGAACCGGTATCGTAGCCGTACTTCTCCTTGACGTGCTTCGACACTCGCTCCAGGTCGGAGAGCTTGGTGCGCGAGATATACTGGGTCTCGTCGCCGACACCGTCCTCGGAGCCGCGCCAGCGGTTTACCACCGTCGGGGTCTTCGACAGCTCGCCGTTGACGAAGAAGAACAGCTTGTTCTTGATGATAGGACCGCCCAGCGTGAAGCCGTACGTGGTGTTCTGGCTCTTCTCACGTGCGCCGGGAATCTGTACGCGGCGTACGGCGTCGCCCTGCATGTTCTCGTTCTTGTGGTAGATGTAGGCAGTACCCTTAAACATGTTCGTTCCAGACTTCGTGATGGCGTTTACACCACCGCCGATGAAGTCCGTCTGGCGCACGTCGTAGGGCGAGATGACAACCTGCAGCTCCTCGATGGCATCGATGGAGATGGGGTTGCCGCCGCCGGGCAGTGCCGAGCTGAGACCGAAGTTGTTGTTGAAGTTGGCACCGTCGACGGTGAAGTTACCCAGACGGCCGTCAGTACCGGCGAAGCTCATGCCGTTGCCACCGTAGGGCGACAGACGCGTAACATCGGTGATGGAGCGGTTTACCGTAGGAAGGCTGGTGATCTGGTCGCTGTTGATGTTTGTCGCAGCACCCATGTTCTCAACGGTGAGCTTCGTGGCCTTGCCGCTGATGACGATCTCGCCAAGCTCGTTGGCGTTCTCAGTAATCCATACGTTGAGGTTATAGGTCTCACCGAGCTGGAGTGTGATGTTCTTCAGCACTTTGTTCTGATAACCCACGTAGCTCACGGTAACCTCGTAAGGACCGCCGGTACGCATACCTTGAATGGAGAAACGACCCGTAGTGTTCGTCACTGCGGTGTAGCGCGTACCTGAGGGTGCGTGCACTGCCACGACGGTGGCACCGATGACCTCTTCGCCGTTCTGTTCGTCGAAGGTCACCTTACCTGCCATGCTCGAGGTGGTGACTTGAGCAACTGTCGTCAACGTGAGCGTCAACAGCATTGCAACCAGAAAGAACAATCTCTTCTGCATAGAAATAAATTGGTTTTATAATTAATATTTCCCGAGGGGTCGGACGTCAGTCCTTGCCCTACTGTTTTGTTTCGTTTGCAAAATTACATAAAATATCTGATATAGGCGGTTACTATGCGTAAAAAAAACTAAAAACTTTCGCCGCTCTGTGAAATAAAGAAAAGGACGCTGGTCTTTAGCTTTGCGAAAAAAAGAAAAAGAGACGAACACGAATGTCCGTCCCTTTTATCTTTGACTGGTAGTGCAGGGGAGAAGAGCAAACACATAGTGTAACTGCCGTCTCCGCACCAGCATGGAGGCTTACTCCTTGCCGGCGATACCGCTGCGCTTCTCCTTGATGCGGGCTGCCTTACCTGTAAGCTTGCGCAGGTAGTACAGCTTGGCGCGGCGCACCTTACCAACCTTGTTCACCTCGATGGAGTCGATGTTGGGCGACTCGATGGGGAAGATACGCTCCACACCTACCGTACCCGACATCTTGCGAACGGTGAAGCGCTTTTTGTCGCCGTGGCCCGAAATCTTGATTACGACACCACGGTAGAGCTGGATGCGCTCCTTTGAACCCTCGATAATTTTGTAAGCGACAGTGATAGTGTCACCGGCCTTGAACTCCGGGAACTTCTTGCCGGTTGCAAATGCTTCTTCAGCAACTTTAATTAAATCCATTTTAACCTTAAATAATTAATTGGTTGTTGTATCGTTCCAACGCAACATAACAGGCCACTCGTTGCTTCCTGCCAGCGATTACGCCGAAAAGCGGGTGCAAAGGTACGAAGAATCAGTGACATTGTGGCACTGGCAAGTCCGTTTCCTCGGATAATTAATATTCTTTAACTAACGTATCTGTGCTGATGCCTCATTACGGATTTGTTTTTGTCACTTTATCACCACTTTCCGTCCACCAACGATGTTCACAGTTTTTTTTAATTCTCATAGTTGTTCTATTTCTTCGCGACTGAGCCCGGTGTATTTTACAATGATGTCAGTAGGCATGCCATCGGCCATCATTTTGCGGGCGGTATCTGCTATTCCTTCCGCACGCCCTTCCGCACGCCCTTCTTCATACCATTCTGCGCGCCCTTCTGACAAGCCTGCAAATTTGGCTTCGAGCAGTTTGGTCTTCATTACATCGGTGTCGCGACCGAGGTTGTAGACATAATCGTCATATTCCTTCCGATCGCTTTTCGACATGCGCAGGTAATCCAGCTCACGGCTCTGCTGGATCTCTACCAATACTATCTCGCCATCAGAATTCTTGGCTTTTATATCTACACGGTTGTACTTGTCCGTTGGACTGACTTTGTTTGACTCGCTCTCGAGCAGCTCTACAATAGTAACTTTTTCTCCGACAAGGACTGAGATAAGCCCCTCGAAGATGGCAAAGTCGGCCTTATTGTGGAGCATGTACTTTGCTGCCCAGTCAAAGCGTATATACCTGTTTTTCGTCATACTGCAACAACAACATTATTATGCTGCAAAAAAAAACAAAAAAATGAAACAGCAAAGAAATATGCAGAAATAATGTAATTCAACGGGGATGCGATGAACAAATAATTTGCATATTTTTTTGCCTTCTGCTTTTTTTTCGCTAACTTTGCCCCACAAATATTACTGTATGAAGAGATTGTCTTTATTTGGAACTGCAGTGACTGCATGTGTGTTGACCGCCTGCAGCACGCACTATGAGGTGGCAGGTGTTGAGCGCACACGCATCGTCGTGGACAGCCGTTACGACAGTGCTATCCCGGCAGAGGCGACGGCGCTGCTGGCACCTTACAAGCAGAAGGTGGACTCCGTGATGGGTCCTGTGGTGGTGCGCTCGGCAAAATATATGACGGCGAAGCGTCCCGAGGGGACACTGTCGAACCTCCTGGCTGACATCATGGTGTGGGCTGCCAAGGACTACGGCGAGAAAGCTGACTTCGGAGTGTATAACATGGGTGGTGTGCGTGCCGACCTGCCGAAGGGCGAGGTTACATACGGAGATGTACTGGACATCGCACCGTTCGAGAACAAGATTGCATTTACTACGCTCAGCGGTACCGATGTGCTGACGCTCTTCGCCGAGATGGCCTCCGTCTACGGCGAGGCGGTGAGCAGTTCCGTTCGTTTGGTGATAACGAAGGACGGAAAGTTGGTTAGTGCCACCGTAGGCGGCGAGGCTGTCGACCCGTCGCGCGACTATCGAATAGCAACCATTGACTATCTGTTAGGCGGTACAGACAAGATGAGCACTTTCAAGAAAGGACGTAATGTGAACTCACCGCAGGATGTGTCGAATAACTCTCGATTTATCATTATGAACTATTTCCGCGAGATGGCTAAGGAAGGCAAGACGGTGGACTCGCAGATTGAAGGAAGGATTGTTGTTGAAGATTGAACATTGAGATTATGAAGATAGGACAGATTTGTTTTGTGCTGATGGTGGCGGTGTCCGCACCGAGCTACGCCAAGAAGCATAAGCAGTTGACGATACTGCACACTAACGACACGCACTCGACCATAATGCCGTTGAGCGTGCAGCTGCCAGACACGATGAAGGCGGGGCGCGCTGGTTTCCTCCGTCGTATAGCCATGCTTCAGGAGGAACGCAGGAAAGACCCGGAGCTGCTGTACTTCGACTCCGGCGACTTCTTCCAGGGCTCGGCCTACTTCACGATGTTCAAGGGTGACGTGGAGATAGGCCTGATGAACCAGATGGGGCTAGATGCCGTCACGATAGGCAACCATGAGTTTGACTTCGGGCTCGATGTCATGGCGCACTGCTTCCGGCAGGCGACGTTCCCGATAGTCTGTGCCAATTATGATTTTACGGGGACACCCTGTGAGGGACTCGTAAAACCGTATGTCATCCTCCACCGGCGCGGGCTGAAGATTGGTGTCTTCGGTTTGTCGCCGAAAATGGAGGGACTGGTGGCGGCGAAGAACTGCCAGGGAGTGAAGTACCTGGACCCTGCACAGGTGGCTCTTGAGACTGCCACGATGCTCAAGCGCCGTGAGAAGTGCGACTTGGTAATCTGCATCTCACATCTCGGATGGAGCAGTAATCGCGGACAGGACGACCAGTATATGATAAAAGGTTCGCGCGACATAGACCTCGTCCTCGGCGGACATACGCACACCTACTTCGAGGGGCTTGAGTACGAGCAGAATCTTGACGGTAAGCCCGTGCCAGTAGACCAGAACGGCAAGCATGCCATCTTTGTCGGCAAGCTGGTGGTTGACATGAAGTAGTCTATTCGAAGTACAGTGTAAGCACAATCATTTTCGTGTGGCCGGGAGTCACCGACTGCGAGTACAGGCGCTTGGTGGGGTCTGTCAGCTCGTTGGTGTGCGTGTAGTTGATGGCATCGGTGAGACCGTAGCAGAACTTCAGTTCGGGGATGAGTTTGAAGAACGGCAGATAGAAGTCGCAGCCGAGGCCCACCTCGACCATCATGTCGTAACGCTTGAGCTGCAGGTAGTCCTGGTCTTTCCCCGAGAGGTTGATCATAGGATTTATACCGCCGATGACGTATGGCCGGTAGTTGTTGAAACGCTCGGCGCTGAATTTCATGTCGAGGGGGAAGGAGATGTATGTGTTTTTAAGGTCTTGTGTGGTTAGCAGCGGACGGCCGTAGTCGTCGGTCTTGTTCATGTTACGGAACGTCAGGTGCTTGGCACCGAAGTGCATAGTTGGAGTCAGCCGGAGGTTGACGTGCTTTGCAAGCCGCCAGTCGGCAAGCACGCCGACGCTGAACCCCGGATCCCATGTGTCCTGGTCGCAGAGCACTGTCTCCGTTGTCGTGCCGTCGTCAGCCACGATAGTCTGTGGTCCTACATTGTTGAACTCAATGTCCTGTGTATTGAAACCCACGAGTATGCCGAAGTGCATAGGCCGCAGGTCTATGTACGGCTTATTCTGCGGCTGCCGCTTCTGTGCTGTCAACGTGGTGGCTGCCATGAGCATTATGCATAGCAGAAGTGCTATTCTTCTCATCATATAAATAACGCGAAACAGCGTCGGTTATTATGCTGGATTCTATTTCGACATAGTATAAATTGAATTTGTTTGGCATTTTTCCTACCTATTTCTTGGTATGAATAGAAAAAAGTTAGTATCTTTGCATCACCAAAATCAAGTATTAATTATTTAACTTAATTAAGAATTATGGCATATGTAATTAGTGACGACTGCATCGCATGTGGAACATGCGCAGGCGAGTGCCCCGTTGAGGCTATCTCTGAGGGCGAGAAGTATGTAATTGACGCTGACGCTTGCACAGAGTGTGGTACTTGCGCTTCTGTCTGCCCGTCAGAGGCAATCAGTCTGCCGGCTTAATTCGTCTGAATTTAGCTTCATAAAACCGTTAGGGGCCATCCGAAAGGATGGCCCCGTTCTGTTTGCTATAAGTGTCAGTAGCTTACTTCAGTTCAAGCACCTGTTTGGCGGTCTCGTTCTCCGGGTCTACCTCCTGAAGCTTGGCGGCGAACTGCTTGGCAGTGTTCTTGTCGTCCTTGTTGATAAGGTAGTAGGAGATGAGGTAGCGATATGCCTCGATGAGACGCACGTTGTCAGTGTTGTCGCGCTCGGCCTTGGTACCAAGCAACTCAACGAGCTTCTCGTAGTGGGGCTTTGCCAGTTCTTTCTTCGACTCCGGGTCCATCTGCATGCCGATGCGTGCGCGCTGGAAGGCTACGTAGTCCTCGATGTCAGTGTACTTCTCGAGCAGGCTGGCGTAAACCTCATCGGCCTTCTTAAGCTTTTCGAGTTTCTGAATCTGGTCTTCCAGTATGGCGGCGTGCTGAGTATAGAGACGGCCCAGTCCGGCGTAGTCGCTGGCTGATGCCTTCGAGACGTCATGCAGGAACTGCTCGTAGTACTTCACGGCGTTGTCGAAGTCGTTGATGCCCTTGTAGGCATCGGAGAGGGTCTTCACTACACCGGCCTTCTTGTCGGCGTTGTCGAAATCCTGCTCCAGTGCTTTCTTGTACATGTTGATAGCCTCGTCGTGACGCTTCAGTCCGTTCAGGGCATTGCCGTAGTAGACGTAGTCCATGTAGGAGATGTTTGCCGAGTCGGACTTGTTGAACAGACGGTCGGCGTAGTCGATGGCCTTCTCGAAGTTGCCCTTCTCGGTGTTGCAGAACATTGCCAGACGGTTAAGCGTCGAGTTACGCGGCTCCTTCTGTAGTCCGAGCTCAGACATCTCGATGCCCTTGTCGTACTTCTGAGTGAGGTAAGCGGAGAAAGCACTCTCGATGATGTCCATCTTCTCGAGCTTGTCGGCGGGCACCTTGTCGTATGAGGCTATGGCCTCGTCGAAGTTGTTCGAGATGTAGTTGATGTGACCGATGATGGCATCGACGGGATAGTCGGGACGCTGTGCACGCAGCTCGTTCAGCTTGGCGATGGCTCCTGATGGGCTGATCTTGCGGTAGACGCTGGCGTACTTACGGTAGGCCTCCGGGTTCTTCGGGTCGAAGAAGATGGCCTGGTCATAGAGTCCTGCGGCACCGCCGCCGTCCTCTGCCAGTGCAGCGATGTCACCCAGCAGTATGTATGCGGGTGCGTACTTGCTGTTGGCCTTAAGTGCGAGCTCGGCGAAGTTGCGTGCGCGTGCCGTGTCCTTGGCCTCGTAGAATGCATCGGCGAAAGCCAGCAGGTTTTCGGCGTTCTTCTTGTTCTTCTTCTGGAAGGCTGTCAGCTGCTTGTCCATATCGGCGGGCTTGCTGCTTATAATGTTCTTGACGGCATCGATGTCGGCCTTTGTACCGTCCTGGGCCGTGGCGTTAACGCTGATACCCATCAGCACTACACCAATCATTAAGTATTTCACAGTTTTCATAATTGCTTTCTCTTTAAGTTAGACATATTGTTTTGTTTCCTGTTTACACATCTATGACGTTATAGCTTACGTGAGGTAAAACATCGTTAATTTTTCTTCACTATTCCTTTACTATTTAGTGTTCACTATTACCTCGCGCACATTCATGTTTGCCTGTATGGGCAGTAGTCCTGAGCGCAGTATGATCATCTGTCCCTTGGGCAGACGGCACATGTGTGCAAAGGCAGACGGCACACCGTTGCGCGGCTCGTTGAGCAGGGCGTAGATGGTGCGTATCAGCGGGTAGTTACCATTATATATATAGTACTGATAGGGCTGCCAGCTGTTTCTGACCGTAGCGGAGTCCAGACGGCTGACCCTCATTACCGTTATGTTCTTCTTGAAGGTGACGTTTGTTGTGTCACGTTTGTCGTTGAGCCAGTTAGAGCCGATAATGCCGATAGCATTCTCGTGTTTCTCGACCCAGTCGACAACCTCGGCACTCTTTTTCACGGCACCGATATTCTTGCTGTTGATGGGCTTGCCGCCCAGCAAGGAGTCGACACACCAAGTGACGGTGCTCGATTTTGGGTTGTCGAAGACGACGTCTATCTCGCCGAGTTTAGACCCGGGGTAGATGTCGCTCCACTTGTTTGCCTCACCGCTCAGGATGCGTTTGAAATCCTTTACGCTGATGCAGGAGTCGGGGTTGGCATTGTTGACGATGATGGCCAGTCCGTCATAGGCAATAGGCATGATGCGTGGCATGAACTGGCGGTCTTTCAGGTTCTGTATCTCACGAGGCGAGAGGCTTCGTGCCGTGAAGGCCAGCCATGTCTCGTTGTTCATGAGTTTCTTGATGGCCTCTTCCTGGTCGGTGTACTCCGGCCGTATGCTGTCGAGTGCCGCCGTAGCCATGAAGACCTCGAGCTCTTCGTCGAGGATGGGGTAGAAGCTCTCGTCGGCGGTGAAGATGGCCGCTGCCTTGTCGTAGTCGTAGGTTAAACTATTTTTAGGCTTGTTCCCACATGCGAGGAACAAGCCTAAAATAAGTGTTAATCCAAAAATCTTGGATGCGTTCATTTCTTTTACTGTAGTCTGAAGGTTACAGGCACGGTGTACTTCACACGTACGGCCGAGCCGTTCTGCTTACCAGGAATCCAGTGGGGCATGGACTTCACCACGCGCATGGCTTCCTTGTCGAGTGACGGGTCGACGGACTTGGCCACCTTGACGTCGGTGATAGAACCATCACGCTCCACCACGAAGGTCACGATAACGCGTCCCTGAATACCATTCTCCTCGGCAACCACCGGGTACTTGATATTCTTCGACAGATACTCGAACAGGGCGTTGGGACCGCCGGGGAACTGAGGCATCTGCTCGACGACGTCGAACACCTTGGTCTCTTCCTCCTTCGGCTTCTCATCCACAACGACTTCCTTGGCTTTCAGCACTTCACCTTCGGCTTCGTCGTTACCTTTCACATCGAAGGCACCGATGGCGGTGTTCGTCTTCGAGAGATCGTCCTGGGACTTCAGCTCGTCCTCGGGCTTCACCTCGTCGTCCTTCTTAATCTCGGGCGCGGTGAACTTCACCGATGACTTCACCTTCTCGACGACTTTCTGCTCCATCTCAACCTTGATGGGCTCCTTACGCTCGACCTTTGCCTCCTTCTTCTGTGCAAGCTTAGACAGCTCGACGTCAGTCTCGACCGATACATTCTGCTTCATAGCATTCTGGATGGCGAGGTTGGCATAGGCGATGGCGAAGATGGCGGCGATGCCGATAATCACCCACATCAGGGCCTTCACATTACGTTTGCCGGTCTCCTTACGGAGCACATATGCACCGTACTCTTGGTTCTTTCCTTCAAAGACGAGGTCGACCCAACTATTGTCAATAAGATCTACTTTTGCCATAGTCTATTTCCTTTCTTAATTAGTTGTGTACTTGATGCCTTTCAGCTCGAGGAGCTTCTGGTCATCTTCGTTCACCTTGTCAATGACATACTTACCAATGCTGCAAACCAGCATCTCGTCAAGGGCCTGGACCATGTTGTCGTAGGTAGAGACGTCCGTGGGCTTGATGATGACGGTGAGCGTCTGCATACCCTTCTCACCATACTCGGCAATGAACTCCTCGCTCTTACCGTTACGGATGTCAGAGAGCATCTTCTCGTAGTCTTCCTTCTTCATCTTGTCACCCAACTGGGCTTTCTTCTCGTCCAACTTCTTCTTGGCCATCATGACCTTAGCCACAGGGCTGAAGCCGTCCTCGGTGATGTGCTCGATGAGCAGCTTGCGGACGCCGTCCTTGCCCCATGTGGTCTCCTTGACACACTCGGGATTGTCGTACTCGGGCAGACCCTCTACATAGTAGAGCTTGTCTTCACCACCCAGATAGAGGGTGATGGTATACGAAGCCTTCGTCACGGACTTGTCTTCCTTTTCCAGGTTCTGATCGTTGCTCGGCATCGTCAGCTGCATGGCCTGAGGCTTGCTCAGAGTCGTACAGAGCATGAAGAACGTGATCAGAAGCATCATCATGTCTACCATCGGCGTGAAGTTCACGCGGGTATCCATTTTTTTCTGCTTACTTGCTTTCTTTTTTGCCATAACTTAGATCTCTGCCTGTTTTTTAGTGTCAAGATTAGTAATGAGCTGGTAGCGGTTCTCGTTCATGTCCTGCAGCTCCGACATCATCTTCTTAATCACAGCATAAGAAGTCTTGGCGTCGGCCTTGATGGCCAGACGGATGTCGGGGTTGGACTCACGGGCTGCCGTCACCCACTCCTGGAACTCACTCTTCCCGCCGTCGATACTGTCGAGGGGGATAGACAGCTTCTGGATGGCCTCGCCCATCTTCTCAGTGTCGAGGGCGTAGTACTCTTCGAATGCCGCCATAGGCGCACCGATCATGGCATCCTCGCGGAAGTGCTTCAGCTTCTCGCCGGTGAGCGAGACACCGAATTTGCCAGTGACCGTCTGCATCATGTCCAGCATCGTGTTCTTGTTCTCGGAGCCGACGTAGATGTTGCCCTCTGGCGATACCAGAATGTTGAGCACATCGTTCTCGGGCACCTTGACCTCGGACACGGAGCTCGGCGTGTTGACCTTGACAGGCTCTGGCGTCAGGAATGTTGATGTCAACATGAAGAAGCAGAGCAAAAGGGTCATCACGTCCGACATAGGCGTCATGTCGATCCAGATGTCTTTTTTCTCAATTTTAATTTTACCCATAATTTACGAAGGAATTAAAAGGTAAAACAGCTTATGCCTCGACGTGGTTAGAATCGTATGTAGCAGCGATGGTGTAACCAACCTCGTCAAGAGCGAACGTCAGCTTGTCGA
>Ga0247609_10005301_pt1 | contig 12688 bp, 8 predicted proteins | sample 172DNAGHGlowgp2_FD_193487 | JGI IMG/M metagenome (GOLD analysis project Ga0247609, IMG submission 193487) | Sheep rumen microbial communities from Palmerston North, Manawatu-Wanganui, New Zealand - 1728 DNA GHGlow gp2 | ecosystem: Host-associated > Mammals > Digestive system > Stomach > Rumen ...
ATAAACGAGGAGTAGATGTTGCAGAACGGCACCATACCCTGCGCTGCAAGTCCTGCCGCGAAGGTAACGGCGTGCTGCTCGGCGATACCCACGTCGAAACAACGGTCGGGCATGGCCTCCATCATTATATTGAGCGAGCAACCCGTTGGCATTGCAGGAGTTATGCCCACAATCTTGGGATTTTTCTTGGCAAGCTCGAGAATGGTATTGCCGAACACCTCCTGATAACGCAGCGGCTGGCCGTTTTCGTTGGATTTCTTCTGTTCGCCAGTGTCCACGTCATATTCGCCGGGAGCGTGGTAGGTGACGGGGTTTTGCACGGCTATGTCCATACCTCTGCCCTTCTGGGTGACGATGTGCAGAAGTTTCGGGCCTTTGATTTTACTCAACCGCTGAAGGATTTTTATCAAATCGGGCAGGTTGTGTCCATCGATGGGGCCGAAATAGCGGAAGCCGAAGGCCTCGAACATATTGCTCTGCTTGAAGAACGTGACCTTCAGGTTGAGCAGTATATTGCGGAAAAAGCGACGTATGCGCTGACCGAAGGCGTTGTCACCCGACCAGTCCCAAATCTTGGTTTTCACACGGTTGTACGCCCGCGACGAGGTGATTTTGGTTAGGTAATGGCTCAGCGCCCCAACGCTCTTGTCGATGGAGATGCCGTTGTCGTTGAGGATAACCAACACGTTGGCACCCGCCTCGCCTGCGTGGTTGAGGGCTTCGAAAGCCATGCCGCCGGTCATCGAGCCGTCGCCGATAACAGCTATGTGGTTGCGGCTGTCGTTTCCTTGCAGATGCGCCGCCACAGCCATTCCCAACGCCGCCGAGATGGAGGTGGAGGAATGTCCCGTGCCGAAGGAGTCGAACTCGCTCTCCTCCATTTTCGGGAAACCGCTGATGCCGCCGTAGGAGCGTATGGTGTCGAACTGGCGTTTGCGGCCCGTGAGTATCTTGTGCGGATAGGCCTGATGGCCCACGTCCCACACCAGCTTGTCGTCGGGAGTGTTGAACACATAATGCAGAGCCACAGCGAGTTCCACCACACCGAGTCCCGAAGCCAGATGCCCCGGATGGGTGGAGAGGACCTTCACTATATAGCTTCGCAAATCGGAACAGAGCTGTTCCAACTCGTTAGGCGACAGCTTTTTAAGGTCTTCGGTAGAGTTTATTTTGTCTAAAACAGGAAATTCCAAGACTGCAAAAATTATGTCCTGAACTGCACTGCCGAACTATTTCAGCAGGAAGTTGATATCGTCGTCGAGGCCGTATTCCTTGGTGTTGGCGAGGTTGGCCTTGAACACTTTCATTTTGTTGGGACGGCCTATCAGTTTCAGCTTGCCGTTTTCGAGCAGCAGCGAAGTGGCTTCGCGTATGCCTGCCACGTACATGTCGGGGTGCAGCATGATGTATTCTTTCAGACGGTCGTCGCGAGTCTCGCCGCCGTGTTTGGGGTCGAAGAAATCGGTGTAGTGCGGGTTGATCTGGAACGGCACGAGGTTCATGCAGTCGAAGCTCTCGGGTTGCACTATGGGCATGTCGTTGGTGGTGCAGAGCGTAGGACCAGCCACGTTGCTGCCGGCGCTCCAGCCCATGTAAGGCATGCCGTTTTTGGCGCGTTCGCTGATGGCTTTCATAAGTCCCTGACGGTGAAGTTCTTTCACCAGATGAAAGGTATTGCCGCCGCCAACCGCCACGCACTCAGCGTTATACACCGCCTCGATGGGCGATTTTTTGTGGTGGATGCTCGTGAGTTTCACGCCAAATTCGGCGAACACTTTCTGCACTTTGGCTTCGTATGCGTTGTAGGATGCTTTCAGGCCGCCTTCGGCGAGACTAACGCCGGCAAAGGGGATGAACAGCACCGACTTAACGTTGTGACGTTTCAGGAAATCGTTTATCTGGCTTTTGGGCCATTCCAAATAGGCTTCACCACGGTTGGTGGAGTTACTTATCAGCAAAAGGTTTCTTTTCATATCTCTATGATTATTAAATCGTTAATATTATCTATTATATCTTTCGAGTTCGCGTTTGTTGTCGCGTTCCTTGATAGATTCGCGTTTGTCGTAGAATTTCTTACCTTTGGCAAGGGCAATGTTGAGCTTCGCCAAGCCTTTGGGATTCACAAAAAGCAGCACGGGGATTATGGTGAAACCCTTCTCCTTCACCTTGTTCTGGAGCTTGTGCAGCTCGCGTTTGGTAAGCAGCAGCTTGCGGTCGCGCTTGGCAGGATGGTTCAGGTAAGAGCCGAAACGGTATTCGGACACGTGCATCTCGTTGACAAACAGCTCGTGACCGCGGAACGTGCAGTACGCATCGGTGAGGTTGGCCTTGCCGTCGCGGATAGATTTGATCTCGGTACCCGTGAGCACAAGTCCGGCCGTGTAGGTGTCTATCAGGAAATATTCGTACGTGGCACGTTTGTTGCGTATCTCTATAATATTCTTTTCTTGCATCTTACGTTATTCTCCATTGCTTTCTGCGAGTTGCAAATATACGGAAAAAAAATGAATTTGTGGGAAACACATATTTATTTGAACACGAATTGAACGAATTTCACAAATAATCCGTGTCATTCATCCGAGATGTCGGTAGTCCCTTTCTCCGCCTCGAAATTGCCGTTGAACATCGTCACGAAAAGGAGAACGAAAAACATTATCCCCGCCTGCTTTTCGAACACCGATTCGAACAGAGCGTTGAAAAAAATCACGAACAGAAACAGTGCGAAAACCACGTCGAAACGTCTGTCGCGGATGGCGAGCACGGCAGGCACCACGAAAAAGCAGAGCAGCAGGGCGAGGCCTAGTATGCCCGTAACTGTCGTCGTGTCAACAAACTGGTTGTGAGAGTTATACTCCCGTTCCAAGGGTATCTGGTTGTTGTCCTTGCGGTACTGTTCCATATATGCGTCGATTTTGTCGCCCACGCCCACGCCGGTAAGCCAGTTTTCGCGGGCCACGGGCAGAGTGGAACGCAGTATCGTAACACGCACATCCTCGCTCTTTTCCGACGAGGTGAGGGACTTCACCGTGTCGGCCACACGTGTCACGGCGTTGGGCAAAGCCAGAACGACCACCCCCACCGCCACAACAGCCACTATTGCCGTCACCAGTCCGGCACGGTACATCTTTCGTCCGAAAATCATCCACAGGAAGAGGAAGAAATACACCGTCACCATACACAGCAGTCCAGCCCGCGACTCGAGCAGCACCGTGGCCACGGTGAACAGCACCAAAGCGATGGCCAGCAGCAGTTTTTGCCACAGTCTGCCGCCTTTGGCCATGCGCACCAGCTCCACAAAACAGACTATGATGCCCACGCAGATGTGCATAGATATATATGTGTGGTGCTCCGACGACAGGTTGACATCGAAGAAACGCGAGGCGCCGGCACTGCGGAAAGCAACATCCCAAGCGGCGGAAAGCAGATCGGCACAGACCACGGCGAGGATTCCCAACGTGAACGCCCACAGCACTTTACGCACGTTATTCCTGTCGAGATACGAGAAATCGAAGATAAAGAACATCAGCGGCAGCAGCAGGAACGACAGCCGTTTTTCCAAAGTGGCCCAGCCTTCGGCGAGATTTTCGGTGTAAAACATACTCACACAATGGATTACGTAAAACATCGCGAAAAGCAGGTACCACCAACGTCGGCGCGACTTGCCTCCTGGCTTTTTGCGGTCCACGAGGGCACGGACTACAGCCGTGATTATCCACAGTATCAGCAAAATAATCGAAAAACGCCAGGATATCGGCACAGAAAAAACAAAAGCCATGACTATGCAGAACTCTATTTTCTGCCACATAGTCAGTGCGTTAGACCGTGTATCGAACAGTTTCATCATCGTTTCAGAAACATATAACACAAATGTGGTATAATTTATTGTATTTTTGAAAAAAATAATGCCAAAATCAGGTACTTAATTCCGTCATTTGCACACTTTTATCGCAAAATAAAAAAACTTTCGAAAAATATTTAAAAGTTTTTAACCAGATATAGTACTGATTTTCAATAAAATAACATACACACAACAAAAAAAGGCATTTTTTTTTCGTGTAATTGAAAAAAAAGTAGTACTTTTGCAATCGGGTAAGTCTTGTACGACCAGCTCCCATTGAATCCCCCAGGGTAGGAATGCAGCAAGGGTGTTTGGTTGTAGCGGTGCGATATAAGTAGCTTGCCCTTCTTGACGGAAATAAAAACGAATTAATAAATTATAAAACCATTAAAAAAAAACACAAATGAAAAAAGTATTTAGAATCATGGCAGTAGCCGTTCTGGGCATTGCAATGGCAACTTCTTGCGCAAAAAGCGACGAAGATCAAATTAAAGACAACGCTATGGGCTTCCTGAAAGCTATAGACAACATGGACTATGCTGGAGCAAAAGCTTACGCTACTCCTGAAAGCGCTGAAGCTCTCGACGCTATGGCTAGCCTTGCTGGCATGGCTGGTGAACAAGAAAAAGGCAAAGGCAATTTCACTATCGACGAAGTGAAAATCGATGGCGAAGCTGCTGTTGTTAACTACACCAGAAACGAAGAAGGTAAAGACGCTGAAAAGTCGAACCTGAACATGCAGAAAGTTGACGGCAAATGGTTAGTAAAATACACCAAAGAAGGCATGGGCGGCGGTGACGAAGCTGTTGAAGAAACAGAAGAACCCACTGAAGAAGCTACTGACCAACCCACTGAAGAAGAAATGGCTCAGGCTGAAGCTAACATCCCTGAATAATTCCATTTTCAATTCATAGAAAAAAAACGGAACTCATTCGAGTTCCGTTTTTTTTTGCACCCAAAACATTCCATTTCGGATTTCGGATGTAGCATTTTAAACATAAATTGCCATGAATTACCCATAAATAAATTAATGGAAAAATAATGGTAATTTTCGTAAAAAAACGACCACGGATATGTATGTGGTATGTAGGGACGCACTGAGTGCGTCCGAAATTTGGTATTGCGTACAAAACACCCCGTCACGATAAAGACATCCGTGTTTAAAAGTTTTTTGTATGCCGGTGCAAATGTCAGAAAATTTGTGTAATTTTGCACCACGAAAAACACGGATAAAAAATGTTCAAATACATCAGAAAACGCCTTTTGTACGGACTTTTGGTGATGCTGGGAGTGATAACGCTGGTATTTTTCCTGTTCAACATACTCCCCGGCGACCCCGCCCGTATGATGCTCGGCCAGCGCGCCGACCAAGAGAGCGTGGACCTGATAAACAAAGACCTCGGCCGCGACAAACCCATGCCGCTGCAATATCTCAACTACCTCAACGACCTGATACCCATATCGTTCCACAACAACTGCGACACCGACTCTTATTTCTACCTCAACCCCGACAAATACGCCCCCTACACCCAGATTGCCAAACTCGGCACCACCAGCATAGTGCTTAAATACCCTTACCTGCGCCGCTCGTACCAGAGCAAGCGTCCCGTAACGGCCATCCTCGCCGAGGCTTTCCCCAAGACCGCCCTGCTCGCCATCGTGGCAATGGCCTTCGCGCTTGTGGTGGGCATCATCATAGGCATATTGTCGGCCCTGCACAAAGATTCGCTGTTCGACAAGCTGGCACTGTTCTTCTCCGTGCTCGGCATGTCGCTGCCGTCGTTCTTCGCCGCAATACTGATAGCGTGGCTTTTCGCCTACGTCCTTGCCAACGTCACGGGACTCAACATGTTCGGCAGCCTCTACTCCGTCGATAACTTCACCGGCGAGGAATACCTCGACCTGAAAAACATGATACTCCCCGCCTTCACCCTCGGCATACGTCCCTTGGCGGTGATAATAGAGCTCACGAAAAGCTCGATGCTTGAGGTGATGGGGCAGGACTACATACGCACCGCTTTCGCCAAAGGGCTGAAAAAGAAAAGGGTGATAGTGCACCACGCACTGCAGAATGCCCTCAACCCCATAGTCACTGCCTCGTCGGGATGGCTGGCTGGACTGATGGCCGGAGCAGTGTTCGTTGAATATATCTTCGACTGGAAAGGCATGGGAATAGTGATTGTGGACGGTTTGGAGAAATACGACTTCCCCGTGGTGATGGGAGCAATAGCGTTCATCTGTATCATACTGATAATCATCAATATACTTGTTGACATCCTTTACGCCGCCCTCGACCCGAGGATACGTCTCAAATAACTAAACCTCACTGCTTTATGGGAAACTCCAGCATCGAACTTGCCGAGAAATACGTTCGCTACACCGACACATCTGTCTTCCTTACCGGAAAAGCCGGGACGGGGAAGACCACTTTTCTGCGTAACATCGTGGAAACGTGCAACAAACGTCGTGTGGTGGTGGCACCTACGGGCGTGGCAGCAATCAATGCGGGGGGCGTTACCATACACTCGTTTTTCCAGCTGCCGCCGTCGGCCTACCTGCCCTCGGTGAAGGGTTTCTATTCGGAATATTCGCTTTCGCAGAACGCCCATAACCTGCGTAAAAACAAAATAAAACTCCTGCAAAGTCTTGATTTGCTTATCATTGACGAGATAAGCATGGTACGTGCCGACCTGCTCGACGCCATCGACGACCGTCTGCGGCAATACCGCCACAACAACAAGCCTTTCGGCGGGGTGCAGCTTCTTATGGTCGGCGACCTGTACCAGCTGCCGCCCGTAGTGAAAGAGGACGAATGGCAGTACATGAAACAGGTGTACGCCTCGCCTTTCTTTTTCGAAAGCAAAGCTTTCAAACAGCTGAAATACATATCAATAGAGCTAACCCACGTGTACCGCCAGAGCGAGTCGGAGTTTGTGGAGATTCTCAACAGCATACGCAACAGCCAGCCCAACGACAATGTGTTGGAACGTCTGAACTCGCGCTACAAACCCGATTTCGAACCCGACAACAGCGAAGGCTACATCCGGCTGACCACCCACAACGCCCAAGCCACACAGATAAACGACAGCAAACTGCAACAGCTTGAAGGCAAGGGCTTTACATTCGAAGCTGAGATTGGCGGCACTTTCCCCGACTATATGTACCCCACCGACGAGACTCTGACGCTGAAGAAAGGCGCGCAGGTGATGTTCGTCCGCAACGACCCGTCGCTCGACAAAAGGTATTTCAACGGCAAGATTGTAACCATTTCCGACATCGGCGACAACTATATCGAAGTCACCGACAGCGACACCACTTTCGAGGTGCTGCCGCTGGTGTGGGAGAACACCAAATACCTGCTCAACGAGGAGAGCAACGAGATAGAGGCCGTGGTGGAAGGCACTTTCAAGCAGATGCCCCTGCGGTTGGCGTGGGCCATCACCATCCACAAAAGTCAGGGACTCACCTTCGACCACGCCATCATCGACGCGGGCAGAGCCTTCGCCTTCGGGCAGACCTATGTGGCACTGAGCCGCTGCCGCACCCTCGAAGGACTGGTGCTGAAAACTCCCATCACCCCCGCCAACCTCTTCACCGACAAGGATGTAAACTCCTTCACCAGCGCTATCCCCGACATCAACGAAGTGCGTCAGCGCTACAGCTCCGACCAGATGAACTTCTACTACGGCAAGTTGCGCGAGCTGTTCGATTTCAGCGACTTACAGAAAGCCATAGAGCAGATGCAACGGCTGTTCATGGTGGAACTTGCCGCCGCCTACTCGGCAAAGGCCGCCTCTTTCGACAAACGCATTGCACAGCCTTTCTACGACGATGTTTTCTCCGTTTCCGAAAAATTCCACCGCCAGATAGCCCAGCTACAGGCGCAATGCGGCAACGACACCTCCAACGCCCACCTCCACGACCGTATCGGCAAGGCCGTGGCATACTTTTCGGACAAAATCAACGGCTTGGACTCCGAATCGACTGATTTTCTTTCGCTTACCATCAAAAACAAGGAAACCCTGAAACGCTACAACGACGTCACCGACAAATTCCGTCAGGCCATAGGTCTGAAAAAAGCGCTGCTAGCCAACGCCCAGTCGGGTTTCACCGTGGAGGGCTACACCAACACTCTGACCAACTTCATCCTCAAGGGCAGCGACGCGAAAGAGGAGCAGAAGCCGGTAACCGCCAAGCTCAACAAAAACTCCACCGAGTTTTTCGACATCCTCAACGACTGGCGCAGCGAGAAAAGCTTCGAGTTGAAAGGTCGTCCGCCACACGCCATACTCACTCAAAACCAGATGGTTGAGATAGCTCGCACGTTGCCCCGCACCTTCGCCGACCTCACCGCCATCGAAGGAATGCTCGGCATGAAAGCCGACGACTTCGGAGAGGAGATTCTGGAACTTGTAAACAGTTTCTGCGAGTCGCGCAACATCCGCAAAAAGCTGCCCAAAGGCGAGACCTACGACCTGACCCTGCAGATGCTGAACAGCGGCAAGTCGCCCGAAGAAATCGCCACCGAACGACGACTCACATTAAACACCATACACAACCACATCTTTCGGTTTATCAAACAAGGAATCCTCGACCCCAAGGACTTCATCTCCGAAAGCGATTACAAAACCATATCCCAATACCTCGCCGAGCACCCCGACCAGCCAAGCTCTGAAATCGTCGCCCACTTCGGTGGCAAATACGACTACTTCGACCTCAACATCGCAAGAGCCATAATGAAATTGAAAATTGAAAGTTGAGAGATAATGGTCTAAGGTCAAAAGTCCAAGGTCTAAGGTCAAATGTCTAAAGACAAAGGTCAACGAGCCTCGAAAGGATGAAAAAATATTCGGTGAATGTTTCGATAGCGACCAACGGGATTGGAAAAATGAGCCCCGAAGGGGCGACAGACAATAGGCGGGGGCGTTAGCCCCCGCATAAAGAGCAACCCACAACCAATGAGCCCTGAAGGGGCGACAGAGAATAGTTGAAAGTTGAGAGTTGAAAATTGAAAGTTTAATTCTCCTTGCCCTGCGGGCATTTTTTTATCCTTGCCGCAAAGCGGCAGAAATCTCACAAATCTTACCAAATAGAACAAATATAAATTGAAAGATTTGTACAGATTTGTATAATTTCTCGCCGTAGGCGAAAAGAAGTAAAAGTGAGCGAAGCGAACCAAATTTACAAGATTTAAAAGATTTCTTTCGCCGAAAGCGAAAAGGAGAACAAAACAAGATTTACCGCAAAACCCGTTTTTTAAGAGGTTAAAAATTTTTCAATCGCAACAGGCTAATAATGTAACTTTTACGTCGCGGCAAACGTTAAAATGCTTGACAAAGGGCCTTTTTTTTCGTATCTTTGTCAAAAATCAGTGTCGAAACACCAATTTTAAGAGAAAAACAACAAAGTAAAAATATAATGAAGTTACACGATTTCAAGTACACTCTGCCCAAAGATTTGTTTGCCGAACATCCCACCAAGGAACGCGAGAACGCACGTATGATGGTGGTGGACCGCAAGACCGGCAAGATAGAGCACAAGCTTTTCAAAGATTTGATTAACTACCTCGACCCCAAGGACGTGCTTGTGGTGAACAACACCAAGGTGTTCCCTGCACTTCTGGAAGGTGTGAAAGAGAAAACCGATGCCAAAATCACCGTCTATATGCTGCGTGAGCTCAACGCCGAAACCCTTCTGTGGGACGTGATTGTGGACCCCGCACGTAAGATACGCATCGGCAACAAACTCTATTTCGGCAACGACAGCCTTGTGGCCGAAGTGATAGACAACACCACCTCACGCGGACGCACGGTGCGTTTTATGTTCGACGGTACCCACGACGAGTTTATCAGCCTCGTGCGCAGTCTCGGCAAGACTCCCCTGCCCGATTTCCTGCAACAGACACGTACCGGCAACAACCCCAAAGAGGACCGCGAGGACAAGGAATACTACCAGACCGAATACGCCCGCAACGAAGGCGCCGTGGCAGCCCCCGCAGCAGGACTGCATTTCAGCAAGATGCTGCTCAAACGTCTCGAACTCAAGGACGTACAGCTAGCCGAGATAACCCTCCACGCAGGATTCAGCAACTTCAAACCCCTCGAAGTGGAAGACCTCAGCAAGCACCGCATGGACTCCGAGCAGATGATTATCGACGAGAAAGCCTGTAACCTGATAAACACCGCCAAAGCCACCGGACACAAAGTCTGCGTGGTGGGCACCACCTCGATGAAAGCCGTGGAGACCGCCGTCACCGTCCCCGGCGTGGTAAGCCCCTTCTCCGGCTGGACCAACAAATTCATCTACGCGCCTTACAATTTCTCCATAGCCGACATGATGATCACCAACTTCCACCCGCCAATGACATCGATGATGATAATGGCCGCCACCTTTGCCGGCTACGACCTGCTGATGGAAGCCTACCGTGTGGCAATGAAAGAGAAATACAAATTCTACACCTACGGCGACGCCATGCTGATACTGTAGCCGCCGCAAACCGACAGTCCGCACTATGCAACGCCATATTATAATAGTGGCCGGGGGCAAAGGCCTGCGTATGGGCTCCGACATCCCCAAGCAGTTTCTGCCCGTCGGCGGAAAGCCGTTGCTGATGCGGACTATCGAACATTTCCACACTTTCGACAGCGAAATGCCCATAACCCTCGTCCTGCCCCAGCAGCACCACGACTACTGGCAGGAGCTGTGCCACAAATACCGTTTCGACATACCGCATACGGTGGTGCACGGCGGCGAGGAACGTTTCTTTTCGGTGAAAAACGCCCTCGCACACATCCCCGACGGCGTGGTGGTGGGCATCCACGACGGAGTGCGGCCTTTCGCAAGCCACGACACCATTGAGCAGGCTTTTGCCGAAGCCGAGAAAAACGGCTGCACCGTGCCAGCCCTGCCAAGCAGCGACAGCGTGCGCATAGCCTACGGCAACACCTCAGCACCCTTCGACAGACGGAGAGTGTTTCTTGTGCAGACACCGCAGTGTTTCCGCTCCGAAATAATAAAAGAGGCCTACCAAGCCGAATACAACCCGCTTTTCACCGACGACGCCTCGGTGGTGGAGACGGTGCTGAAAAAAGAGATACGGATAACCCCCGGCAACCGCGAGAACATAAAAATCACCACACGGTTCGACCTCGAACTGGCAAATCTCATTTACAATAACCAGATAAACGAAGAATAAAAAATTGACGCAAAACGGAAATGCCATGATTGGGTAGTCGCCTCGTCTGCGTAAGCCCGATTATGGCGTTTCTTATTTATTTATCATCCATTTTTATTATTTCGGGAAAAAAGTCATTTTTTTTTCGTAAATTTACAATTTGACTTTGACGGAGCGTTGTATTTATAACGCTTTGTAAGTCATTGTAATAACTAAAGAAACTAATGTTATATGGCATTGAAAAAATATTTTTTACTGGCCTGCGCCACCCTTTTTGCACTTGGCGTCAACGCCCAAACCGACGAAGAAACCTCAAATGAATGGGGCGACATAGGCATTTTCGAAAAGAAAAAGGTGTACCCCCGCACCAACGTGCTGCCCTACGCCAAGGACGACGACGTGGAACGTCTTGCCTACTACGGCTCCGACTATTATCTCGACCTTGGCGGCAAATGGAAATACCTAGTAACCAAAGATGCCGACGAGCGTCCGACCGAAAAGAATTTCAACGACCACAAACACTTCTCCAACAAGGACTGGGAGACCGTTTCCATACCCGAAGAATGGTCGAAGCCTTGGAGTGGCATCCAAGGTCTAACCCTTAAAAAACCCCTGCCCATCCCCGAAACACACAACGCTGTAGTAACCTATTACAAAAGCGTTTACGTCCCCAAAGGATGGAAAAACCGCGACATTTTCATCCATTTCGAGTCGGCGGGCTCGGCCTATTACGTGTGGGCCAACGGCAAGATGGTTGGCTACGCCGAGGATTCGTACACTCCCTCGGAATTCAACCTCACCAACTATGTGAAACCCGACGACGACAACGACATCATAGTGCAGGTGTTCAGCACCTCCACAGGCTCGCTGCTCGAGATGACAGCCCCAAAATACCGTCTGGGCATCACCGGCGAGGTGTATATGTACTCCAAAGCCGAGGCCAACGTGTCCGACTACACCGTTATTGCCGACTACAGCCCGAAAACCAAGAACGGCAACATCAACGTGAGCGCCACCATCGAGAACAAGAGCAAAAAAGGCGAGTTTTACGTTGAAGCCCTGCTGTGGGGCCCCGACGGCAAAGAGGTGGCCAAATACGGACAGTGGGTTATCTTCGACAAAAAGAACGCCATCGACATAGTTTTCGACCGCGAAGTGCTGGACGTGAAGCCGTGGTCGTCGGAAACTCCTGACCTATACACGCTTATCCTGCGTGTCCGCGACAAAAAACTGCAAATCATAGAGACCACGGGCACACGCTTCGGTTTCCGCCATCTGGAGATGAGAAACGGCAAACTGCAGCTAAACGGCAACACAATAAAGCTGCGCGGCGTGGTGTGGACCGACTACGGCAAGTCGTACAAAGAGCGACAAAACGCCTTTAAGATGATGCGTGCCAACAACATCAACGCTGTGCTGACAACCTACCACACCCCACAACCAGTTGATTTTTACGAGCTTGCCGACGAATACGGCATCTATGTCGTAGATGAGGCAAACCTGCAGCCTTTCTCGTCGCTGGCCAAAAGCATAGCCACCGACCTCGACTACTCGGCCGCCTTTGTGGCACGTGTGCGCAATATGTACGAGCGCGACAAGAACCATCCCTCCGTCATCGCCTGGTCGCTGGGCAACAGTGCCGACAACGGCGTGTGTATGGAAAACGCCTACCGTTT
>Ga0247609_10005302_pt1 | contig 12688 bp, 12 predicted proteins | sample 172DNAGHGlowgp2_FD_193487 | JGI IMG/M metagenome (GOLD analysis project Ga0247609, IMG submission 193487) | Sheep rumen microbial communities from Palmerston North, Manawatu-Wanganui, New Zealand - 1728 DNA GHGlow gp2 | ecosystem: Host-associated > Mammals > Digestive system > Stomach > Rumen ...
AGGCTTCTTTCTACTGCTGTGAGATACTCCTCTGGCAGCACCACATCGCTGTCGAGAATGATGAGCCATTCGCCTTTGGCTCGCTCAGCACCATAGTTGCGGCTCTGTCCTGGTCCGCTGTTCTCCTTATAGTAATAATGTAAAGGAAGGATGTCTGCATATTTGTCGCAGACATCCTTGCAAGAAGTTGTCGAACCATCTTCCACGATAATTACTTCAAAGTCTTTAAACTGCTGGGTTGTCAGACTCTGTAGCAACTCGTCCACCTCGTCGGGACGGTTGAAGACGGGAACGATGATTGAATATTTCATCTTGGGTCCCTCTCCCTTTTTGGGGTGGGGTTAGACTTTTATTCCTTTACGCGTTGCAGGTATGAACCGTCGCGGGTATCGACCTGTACTAACTCACCTTCGTTGATGAAGAGCGGAACGCGAATCTCTACGCCAGTTTCCAGTGTAGCAGGCTTCGTAGCATTGGTAGCTGTGTCGCCTTTTACACCCGGCTCACTATGGGTAATGCGCAGGATAGTTTTCACTGGCATCTCGGCATAGAGGATGGTGTTGGTGTCAGCATCGCTAACCACCTCGACAACGTCACTCTCCTTCATGTAGTCAACACCTGTGATGAGATCCTTAGCGATAGGAATTTGGTCGAATGTCTCTTGGTTCATGAAGATGAAGTCCTCACCTTCCTGATAGAGATACTGGTAGGGACGGCGCTCAACACGAACGTCTTCAAGTGCTTCACCAATGTTGAAGCGCTTTTCCAATACGCGACCGCTGACCACATCCTTCAGTGTGGTGCGCATGATGGTGTTTCCCTTGCCCGGCTTCACGTGCAGGAAGTCGATGCAGAAATACAACTTGCCGTCCATGCGGATGCATGTACCTTTCTTGATGTCTTGTGATTTAATCATAATCTGTTCTTATCTAAATAGTTGTTGATGTCATGAAATCGGGTGCAAAGTTACAAAGAAAATATAAAAATGCAGATAAATAACAACTAAAAAGTGCATAATTCTTGGTTGTTTCAAAAAGAATGTGTACTTTTGCAGCCCAAAACAATGGGATTGGTATGCCCGTAAATGAAAATAATAACAATAAAATAAGGACAAAACAATGAAAAGAACATTTCAGCCCCACAATCGCCGTCGCGTGAACAAGCACGGTTTCCGTGAGAGAATGGCAACGAAGAACGGTCGCCGTGTATTGGCTTCTCGTCGTGCCAAAGGACGTAAGAAGCTGACGGTTTCAGACGAGAACCACGGCAAGTAATTTTCTTGGCTGAGGCTGTGGCGTATTTCACAGCGAATTAGGCAGGATAGAAGAAAAACGGAAAGAAGTAGAGAATATTCTTTGCTTCTTTCTGCTTTTTTGTGTACCTTTGCGCCAAAACCCGATGAAAGCATGAAAAAACTGTTAGCAAAGTTTGCAAGTGCATATGTATGGGGCAACGTGACGGCTGTCCTTATCGTCATTGTGCTACTCTCTATAGGTGTGAAATTTGGACTGGATTTCTATACACGTCATGGTGAGTCTATCGTGGTGCCGAACATCGTGCATATGCAGTTCGATGATGCGGAGGACAAATTGGACTCCCTCGGACTGAAAATTGTGGTAACGGATACGGGATACATTAAGACGTTGCCGCCAGACTGCATTCTTGACCAGTCGCCTGTGCCAGGGAAACGTGTGAAAGGAGGAAGGGTTATCTATGTCACCATCAACTCGGCAGGATCGCCAACGCTGGTTATTCCCGATGTAATCGATAATGGTTCGTTCAGAGAGGCTAGTGCACAGTTGATGGCAATGGGATTCAAATTGGGTGAACCAGAATATATTCCTGGTGAGCGTGATTGGATATATGGTATCAAGGTCAACGGAAAACCCGTGAAGGCAGGACAGCGAGTTTCAAAAGATGCCCGTCTGGTTATCGTGGTAGGAGATGGCATGCGTAGCATTACGGATTCGGCTCTCTTCAATGACAATAGTGTTCATTTTGAAGAGGTTGAGGAGGAAGAACCAGAATACGAATACGAAGTGATAGAGGTGCCGGTGGATGCTGAAGGCAATGAGATATCTAAACCATCGGAACCTGCTACTCCAGCACCGCCAACACCAGCACCATGACGGAACCTGACTTGATGACAGACCCAGCTTGCTTGGAGTGTGAACCTGAGCAGGAGTTGTATGAGCACTTCCGTTTTGTTGCAGATAAGGGACAAGAGGTGGTGCGCATCGATAAATTCCTGACGGAACATCTGCAACACTCTAGTCGTAATCGCATACAGAAAGCTGCCGATGCAGGATTCGTTCATGTGCTTTCGGTAGAAGACCAACTGCAAGAGAAAGGTGAGCGGGCGGTAAAGAGTAATTATAAGGTTCGACCGGGTGATATCATCACCTTGATGTTGGACACTCCGCCTCACGACACAACGATACAACCGGAAGAGATTCCACTCAACATTGTCTATGAAGATGACCAGTTGATGGTTATCAACAAACCGGCAGGACTGGTGGTGCACCCAGGAGTGGGCAATTTCCACGGAACGTTGGTCAACGCCATAGCATGGCATCTTCGCAATCTGCCGACCTACGACCCAAATGATCCAGAAGTCGGACTGGTGCATCGCATTGATAAGGATACTAGCGGACTGTTGGTCGTTGCAAAGACGCCGGAAGCCAAGACAAAACTTGGGTTGCAGTTTTTCAATAAAACGACACACCGCAGTTACAACGCTTTGGTATGGGCAAATTTTGCCGAAGACGAGGGACGCATAGAGGGTAACATTGCCCGTGACCCCAAAGACCGGTTACGCATGACGGTGCTACCGCCAGATTCGGAAATTGGGAAACCGGCTGTGACACATTACAGGGTTCTGGAGCGATTCGGTTACGTGACATGGGTGGAGTGTATTCTTGAAACAGGAAGGACACATCAAATACGTGCACACATGACCCATATCGGGCACCCTCTCTTCGCCGATGAACGCTACGGCGGCATGGAGGTTCTGCGAGGTGAACGTAGCAGCACGTATAAGGCGTTTGTTCAAAATGGTTTTAAACTGTGTCCGCGACAGGCGCTGCATGCCCGCACCTTAGGTTTTGTCCATCCTACCACGGGTGAGCAGATGGATTTTACCTCAGAACTGCCGGCAGACATGCAGGCTCTGTTGGAGAAATGGCGTGGATTTATTCAAGGAAGAAAATAAATAATATGATTATAGTATGAAAAATATGAAGAGAACGGTAGCTATCGTTTGTGGTGGTGATTCATCAGAACATGATGTTTCCCTGCGTTCTGCACAGGGACTGTATAGTTTTTTCGACAAAGAACGTTACAATATTTTTATTGTAGATGTTAAAGGAATAGACTGGCATGTGAATCTGGATGATGGCAGTACGGCAAAAATCGACAAGAACGACTTTTCTTTCAAACTGAATGATAAGACCATCTGGTTTGACTATGCCTATATCACCATTCACGGAACTCCAGGAGAGAATGGTATCATGCAGGGTTATTTCGATTTGATGCGTATTCCTTATAGTACGAGTGGTGTTTTGGTAGAGGCACTGACATTCGACAAGTTTGTGCTGAACAAGTTTTTAAGTGGCTACGGTGTCAATACAGCATCGAGCATTCTCGTGCGACGTGGCGAGGAAGACCGTCTTGACGAGCAACAGATAGAGAATGAGATTGGTATGCCGTGTTTTGTCAAGCCAGCTGCCGATGGAAGTAGTTTCGGCGTGTCAAAGGTGAAGAATGTTGACCAAATTGCTCCTGCTTTGCGTCTTGCTTTCATGGAGAGCGACGAGGTGATGATAGAAAGCTACATGGAAGGAACCGAGGTTACCGTAGGTTGTTACAAGACGAAGGAGAAGTCGGTTGTGTTCCCTGTGACAGAGGTGGTCACCAATAACGAATTCTTCGACTACGATGCAAAATACAATGGACAGGTGGAGGAGATAACGCCGGCACGTCTGTCGCCGGAACTGACAACAGCATTGCAAGAAGAGACATCGCGTATCTATGATATCTTGCACTGCAATGGCATCATCCGCATTGACTATATCATCACGAAAGATGCTGAAGGAAAGGATAAACTGATGATGCTGGAAATCAACACGACGCCGGGAATGACTGTAACAAGTTTCATTCCCCAGCAGATTCGTGCAGCCGGTCTTGACATCAAGGATGTTTTGACCGATATCGTGGAAAATCAGTTTTGAGAAGTAGTATTAACGATGCAGCAGGTCGCATGAAAAGGAAGTAAGAGAGATGGCTTTTGATATCAGTGATTTCGACGAGATTCGGCCGTATGAACCATACGAGATGCAACAGGCGTTTGACGAAATGTTGAATGACCGGCAGTTTTCGTTGGTGTTGAAGGGTTTTGCCCCATGGTTGCCCAAGAGCGTACGCAATGGTTTGCTGCGATTGGCTTTCAAAGGAGTGAAGAGTCCGCTTGACTTTCAGAAACGATTCATGAAGCCTGTTGTCAAGTACATTATCTGGAAATATACTGATGGGTGTACTTTTGAGGACAAAGCCATTCACGCTTTATCGTCAGCCTATGATCAGCGCTATACTTTTGTGAGCAATCACCGCGATATTGTGCTCGATTCGGCTTTTCTTGACTTGATGTTGGTGAACGAAGGATACCCTACAACAGTTGAGATTGGTATTGGTGACAACTTGCTGATTTATCCTTGGATAAAGCGTTTGGTACGAATGAACAAAGCATTCACTGTACGTCGCGGATTGACAGCTCACGAGATGGTGCGTTCCAGTCAGCTGATGAGTAGCTATATTCATTTTGCTGTTACGCAAAAGCGGGAGAATATATGGATAGCTCAGCGTGAAGGTAGGGCAAAGGATTCTAGCGACCATACTCAAGAGGCGGTTTTGAAGATGCTTGCCATGGGAGGTGAAGGTTCGTTGACAGACAAGTTGCGTGATATCAACATCACTCCGTTGACCATCAGCTATGAGTTCGACCCTTGTGACTATTTGAAGGCGCAGGAATTCCAACAGAAACGCGACAATCCCAATTTTAAGAAAAGTCGTCAGGATGACCTTGACAATATGAAAACGGGTATCTTCGGATATAAAGGTCGGGTACATTATCATTGTGGAACTCCTATTAATCAATGGATAGACGAACTTCGTGAGTTGTCGGCAAGAGATTTCTATACTGAACTTTGCAGGCGTATAGACCGTGAAATCTATGCTGGATATCGCATTTATCCTTGCAATTATATCGCTCTGGATGAGTTGGAAGGTAAAACGACGTATTCCGACCGTTATACTGCAAAGGATCAACAGTTCTTTGAACAGTATTTGAAAAGGCAGTTGGAAAAAATCCAACTGCCCAATAAGGATGAAGCGTTCTTGCGTGAACGTATTTTGACGATGTATGCCAATCCATTGAGAAATTATCTTGCTGTCAAGGCACCATCATAGTATTAGCTCTAATTGCTGTATGTCATGTTCTGTTGTTGACCAACTGGTAACAAAACGACAGATAGTATGTTCATTGTCATATTTCCCCCATCGTGTAAACAAGACCTTTTGTCCGAGTCGGGCTGCTTCTTCGTTACGTAAGATAACGAATTGTTGGTTTGTTTGAGAGTCGATGTAAAAAGTATAGCCTTTTCTTTTCAACAATTCTTTCAGTTTCATCGCCATTTCGTTGGCGTGACGTGCTATCTCGAAATACAGATTGTTTGTGAAAAGGGCATCGAACTGCAAGCCAAGAAGGCGTCCTTTGGCAACGAGTGCACCATGTTGCTTCACAATGTTAAAGAAGTGTTCATGGGCATTGTTGTGCGTGAAAACTACAGCCTCACCACATAGGGCACCGACTTTTGTTCCCCCAATATAGAAGATGTCGCAATGATGGGAAAGCCATGGTAGGGTAATGTCATTGCCGTCAGCCGTCAGCCCGTAGCCTAGTCGAGCGCCATCAATATACAAGGGGAGATGGTACTTCTGGCATATCCGGTAAATGTCATCAATCTCTTTTGAGGAGTAGAGCGTGCCGTATTCGGTGGGAAAAGTGATATAGACCATTCCAGGGTAAACGGAATGCTCGGCATTACCATCATGAAGGAATTCGTCCATGAAATGGTCTAATTCCTGTGGATTCATTTTCCCCTCATGATCAGGAATCGTGATTACCTTATGCTCTGTAAACTCAATCGCTCCAGCCTCATGAACGTTGATATGCCCACTGCTGACGCTGACAACTCCCTCGTAAGTATGAAGGATAGAGTCTATTACCGTAGCATTCGTCTGCGTTCCTCCAACGAGGAACCACACCTGAGCATCAGGACGACCGCATGCCGCTTTGATTTTCTCCTTGGCTCGTTCGCAGTATTTGTCAGCCCCATAGCATAGTGTCTGTTCGTTGTTTGTTTCAACAAGATTCTGCAGCACTTTCGGATGGGCACCGTTGTTATAGTCACTCTCAAATGAAATCATACCTTTCTTTTACAGACTTTCCAACATTCTCTTGATGACCACCTCGGCGGAAATTTCCCTGTTGGCAGCTTCCGGAATGACCAGTGAGTTCTGGCTTTCAATGACATCGTCGCTGACAATCAGTCCACGGCGAACAGGCAGACAATGCATGAACTTGCCGTTGTTGGTCCAACTCATGTGTTCCGTATCAATGGTCCATGACATATCCTTTGACAGAATCTTTCCATAGTCGGTAGGATTTGTTACTCCTGGGCAACTCCAGTTTTTGGCATAGACGAAGTCTGCACCTTCGAGAGCTTTCCTTTGGTCATATTCAACGATGGCATCGCCTACATATTTCGGGTCGAGTTCGTAGCCCTCGGGTTGGGTGATGACGAGGTCGACGTCTGCCGCGTTCATCCACTGTGCGAAGGAATTGGGAACAGCTTGCGGCAAAGCACGGCAATGCGGTGCCCAAGTCAGTACGACCTTTGGGCGCGCTGTCGTCTTATGTTCCTCTATTGTTATCAAATCGGCGAAAGCTTGCAAAGGATGAACGGTTGCGGTCTCCATAGCGAAGACAGGTCTGCCGCTATATTGTACAAATTGGTTGACGATGGTTTCAGCATAGTCAAAATCACGATCGGTGAGACCAGCAAACGAGCGGATGCCGATGAGGTCGCAGTAGCTACCCATAACAGGGATGGCTTCCAACAGGTGTTCACTCTTATCACCGTCCATGATGACACCCCGCTCAGTCTCCAACTTCCATGCGCCGGCATTCACGTCGAGCACGATGACGTTCATACCCAGGTTCATGGCAGCCTTCTGTGTGGAAAGGCGTGTACGAAGAGAGTTGTTGAAGAAAATCATGAGCAGAGTCTTGTTCTTCCCCAGCTTCTGATAACCGAATCTGTTGTTTTTCACTTCTTGTGCCTCGGCAAGAGCAGTCTGCAAATTGCCCAGGTCTTCTACATTAAAGAAAGTCTTCATATAGATAATGTCTTAATCGGTTGTTATTGCAACGAGTTGTCTGCCTTGGTCGAAGGCTTCTTTAATAGCTTTTCCACCCGACTGCACTTTGCAGAGGCTGATGTCATCGCCTTCTACGCTTACGATTTTCGCTTTTCCGAGCTCTTTGCGTGCCTCTCTTCCGGCAATGATGCTGACGGAATAGACTTTGAAATGTATGCCTTTGTACATATTGTCGCGTGTTCCAAGGTCAATATAAAACTCCTTTTGCTTGTCTCTTTTCTCATAACCACGCTCAATGATGTTGGCCTTGCTGGGGTAAGCACTATTATAGTAGTAGCCCATTCTGCTGCGCAGGGAGGAGAGCGAGTTCTTCATGGCATCGTCAATGCTGCGCATCCACGAATAGCTACCCTCGTTGATAGAGAAGTTATGGCTGCTATATATCTTGCCATTTTCCGGATCTACGAGGTTGATGGTTACGCTGATGTCGGCACGGTATTCTATCTCTCGCTTCCCATTTCGTTCAACGAAGCGTGTTGTCGTTGACAGACCTTCGATCGTGCCCTGTGCAATCATGTCATAGCTCTGTCCTTCTTGTACGTTACCTCGTAAGCTGAGTCGGCGTGCATAGTTGAGACCAGTGGAAATAGCATTCTTGGTGGCTTCCAAGTATGCAGGTTGTTCGGTTGAAGTTTGTTTGGATAAGATGTCAACAACGGCACCAAGGACTGCTCCCTTAGGTGTTTCCTGAGCAGCTTTGTTAATATACTTGAACTCTCCCATCGCTACAGAGAAGATAGGGTTCGGATTGTTTTGACCTTGTACTGACAGCATGGTCAGCAACAGGAATATAGTGGTTGAAAGTGCTTTTTTCATGAGATTTTGATTGATGGTTCTCTCTTAGTCAAGGAAGTGTGATTTGAATGATGTTATTGCGAAGCGATTAAAGAATTATGAATTACGCCCTCACCTGTCCGTGACCTTCTATCAGCCACTTGTAGGTAGTAATCTCTTCCAACGCCATAGGACCTCGCGGTCCCAGTTTCTGGGTAGAGATACCAATCTCGGCACCGAGTCCGAATTGGGCACCATCGGTAAAGCTGGTGGGAGCATTGACATAGACGCAGGCAGCATCGACCATTTGCTGGAAGGTACGTGCTGTTTCTTGATTCTCGGTGATGATACACTCACTGTGACCGCTGCCATGCTGAGCGATATGGTCGAGTGCAGCTTGAAGCGAATCGACGATGACAACGTTCATCTTGTAGTCCATGAACTCGGTGTCATACTTGCTCTCATCGTTCATGAAGAACTCCACCTTCCCCTCCATGGGGGCAAGCAGTTCCTTGAGGTCGTCAATGCGGTCTTTGTGTACGAGCAGCGTGTCGAGGGCGTTGCACACAGATACGCGTCGGGTCTTTGCATTGTTGACGATAGCCTTGCCGATCGTCAGGTCGGCATCTTTGTCGAAATACGTATGCACCACACCGGCTCCCGTCTCAATCACGGGTACACGGGCAGTGTCACGTACAAATTCGATGAGTTTCTTTCCGCCACGCGGTATGCAGAGGTCGATGTATCCGACAGCATTCAGCATCTCGCCAGTAGCCTCATGGGTAGCCGGTAAGAGTGTGACAATATCTTCGCTGATGCCATATTGTGCCAACACCCTATGGATGAGGGCTACACCAGCTCGGTTGGAGTCGTCAGCATCCTTTCCTCCTTTTAAGACACAGGCATTTCCGCTTTTAAAACAAAGCGAGAAAACATCAAAGGTGACATTCGGACGAGCCTCATAAATCATACCAATGACACCGAACGGTACGCTGATGCGTTTGAGTTGCAGACCGTTTGGCAAAGTCTTCTCTTTAGTGATATGCCCCAGTGGAGAGGGCAGAGTCGCCACATTGCGCATGTCGGATGCAATATCTGCCAACCGTTGTTTGGTCAGTTGCAATCGGTCGTAAAGCGGATTACTCTTGTCCATACGTGCTAAGTCCTTGGCATTGGCAGTCAGCAGTTCGTCCTGTTGAGCAACGATGGCATCAGCAACAGCATTAAGTATTTCGTTTCGCTTCTCGTCAGATATTAGCGCCAGCGTTGTACTGGCAGCCTTTACCCTTTTAAAAGAATCTTTCAACTCCATATTGTGTATGATTATATTCAACTCTCCACTTTTGGAATAAACTCCGTATGCATGACATCCATCGGCCGTTCAATCAAGTCTATGAGGATATTATCTTTCTTGCCGTTGGCGATGACTACCCTTATTCCGGCATTGGCAACCTGATGGGCGATATTGCATTTCGACTGCATGCCACCACGTCCCAATTCGCTCTTCTCGTCAAGGATATAGTCGCTGATGTCTCGGTTCCAATAAACAGAAGGAATGACACGGCTGTGTGGGTCTTCGGGAGCACCATTGTATATGCCGTCAACGTTGCTCAACAGAATCAGTTCATCAGCTTTCATCATCTGTGCTATCAATCCCGAAAGTTCATCGTTGTCAGTAAACATCAGTTCCGTTACTGAGACCGTGTCATTCTCATTGATAATCGGCAGAACACCGTTTTCCAACATGACAGACATACACGCCTGCTGGTTTTCATATTGTTCACCCGCTTCAAAGTTCTCCTTCATCGTCAGCACCTGTCCCACATGAATATGGAATTCGCGGAACAGGTCATAGTAGAGCCCAATGAGTTTCACCTGTCCGATAGCCGAAAACAATTGTCGCTGTTCCACATTGTCCAACAGGTTGTCAACATGCAGTTCACTCTTTCCACAAGCTACGGCACCCGACGAAACGAGTATCACCTCGAAACCGTTTTGGCGTAGCCATGCTATCTGATCGACAATGGCAGACATCCGTGTGACGTCGAGTTTCCCGTCTTTTCTTGTCAGCACGTTACTGCCGACTTTGACCACTATTCTTTTCATCAATTGTCAGTTCTCAATTTTATAACAACAACACATCAAACCTCCCCCGCATCTTTTTTCCTAATCTCCACACGGCGTATTTTTCCGCTGATGGTTTTCGGCAGTTCGTCAACAAACTCGATGATACGTGGATATTTATAGGGAGCAGTTGTGCGCTTGACATGGTTCTGCAATTCTTTGACGAGTTCTTCGCCAGCTTTATCTTTCCATTCCTTGCCGAGTACTACGGTAGCCTTGACCACCATGCCTCGGATGTCGTCTGGAACCCCCGTGATGGCACATTCTACGACAGAAGGGTGTGTCATCAAGGCACTTTCCACCTCGAACGGTCCAATGCGGTAACCGCTGGATTTGATGACATCGTCGATACGTCCTTCAAACCAGTAGTACCCGTCTTCATCGCGCCACGCCATGTCTCCCGTATGGTACAGTCCGTCATGCCAAGCCTCGCGCGTCAATTCCGGGTCACGGTAATATTCCTTGAAAAGACCTATAGGTTTTTTGTCGCCCACACGGATGACAATCTCTCCCTTCTCGCCGTCTTCACACAACGTTCCGTCAGCCTTTACCAATTCAATGTTGTATTGTGCATTGGGAATACCCATGCTTCCCGGTTTCGGAGTCATCCAGGGCATCGTACCGAGAGTCATTGTCGTTTCCGTCTGTCCGAAACCTTCCATCATCTGTATTCCAGTCTTCTCCTTGAATTTATCGAAGACTGCAGGGTTCAGCGCCTCGCCTGCAGTCGTGCAGTATTCCAACGAAGAGAGGTCATACTTCGACAAGTCTTCACGAATCATGAACCTATAGATGGTGGGCGGTGCACAGAAACTCGTCACCTTGTATTTCTCAATCTGCCGCAGCAGCGTGTCGGCATTGAATTTCTCGTGGTCGAAGACGAAAACGGTAGCTCCAGCAAACCACTGTCCGTAAATCTTTCCCCATACCGCCTTGCCCCATCCCGTGTCAGCCACAGTGAGGTGGAGGCTCCCCTTGTGCAGGTTATGCCAGAAGACACCCGTGGTCAGGTGCCCCATCGGGTACAGATAGTCGTGAGCCACCATCTTCGGTTCGCCGCTTGTTCCGCTGGTGAAGTACATCAGCATCGTGTCGTCGTTGGTGTTGACAAAGGAGGGACGTACAAAGGGTGCTACGTTGTTCCATTCCTGCTCCCAGTTGTGGAATCCTTCTGGTACGGCCTTTCCCGCTTCAGCATCAGAGTTGACGGCTATCACCGCCTTCACCGTAGGGCTGTCGGGCATGGCTGCTGCAATCTGCGAAGTGACATATTCGTCGTTGACGCATACGATAGCCTTGACGCTTGCGCGTGTGTTTCGATAGACGATGTCCTTCTTGGTCAGCATGTGGGTGGCAGGAATGGCTATCGCCCCAATCTTGTGCAGTGCCAGCATGGACAGCCACCATTGGTAGTGGCGTTTCAGGATGAGCATGACAGGGTCGTTCTTTCCGATGCCGAGTGACTGGAAGTAGCTGGCTGTCTGATCGGTTTTCTCTTTCAGGTCCTTAAAGGTGAAGCGCATCTCCTCGCCTCTCTCACTGGTCCACAGCAGGGCAATCCTGTCGGGGTCTTCCTCAGCCCAAACGTCCATCACGTCATAGGCGAAGTTGAAATTCTCAGGAATGATGAATTCCAGGTTCTTGTTATAGTCTTCTGTTGACTCGAAGTGAGTCTGCTTTAAAAATCTTTCTACCATTTTTTGTCGTTGGAGTATTTTAACGGTATTCAAATACCTATTCTATTGTAAATGCAAGGAATTTCACGGCTTTGTCACCCACAGCCAGCATGCCGTGCGGCTTGGTGGAGTCGAAATAGATGCTGTCGCCCTCTTCCAGGATGATGGTCTTTCCGCCGATATAGAGTTCCATTTTCCCCTCCAGCACCATGTTGAACTCCTGTCCGGCATGGGTGTTCTTGTATATGGTACGTGCACCTGGTTTAGGTTCTACGGTGACGATGAACACGTCAGCCTTGTGGTTGACGAAACCACTCACAAGACTCTGATATTTGTAGGCCTTCGTGCGCTCCACGCTCATACCCTGTCCTTTGCGTGTCACGAAGTACGACTTCATGTGAGGAGCCTCGGCAAACATTAGTTCTTCGGCACTTACGCCATACTTATGGGCAATCTTCATCAGATTTGAGATGGTGATGTCCATTTCCCCCTTCTCAATCTTCTCGTATTTCTCGTTATCGATACCTATGGTTTCAGCCATCTCTTCTATAGAGATGTCAAGAACGTCGCGCAGTCCGCGCAACCGTTCGCCTATTTGTTTCAGTTGGTCGTTCATA
>Ga0247609_10005303_pt1 | contig 12687 bp, 12 predicted proteins | sample 172DNAGHGlowgp2_FD_193487 | JGI IMG/M metagenome (GOLD analysis project Ga0247609, IMG submission 193487) | Sheep rumen microbial communities from Palmerston North, Manawatu-Wanganui, New Zealand - 1728 DNA GHGlow gp2 | ecosystem: Host-associated > Mammals > Digestive system > Stomach > Rumen ...
GAGAAGAGGAAGATAACGGCAGGCAATGTCCACCAGAGCCGCTTCTCAGTGGGCGTGGGGGCAGAAGTCATTGTGCACCATGTGGGCATCTACTACAAATACAACCCCTTCAACGTCCTTCGAACCAGTTATGGTCCGAAGTTCAGCACAATGACGGTCGGTCTGAAGGTCGCTTTCTAATGTAAGGCTTGCAAATGTGGCACGTTAAGTTGCTCAACATAACACGTTAAGTTTGCAAAGATCACGTGTGAAGTTTGGCATCTTCACACGTGATGTTTTTAATCATGGCAGGCTGATGGGGAAAAGTGGACTGTCGGTGTGCTCACGATGGACTATACTGATGAGTTCGGCAAGCTTGTCGGGATACATGTCTTTGAGGTCGTGGTCCTCGTGGATGTCAGTCTTGAGGTTATAAAGGAAAAGCTTTCCATGGCTGGCAACAAGCTTCCAGTCGCCTTGCCTCACACCAATCACTTGTGTAGGCCCGTCGCTCATCTCCCAATATAGGAAGTCGTGCTGACGTTGTTTCCCGTGCTTTCCTAGCAAAGTCGGACAGAAAGAAATACCATCAAAACGAGGAGAATCGAGACTGTGCTCCTTGATTTCCTTCTTTGAAAACGCTCCACTATACTCCATGAAGGTTGGCATGAGGTCGTAGAAAGCCAACTGATGATTGCTGACTTTGCCTTTTGGGACGCCTGCTCCCCAACAGATGAAGGGGATGCGAATGCCGCCTTCGTAAGTGCTTCGCTTGATGCCTCGCAGCTTACCGTCGCGTCCGAAGAAGCCCGGGTCAGCGCCACCCTCCTCGTGCGGACCGTTGTCGCTGGTGAAGATGACGAGCGTGTTGTCGGCAAGCCCCTTGTCTTTCAGTTTCTCGATAATCTCTCCTACGTAAGCATCGAGGCGTGTTATCATCGCCGCAAACTGCGCGTGCTTGTCATTGCCGCCGTAATACCAGCTCCCTGCATCTGTCTTGTAAGAGCGTTCTTCCTCGGCAGGAAAGAGTTTATGATAGCGTTCGACGATAGAGTCCCTTGGTTGCCAAAGCTCAGCATGCGGCAAGGTGTAGGTGAAGATGCCAAGGAAAGGCTTGCCTTTTGTTTGCCTGTCGAGCCATTCAAGGGCATAGCGATGGATGAGGTCGGCAGAGTATTGAGGACGCTTCTCATAATCTGTGCTGCCGGAATTTACGCCAGGATACTTGATGTTCTCTTCCAGAACTTCTGCCACGAGGTGCGTGTCGCCCCGTCCCTCCGGGTCGTAGCGGTTCAGGAAATTGGGGAAATAGCTGTGTGCCTGGAATTGACAGACAGGACCATAAAAGCAATCGATGCCCCTGAGGTTGGGTAAAGAACACGACGAACTCTCGCGGCTCTTGCTTGTATCTGTGTTTCCATCGGGCAGACAGGCATAAGTGTCAGGGAAGTCGTAGTTCCAATACCCCCCTGCCCATTTGCCAAACATGCCTGTACGGTAACCCTTCTCCTTGAAAAGTTCAGGGATGATGGGCTGTGTCATATCGTAAGGCTCTTGCCCTATGACATAGTAGTCGGCATTCTCGCCAAACATATTCTGCCTCAAGACCGCACGACCCCAATACTCGCGGTTGCCTCGTATCTTAGCATGTCCGGTATGTTGTCCTGTCATAAAGGAGCAACGGCTGGGTGCACTTACAGGGCAACCTGCATAGGCGTCAGTGAATCTCAACCCCTCCTCCGCCATTCGGTCGATGTTGGGGGTAGCGATGAGCCTTTGCCCATAACATCCCAAGTCGCCATAACCCATGTCGTCACACATTATATATATTATATTATAGTGTGGCGTCTTAGCCGTCAAAGCAAAAGGAAACGTAGCAAAGAGCGATACAAAATAGAGTTTAGAATTCATTGCGGCCTTTATTTTGGCACAAAGTTACGAAAAAGTTTGGAAGGAACAAAAAATTGTCTTACCTTTGCACATGTTTTAAGCCCCGATGGCGGAATCGGTAGACGCGTCGGTCTCAAACACCGATAGGGAAACCTGTGCCGGTTCGACCCCGGCTCGGGGTACTGAGTTGGAGAGTTCTTTGGAATCCTCCAACTTTTCTTTTTCGCTACTTAGTAACTGCTTGGTATTCTGAAAGATAAGGTCAAGGACTTTATTATACTTAGTGGTTCGATATTTTTCTCCGTCAAATTCAATTTTTTCAGGAAACATCGAACTAATTAACTTAATCTTGGTCTCTACAGGGGCATCTGAGATGAACGTATCTATATTGTTAATCAACGAGATAGAATACTTCAACTTTGGTTCGATGTCACTGTTTTGCGTGTCAGACAATAAACTAAGTCTATTCTCAAGGGTCTCTATAGTTCCATTATAACGATTTAACATTTTTTTGTACTGTGTATCGTCTATTTTGTCTTGAATATACTTATCTTCGACACATTCTATAAGTTTTTGATAATCATCTAACTCTCTCTTGATTTTAGCGACCTCCATGCGTTTTGCCTTGCTATTACTACCACGCAAATCTGATAATATTTGTTCATACAATCTCAAAACTGCTTCATTAGGCTTTAATGCACCCACGTATTGTACGAACTTATCATTCATGGTCTCGACTCGTTTATTAATATGCTTGTGGTCGCAACTGCAGAAATAATAGTAGTATCGGCCGCCATTCCCTTTGCTCCCCGCCCCTGTTAACGCATGACCACATATAGGGCAAACTACAAGTTTTCGTAGATACAGGTCGGGATGAATTAGTTTCTTTCCCGTTATCTTTGGTGTTTGCTTCTTCTTTCCATCCAAAACTTCTTGTACTTTTTCGAAGGTTTCTTTATCAATCAATGCTTCGTGAATTCCATTAGTCCAATATCCTTCAAGTCCTTTATACTCTTTAACATATACCTGTCCAACATAAAATTTGTTCCTGAGCATATCGAGAAAAGAACTTTCAGGGATGTCAGGACAGACTCTTCTACGTATTCTACAGGGACATTCCAATCCTTTAGCTACCTCTTGGAATGCTTGTTTTACGATTTGACTTTTCCCCTCGTCTATCTCTACATGAGTTGAATGCTTCGATGTGCGGACGTTCTTATATCCTCTTGGTGCTTTGTTGGAACAACGTCCTGATTCTTGTGCAAACCTGATGCCATCCTTTGTTGCTTTTGAACGTTTGATGTTATCTCCCTGTGCTAATCCGATTTGAACGCCTAATAGCAGTGGCCATGTTTCAGATGAATAGTCGAGTGGAGCTTCTATAGCATTTGGCTCAACACCCATATACAACAATTCTTTCAATGTCTCAACACCGCTAATAATGTCACGAGTAAATCTATCCCAACGTAGGAACAGCAGTTTATTGATTTGTCCTTTGTTTTTACGAATATACTTTAGTATTTTCTGAATGACAGGGCGTTTCTCAAAGGTCTTGGCACTTTCATCTTCCCGAAAATCAAAGTCTACTATATGATAATCGTGCTCATTACAATACTTCCTTAAATATTCTTCTTGAATATCAAGGCTTCCACCTTGTGCCTGTTCATCGCTACTAACGCGACAATACAACATAACGTTTACAATGTTTCGTTTTTCCTCGTTTTTCATTATACTCTGTTTTATTCCTGTTTTAATTCTAATTGCAATTCTGCAAGCTGGTAAAGATAATCTCTCAATTGCTTTACTTCTTCGTCCTTGTATTTCCTGTTACTTCCGTTGTTTAGTATCTTTTTGCATTGTTCCAATGTTAACATTAATACTATAATGTCTATCCACTCTTCAGTGGCTCTTTATTCGCTTTTGGCTCTTCCGTACTTGCGCGCATTGGAAGACTTTTATCTTCGCCGAGGATAGCTATGACCTCACTCCTGATAGGGCAGGAGTACCTATGTGCTTAATCTATATGTTCATCTCTTCTTCGTTTGTCGTAACAAACATACAAAAAAAAAGATTGAATGTAACAGAAAAGCCCTACACGATGAGGGCTTTTACTTTTCTTAGTGTATTGACGGAAGTTCCCGTGATAGCTTGTACGTTCCTGAGCGAAAGTCCTTTCTTTAAAAGTTTCATCTCGTTGAGATACTGCTCTCGCATTTGATCGGCACTTTTCTTATACCCTTCTTTGCGGCCCACCCTTCCACCGAGACTGCGGAAATGATTATAACCACTCTCCATTCGACTACGGATGAGGCTGCGCTCCATGCTATTGAATTGTCCGATGATACCAAGCACGAGACTTGCGATTGGATTAACGCTCCCATCAGATTGGAGTGTTTCGAGACCATTTTGCAGTATGAAGACAGACGTACCTATCTGTGTAAGTTGTTCTATCACCTGTAAGAAATCTATGGCTCGTCGGCTGATACGTGAACATTCGTAAACGAGCACCTTTGAGACCTTATACTCTTGTACATATTCAAGCATTTCTACCAAGGCTTCACGTTCTGCTATACTCTTCGCACCTGAAATCTTCTCGCTAAATTCCCTGATTACAGAATACCCCATGCGTTTTGCATAGTTGCGAAGTTCTTCTAATTGGCGTTCATAGCCCTGCCCCTTAGTGCTAACGCGTGCGTATATTACAACGTTCATTGACTCTTGATCTTTGAAATTGATATTATTATCCATATCTGTGCACATATGTTGATGTACAGGTTATTATTTGTAGGGCCAAAGGTACGGCCTTTTTTATACATGGCCAAATATTTATTGATAAAAACATCATTATTTCTGCAAATAATTTGCTTAAATCATCATTTATATCTACTTTTGCAGAAAAAAGAAATGAATCAAGTTCTTATATCAAATATTGAGCGCTTACGCAAAGAAAAGAATTGGAGTAAGGCAGATTTAGCAAAGGCTATGGGAGTTGACCCCGCAAGCCTATCGCGCACATTATCAAGTGACTTACGACTGAGCACAATTGAGAAGATAGCTTCAGCCCTGGAGGTATCTGTTAAGACTCTTTTTGATGATACAAATAGGATAGAGGGATTTGCTATGGTCCAAGGGAGGATAGTACATTTCAATACTCTTGAAGAGATAGAAGAAGAATTAAAAAAAGCGCAACCTCATATCGTGTTGCGCTCGAAAAAGGTATTTGAATAATACGCTTTGTATGCTTACTTAAGATTGTCGATTTCTTATTATAATTTTAATCAATGCTTCAAGTTTATATATATCTTCATATTCTCCTATAAAAGAAATAAGAGGCGCAGACATATCTGATGTAGTAATATTTATGATATGGAACGTTGTATCAGGTTCTTTGGTAGTTTTAAATTCAGTTACGGTAGCGTTTGGATCAACTAAGTTTTGAGTATAATCTGTACGTGTTTTTGCCGTAGTCTTGGAATTGCCTACTATTGTTTCCGTAAAGGCCTTGCAGTCAATTATATTGTCATAAGGAAGGTCAAAAAGTTTATTCAATCTTGCACTTATTATCTTAACCTGTTTTAATCTGTCGTAAAAGAAAAAGCCTACAAATCTATTATCTGTATCTCTAACCATTGCATAACCGTCATAAGCTCCAATAGTAGCTTTTATCTGCTGTACTTCAGCATTAATTAGACTTTTATCTGCTTCATCTTTTGCCTTTCTCTCTTGTTCGTTTTCATACTGCGAATATAGATACATGCCACCAAAAATTATGACTGCTATTAATGCGAATATCACAATAAATTCCATAATAATAATGTATTAGTTAATTAGTCGATTGTAGTCCATTAAACCCGAATTTGACAGACACGAAAAGCGTGGACTACATTGCCTATATTAGTTTCTGAGGTCTTCGACAACCTTGCATCCTATATGGGAACAAGCCCACGCTGACATAGCGTGAACATTCGCCTTATTTCTTTGGATGCAATTTGAAAGTGTCGAAGTTTCAGAACCACCAAAATAAAAGCAAACGCTTTTTATCTGTTCTTATTGTTCTTTGGTTATATCATAGGCATACTTTTTTGTTTCTCCTACAAAGATATAATTAATTCAATAAAGAACAAAATAAAAGGGGGGAAAAAACTTTCTTATTTGTATGAATGATACCTTTTAAGTTAATCTGACACAAAAAGAATGTATCAATGTAGCCGGGATTCAGATTACATTGATACATTTTTAATTTGATACGTTATTCCCTATATATAATAAGGTATAGAAGATTTTGTGCCTCTTAATAGGGGTGGTTGTTATAATCCTACGAGCGACCTAACAGATGCTCCCAACTGACATCGATCTTGCGACTCTGAAAGCGTATCACGCTCCCAAGGTAATGGAAGAACATACCTTCGAGGGTAGCCTCATCGAAAAGAAAAAGTGGTGTATTTTGGATACCTATACGTTCTATGTAGTTCCTGATGTCCTCTGCATTTAGATGTACCTCGGTGCGATATAGTTTTTTAGGGTTGTCGTAGTAGTCGAGTATATACTGCTTATCAGAGGAGTTGCTAATCTCTGCCGCTTTGTCGTATGTCAAAACCGTTATGCCTCTACTTTTGTCTTTAATAGCATTGCGCTGTTTGATGTTTACGGTAAGATACTTACCCTGCTTGTTAAGACTTCCACTTGATATATAGGTGATTTCAGCTCTGTCTTCATCTCGTTCTGTAATTCGCTTTCCGTTCAAGATGGTGATGACGTCCCTATTGTGGAGATATGCTTTAATCAGTGGGCTAACGTTAAATGGCGTGTCGAGTGCAAGATCAAGACTTGTCAAGTTATGAAACAATAGGCCAAGTCTCTGCTCTATATAGGTTAGAAAGTGCAGATTGTCTGAATATAGAGTCTCGTTGTTGAGGCTGAGCCATACTTTCCTATTCCCGTTGGCGTGGGTGTTGCTCTGCTCGTCAGCACGTGCAAGGTTAAACTTCAAGACACCCCACTCAATATCACGTGTCCCACTCCATAATCTAAGAGCATACACATTATCAAAATAGCGTCCCTCTGTCCTATGAAGTCTAAACTCGTTCATTTCAAGACATTCTCCATATTCGAGTGCTTTGAGCTGTTCATAGTAATAGGTGTGCACTACCTCATAGCAGATAGTTAGTGCATCAATTTGAATGGGTCTTTTACATATTCGTTTCATTGGGGAATTGGTTAGTACTCTCGTTATTTTCTCTTGTACTCTGTGACTTGCTTGGTACACCTTCCCAATACTTGTACATAGCCTGTGAAATGTGTTGGCGGTGTATCATTGATTTGTGTTTGCCTTTTGTTGAGGCTTGAATTTTCTTTTTTGTCTCATCGCTCAGCTCGCGATATTGACGTTTGAAAGTGTTACTCATTTCTTATAAGGCTTAATTATGCCCTCTCCTATAATAAATATAGCATCCGTTGTAAAAAAGTAAAGAATAGTAGAAATAAGTTTGCACAGGCATGGATTGCGCTCATCGTTTCCATCCGAGTGCCCCTTATCACACTTAGTATTATAGGGGTATGTGTGAGGGTGATTACGTTGAGCCTCATCCTTGATAAATACAGGGAGGGAGGGGCGTTTTTCTACAATTAATTCGTATTGGTGTTTACCCGGATCTTTGACATCTTATTTGAACTATTTACGGGAAGATTCGCATTGCTCTGACTGTATATATACGTTAAAATGGAGAAAAAGACTAATGAAAGGAAAAAAAGTTGTACCTTTGCACAAGAAACATAAAAGTAGAATATCCTAATAGCTATCTTTGCCCCTGTAGAAATATTGGTTTAGTTGGGTCGGGAATCCATTCTCTAAGTCCCCAAATCAAATCCAAGTCCCTTAAAAAGTCGTTCGAAAATAGAACACTTGAGGGTACGCAAACAGGCGGATAGCTAAGAGGCTGTCTGCCTGTTTTGCTAAAGACACATCTCTCGACTATTCTTAAAATAACTAAACACATATTTATTATAAAAAGACAACTACTATTAAACGCACTGCTCTTATGCATCTCAACCTCTGTTATGGCATAGACGAACAAGCTGACGCTTGATGCCCACATGCAGGCGGAAAGGCATCAGGCAACAACGCGGACAAAAGCGCCCGGAACAACTGTTGGAACATTGAGCGCCATCATCAAACTCGACGAGACATGCACCGACAAGACACTTGATGCCTTGCGGACTATGGGCGTTAAGCTGCAGGGACGTCTGGGGCAGCAAGTGGCAGTTGCCATTCCTCTCGACGTCTTGCAGCAAGTGGAGGATATGCAGGGCGTACTGCGTATCGGCACGGGCGGCCCTGCTCCCAAGCTGCTGACCGACATATCGCGCGGCGAGATTGGTGTGTCGGACATCGACGGCACCCGCGGAATGGTGGGCGACAAGTCCTACAGCGGAAAGGGCGAGATAACGGAAGCTGTCGAAGCAATCTGCTAGGAGGGCGTGCCTTTGGTCATTTCAGCCGGCAACGAGGGCAACAGGCGGCTGTATCTTCATAAGGATTTCGAAAGCGACACGGATACGCTGCGTTCAATGATTGCCATGAAAGATAAATTTGAGAACATCGAAGGCTTCGTACCGAAGGATGCAGACCTCAGTATGCGTCTGTCGCTGGTCAAAAAAGATGGCGACAACACATGGAAGACGCTATGGCAATCGCCGATGCTCAAACCCGAGACGGGCATCCTGCCCGACATCATCAGCGAGGGAGTGCCTGCACTGGATGAAGGCTTCAGTGGCATTTTGCGTTTAGGCGTTTCGCGTGAGCCCGACCAGGTGCGTATGAAAATTTGCGGTATGGGTATGCTGCAAGAAAACTACTTCCTCGAACTGACCATTGGCAGCAAGCAGGGCGTGGGCCTCGACATCTTCAATGCCGAGCTGACGTCCGGGGGCAGGGCAGGCTTCCTGAGCAGCGTGGATGGCATGTTGCAAAACGACTGGGCCACAGCGCCCTCCTGCATTTCCGCAGGCGCTTATACCACCAACACTATGGTGCGTTCACTCTACGATGAACCTTTGCCCTCAATTGACGAAACACTTAACGACATTGCCCCGCTGAGCAGCTATGGCACCGGCCTTAATGGCGTACATGTGCCCACTATTTGTGCTCCAGGCATTAATATAGTGGCAGCCGTGAGCCACTTCAACGTGGAAAAAGACGATAAAGGCAATCCGAAGCCATACCGTCCCGATATGACTTGGCAGGGCTTCCCATATAACGCTGAAAGTGGCACATCGATGGCAGCGCCCACCGTGGCCGGAACCATCGCCTTGTGGCTGGAAGCCAATCCAAAGCTGACACCTGCCGAGGTGAAGGACATCGTGTGCCGCTCCGCCCGCACCGACGCGTTTACCGAAGCCAAACCCGCACAGTTCGGCCACGGCATGATTGACGCCAAGCGCGGACTCGAGATGGTGCTCAATGCGGGTACTGGCATCAGGGAGATTTCCGAGGGTCAGCAGAGCGAGAACGACACGATGTACGACCTGCAGGGCCGTCCTTGCAGACAGCCTCGCGCCAAAGGCATCTACATAAGCAACGGGAAGAAAGTCATCATCAAGTAGGACGCCGACTTTCTTAATAGCCTTCAAAAACTCACTCGACAAGTCGCGCCACCAAACTCGACACGTTGAGTTGATTATATATACATGTATGTATAATTAAATGTACATGTATGTATAATTAAATGTACATGTATATATAATGAACTCGCCACGTTGTGTTGGGAAACACGACTTGAGGTCTCGAGCAACCCGACCTGTCGAGTGAGGTGACGCACTATGTCATTTTTCCTAAAAGAACGAAATAAATCTCCATTCTTCTTTCTTAATTCCTAATTTATTTGTATCTTTGTAGTCGCAAAGCGACTAACAACGAAACTAAGACGAATCTGTCTCACCGGTCATGACCTACTTGTCTCTGCCTTCGGACGAAACGCGACGCCTCAGCTTCTATCTGGCGATGGAGGAGTATGCAACACGCTCGACAAACGATGGGTCTCCGTTCTTCTTCCTCTGGCAAGTGGAGCCGACAGTCATCTTCGGCAGGCATCAGGTCATCGAAAACGAGGTGAACATCACATATTGCCGCGAGCACGGCATACAGTTCTACAGGCGAAAGAGCGGCGGAGGTTGCGTCTATGCCGACAAGAGCAACGTCATGATGAGCTACATCACGCGCTCCGACCAGGTGCAGACAACGTTCCGCGTATACATGCAAATGGTCTGCTCGATGCTCAAGGAACTTGGTGTGGACGCCACCTCCACAGAGAACAACGACGTGCTCATCGGCGGCCGGAAGGTCTCGGGCAATGCCTTCTACCACCTTCCCGGGTGGAGTATCGTTCACGGCACAATGCTCTTCGACACAGACATGCGCCACATGCTCTCTGCCATCACGCCGCCAAAGCAAAAGCTTGACAAGCACGGTGTCGAAAGTGTGCGTCAACGCATCACCCTACTCAAGGAGCACACGGACTTGAGCATCGAAGCGTTCAAGGACTTCGCCAAGCAAAAACTCTGCTCCGACGAGTTGAAGCTGACCGAAGAAGACGTCAGGAACATCGAAACAATTGAACAAGAATACCTTAACCCTGAATTTATCTATGGAAAAGAAAACATGTCTCTATGACCGCCACGTGGCTTTGGGCGCACTTATGTCACCCTTTGGCGGCTTCATCATGCCGATTCAGTACTCCAACATTACTGACGAGCACAACGCCGTACGTCAGCATTGCGGCGTCTTCGACGTGAGTCACATGGGCGAAGTGCGCATCACCGGACCCGATGCAGAACGTTATGTCCAGCACATCTTCACGAATGATGTGGCCGGAGCACCAGTCGGACAAATCTACTACGGCATGATGCTCTACCCGAACGGCGGTACTGTTGACGACCTGCTCGTGTATAAGATGGGCGAAGGCGACTTCTTCCTCGTCATCAACGCCGCTAATATCGACAAGGACGTGGCTTGGATGAAGGAAAACGCGACAGGTTTCGACATCAAACTCGACCACCAAAGCGACCAGTACGGACAGCTTGCTGTGCAAGGTCCGGAAGCAGAAGCTGTCGTTCTCGACGTGCTTGGCATCGACGGACGCGACTTGAAGTTCTACACCGCGAAAGAGGTTGTGGGCGAGTATATCATTTCGAGAACAGGCTACACAGGCGAGGACGGCTTCGAGATCTATGGCTCGCACGAGTTCACACAGCAGGCTTGGGACAAACTCATCCAAAGCGGCCGTTGCAAACCTTGCGGCCTCGGATGCCGCGACACCTTGCGTTTCGAGGTCGGTCTGCCGCTTTATGGCGACGAGCTCAGCGCAGACATCTCCCCCGTAATGGCAGGTCTGTCAATGTTCTGCAAGCTCGACAAGCCTGAATTCATCGGCAAGGAAGCCCTCGTTGAGCAGAAGGCAAATGGCGTCGCACAGAAGCTCGTCGGCATAGAACTCGTGGACAAGGCAATCCCTCGTCACGGCTATGCTGTCCTCAACACTGAAGGCGAAGTCGTGGGCGAAGTAACGACCGGCTATCATTGCCTCAGCGTGGACAAGAGCGTCTGCATGGCTCTCGTCAAGACCGACTATGCAAAACTCGACACACCACTCTCTGTCCAAATCCGCAAGAAAGTCTTCGAGGGCAAAGTTGTCAAGAAGAAATTTTACGATAAACATTATAAAAAGTAATTAAACTATGGCTAAATTTGAAGAAGGACTCCGCTACAGCGAGTCACACGAGTACATTCGCGTTGAAGGCGAATACGGTTACATTGGTATTTCGGACTATGCTCAGCACGCACTCGGCAACGTTGTTTACGTCGACATGCCCGAAGTGGACGACGAGGTAACAGCAGGCGAAGAGTTTGGCGCCGTTGAAAGCGTCAAGGCAGCAAGTGATTTGATTTCTCCCGTAAGCGGTACAGTCGTTGAAGTTAACGAGGCTCTCGAGGACCAGCCCGAGCTTCTGAACGAAGACGCCTTTGCCAACTGGATCATTAAGGTGCAGCTCTCCGACCCCTCGGAACTCGATGCCCTCATGGATGTAGAAGCATATAAGGAACACTGCAAAGAATAACGTCTCCATGTTTAAGTATTTTCCTCATACCGAGGAAGACTTGCAGGAAATGCTTAAGGCTGCCGGTGCGAAGTCGGTTCACGACCTCTTCGACGATGTGCCTGAGGCTGCGCGCTTCAAAAGAGAGTATGAACTGCCCGAAGCTCTCTCGGAGACTGACCTGCGACTCTTCTTCGAACAACTGACCGCACCGGATAATGCGATGCAACTCGTCTGCTTTGCCGGTGCAGGATGCTACGACCACTATGCACCTAGTGTAGTGCAGAACCTCATCCAGCGCTCGGAGTTCCTGACGTCCTACACGCCTTACCAGGCCGAGATATCGCAGGGCACGCTCCACTACATCTTCGAGTATCAGTCGATGATTGCAGAGCTGACGGGCATGGACATTGCAAACGCCTCGATGTACGACGGCGCAACCGCTACGGCGGAAGCTGCCATGATGGCTTGGGGCAACGCCAAGAAGGCAAACTGCGTCTTGATGAGCGAGACGGTGGACCCCAAGGTGCGCCGCGTCGTCGAGACTTACGCGCACTTCCACGGCTTTCCCATCAAGCTCGTGCCTGCAGCCAATGGTGTCCTCGACCGCAAGGCTCTCGACAAGGAACTTGCTGAGGGCGGCGTGGCAGGACTCATCGTGCAGCAGCCCAACTACTACGGCATCGTCGAAGACTATACAGGTATCGCCGACGCCCTTCACGAGCA
>Ga0247609_10005305_pt1 | contig 12687 bp, 6 predicted proteins | sample 172DNAGHGlowgp2_FD_193487 | JGI IMG/M metagenome (GOLD analysis project Ga0247609, IMG submission 193487) | Sheep rumen microbial communities from Palmerston North, Manawatu-Wanganui, New Zealand - 1728 DNA GHGlow gp2 | ecosystem: Host-associated > Mammals > Digestive system > Stomach > Rumen ...
CAGGATAGCGGCCAGAAGCGTATAGACGGCCAGATCCTTGAGCGGATAGGCGATCGGATAATACTTCTGCCCCACGAAATACGACAGCAGCATCGCCGTCCCGTATCCCGCGAATCCGCCCCAGGCGCAGGCCATGTAGCCGTATTTCGGGACCAGGAACACGTTGATGCCGATCAGGACGGCACAGCCGATGCCGGAGAAGACGGCGCCCCAGATGGTCCGGTCCGTGAGTTTGTACCAGAAAGACAGGTTGAAGTAGATGCCCATCATCATTTCCGCCGCCATCACGATGGGGACGACGCGGAGACCGTCCCAGTAGTCGCTCTTGATGATGTAGCGGAGGATGTTCATGTAGGCCATCACGCACAGGAAGGCCAGGAGCGTGAAGATGACGAAATACTTCATACCCTTCGCATAAGTCTCCTTGTTGTCCTTGTCACGGGAGGCCCCGAAGACGAACGGTTCGTAGGCGTAACGGAAGGCCTGGGTGATGAGGGCCATGATCATGGCAATCTTGGTGGCGGCCCCGTAGATGCCCAGTTGGGCGTTGGCATCGGCTCCGGGATAGACATGCGGGAACAGGATCTTGTCCGCCGTCTGGTTCAGGATGCCGGCGATGCCGAGTACCAGGATGGGCCAGCTGTAGGAAAGCATCCGTTTACACAGGTCCTTGTCGAACCCATAGCCGATCCCTTTCAGTTCTTTCGCGAAGAAGAAGGTGACGATGGACGTGCAGAACAGATTGATATAGAACACGTAACCGACGCCTACGGCCGGGTCGTACAGGCGTCCCCACAGGTCCGGATTCCCTTCGTACAGGTGCGGAAGCAGGACAAAATACACCAGGTTCAGGGCGATGTTCAGGCCGATGAACAGGAGTTTCAGCGCGGCGAACTTCAGGGGCCGTTTCTGGTACCGGAGGTAGGAGAACAGGATGGCCTGGAAGGCGTCCAGGGCCACGACGATGGCGAGCGACCAGATATACGACGGATGTTCCGGATACCCCATGGCCGTGGAAATGGGGCCGATGAAGGCGAGGACCAGCGCCACGAACAGCATTGACGTGAAGCCCACCATCCTCAGGATGGAGGAATAGACCATCTTCGGGTCTTCGCCCTCCTTGTTGGCGAAGCGGAAGAAGGTCGTCTCCATGCCGTAGGTGAGGATGACCAGCAGCAGCGCCGTATAGGCGTACAGGTTCGTGATGACGCCGTAGCCGCCGCTGGCGGCCGCGATCTTGTACGTATAAAGGGGAACCAGCAGGTAATTCAGGAATCGCCCGATGATGCTGCTGAGTCCGTAGATGGCCGTATCCTTGGCCAGGGATTTCATGTCTGCCATGCCGGCTCCTTATCGTTCGCTGACGTATTTGTGCAGGACGCGGCGCACGGCGCCGGGGCCCGCGAAGAGTTCTTTCACCATGCCCTCGATCCTTTCGCCGAGTCCGGCCTCATACAGGTCCAGGCCGAAGACATCCCTCCGGCTGTAAAGGGCTTTCAGGCAACTGTAATCCTGCTCCTCCCGGCCGATTTCCAGCGGGGCTACGATGGTCTGCAGTTCGGCGAGCATCGGGTCCGGCGAGGGCTCGAAGGAGGTTCCGTCGTCCCGGACGCCCTTCAGGTACCGGGCATAGCCGGCGAGGGTGAGCGGGATCAGGACGAGATTGTCCGTGTCCAGCCCGCGGTTGAGGTACTTTTTGATCGTCTCGCCGAAGCGGATGGACAGTTTCTGCGACGTGTCCATGGCGATGCGCTGCGGGGCGTCGGGCATGAACGGGTTGGGCAGGCGGCGGCCGATGACCGCGCCGATGAACTCGTAGGGATTCAGGACGCCGGGATCCGTCACCACGGGCATGGCCTCGATGTAGCCGAGTTTCTGGACGAAGGAACGGAGGTCCGGATCCTGCATCTCGGCCGAGATGAGCGTATAGCCCAGCATACATCCGTAGATGGACATCGCCGTGTGGAGGGGATTGAGGCAGGTCGTGACCTTCATCGTCTCCACCTTGTCCACGGTCTCCCGGGCGGTATAGAGCGCCCCGCCCAGGTCCAGCGGCGGACGGCCGTTCGTATAACTGTCTTCAATCACCAGATACTGCACCTCTTCCGCATTCACGAACGGGGCGGTGAAGGTATGCTTTTCCGTCTCGATGTAGTCGTTGTCCTCGAAGCCGTCGGCAGCGAGCAGTTCCTTCACTTTCCCATGCGGACGGGGCGTGATCTTGTCGATCATGGACCACGGGAAGGTGATCTTGCTTTCGTCTTTCAGGTAATACAGGAAGGCCTGGGGGACCAGGCCGTCCCGGACCCAGCGCTCGGCATAGGCCAGGACACCGGCCTTCACCTTGTCGCCGTTGTGGGAGCAGTTGTCCATGGACTGGACGGTCAGGGGCAGCGCTCCGGCCTTGAACCGTTCCAGCAGCAGGGCCGTGACCTTGCCCATGGCGAAGACGGCGTCCAGGCCTCGTGCGAGGTCCGCCTCGTTGAACCCGTAGCCCTTTTCGGTGATGGTGAAGGAGATCATCTGCAGGGACGGATTCCGGAAGATCTCCTCCAGGCGGTTCCAGTCCTCGAACGACCGGTCCGCCTTCAGCGCCTCGGTGACGCTCGCGATCACCTTCTTTCCCACGGTTCCGTCGCTGCGGAGGGATACCAGCAGGGACAGGTTGTCATACGGCTTGTAGGCCTTGTCGACGACCTCGAAGTCGAAGGTTTCCGCCACGATGACGCCGCGGTCGTATTTGCCCGTGTTCAGGGCGTCATTCAGGATGGCGGCCGGGAAGGCGCGGAAGATGTTTCCGCCGCCGAAATGGACCCAGGTGGGTTTCTCGGCGGTCTTCTTACGGATGGCCTGGATGTCGAAACGGGGAACTTCGTAACCTTTCCGTTCCCACTCGGCGGCATCGTAGGAACCGCTCAGGATATCTGTCAGTTTCATCTTGTTCAATCAAAGAATCCGGGTTGCTTGTATTCGATGCCGAGCTCGCGGTCCACCGTGGCCAGGATGCCCTGCACCTGGCCCAGGGCGAACATGCGCCCGAGGAGCGTATAGCCGGCGTTGTGCCCGTGGGCGGACTCGTCCATGATGCCGCCGGGCTCGTCGGTGAAGGTCATGCCATGGTCCACCCGCATGGGCAGGGCCGGGTTCTCCTTCTCGAAGATCCGGCACAGTTCGATAAGGTCCGCTCGGCCGCCCAGGTGCGAGGCTTCGGTGAAGTCCCCGTTCGGGAAGATATGGCAGGAGCGCAGATGCACGAAATGCGTGCGCGAGGCGAACTTCCGGGCCATCTCCACCACGTCGTTGTAGGCCCCGGCCGACAGGGATCCGGCGCAGAAAGTCAGGCCGTTGTGCCTGTTCGGGACGGCGTCCAGGAACCACTGGATGTCCTCCTCGGTGCGGACGATGCGGGGGAGGCCCAGGATCTCGATGGGCGGGTCGTCGGGATGGACGCACATGTTCATGCCGCATTCCTCGCACACCGGCATGATGGCCTCGAGGAAGTATTTCAGGTTGGCACGGAGCTGCGCCTTGTCGATGCCCTTGTACAGGTCCAGGAACTCGCGGAACTTCTGCACGGGAGCCTCGTCGTCCTCGCTGAAGTTGCCGGAGACGAATCCCTGCGTCTTGATGACGATGTTCTCCACCAGCTGGTGGTCCTTTTCGGGAGTCATGGTCTTCGCGAGCGCATCGGCCTCGGCCAGGACGTTGCGGCCTTCCCCGACTCCTGCCGGGAACCGGAGGGCGGCCCATTCCTCCCGGGCGCCCGGACGCTTGAGGATGTAAATGTCGAAATAGGCGAACTCCGCGTAGTTGAAATACAGGTTCGTGGATCCGTTGGGATTGCGGTGCAGCAGGTCCGTCCGGGCCCAGTCCAGCACGGGCATGAAGTTGTAGCAGATGCAGTGGATCCCCTCTGCAGAGAGATTCCGGAGGGACTGCTTGTACACTTCGATCTGCTCATCCCGGTCGGGGCCGCCGTATTTGATGGTCTCCACGACCGGCAGGCTCTCCACGACGCTCCAGCGCATGCCGAAACTCTCGATGTATTCCCGGAGGTCGCGGATCTTCTCGCGGGTCCATACCTGTCCCAGCGGGACGTCATGCAGGGCGGTGACGATGCCTTCCACACCGATCTGCCGGAGCATGGCCAGGGTGATCTTGTCTTTCCGGCCAAACCAACGCCAAGTTCTTTCCATATCGAAAGGGTTTCTAGATGGAGCGAAGTTACGGGAAAATGCGCAAGATTCAAAATAATCAGTATATTTGTTCCTATGAAAAGAACTTGGATTTTAGGACTCGGACTCCTGCTGGCCATGCAGGGGTGCCAAAGCGATTACAAGGTCAAGGGCGACACCGTGACCGTGAAATTGGAAAACGTTCAGGCGGGCGCTCCGTCGCAGGTCCGCCTGCAGGTCATGGGCCCGAAACTCATCCGGGTGTCCGCGACTCCGGACGGCGCTTTCCACGACCGGAAGAGCCTGGTCATCCTGCCCTCGAAGGAGAAGACGCCGTTTTCCGTGGAAATGGATGAGGGGGTCGTGAAAGTATCGACCGGAGATGTCGTCGCCCGGGTGGATCCGAAGGACGGAAAACTGTCCTTCACGGATGCTTCCGGGAAGCAGCTCCTCGCTTCCGGCAGCGGCGGACGGATGTCTTTCGCTCCCATCGAAGTGGAAGGGAAGAAGGCCTACTCCACACAGGTCGTTTTCGATTCCCCGGCCGATGAGGCTTTCTACGGCCTCGGGCAGCAGCAGACGGGCGAGTTTGACCACAAGGGCCTGAATGAAGAGCTGTATCAGTACAATACCAAGATCAGTATTCCCTTCATCGTCTCATCCAAAGGGTACGGCCTCCTGTTCGACGCCTATTCCCTGAGCCGCTGGGGCAATCCCAATCCATACCAGCACCTGGGAGACGTCTTCAAACTCTATGACAAGGACGGGAAGGAAGGCGCCCTTACAGGCACCTACCATACCCGGGACGGCCAGACGCTCGTCCAGCGGGAGGAAACGCTGGACTATGAGAACGAACGCCTGATCGCGGACCTGCCCAAAGTGCCGCTCGAAGGTGCCTTCGTGAAATATGAGGGGGAGATCGAGGCGCCCGTTGCCGGAGATTACTACTTTACCCAGTATTACGCCGGATTCCAGGGTACGAAGATCGGCGGCGAGGAGGTGATGTCCCGCCGGTGGCGTCCGGCCTGGAACCCCAACAGCTACCGCTACTGCGTCCATTTCGAGGCCGGGGAACGGAAGCCCGTGGAGGTGTTCTGGCAGCCGGACGGCGGCGTGTCCTATTTCAGTCTGAAAGTGGAGGTTCCCCAGAGCGCGGAGGAACAGTCCCGCCTGAGTTTCTGGTCCGAGTTCGAGCCGCAGGTGGACTTCTATTTCATGGCCGGCGAGACTTACGACGAGGTGATCAGCGGTTACCGCACCCTGACGGGCAAGGCCTCCCTGTATCCGAAGTGGTCCCTGGGCTTCTGGCAGAGCCGGGAGCGCTACACGACGCAGGATGAACTTGTCGGCACGCTGGCCGAGATGCGCCGCCGGGGCATTCCGGTGGACAATATCGTCCAGGACTGGCAGTACTGGCTGCCGGACCAGTGGGGAAGCCATGAGTTCGACCCCGCCCGTTTCCCCGACCCGGAAAAGATGCTGGACGACGTGCACGCGATGCACGGCCGCTTCATGATCAGCGTCTGGCCCAAGTTCTACACGAACACCGAACACTACAAGGAGCTCAAGGAAGCGGGCTACGCCTACACCCACGCCGAGGATACGGCCATCGTGGACTGGCTGGGCCACGGGCAGTCCTTCTATGACGCCTATTCGGAGGGGGGCCGGAAGATGTTCTGGCGCCAGATAGACGAAACCCTGTACAGCCGTTATGGCAAGAAGATCGACGCCTGGTGGATGGACGCGAGCGAACCGAACCTCCGCGACTGCCTGCCCATGGACTACCTCAAGTGGCTCCTGACTCCGACGGCCCTGGGTCCGTCCACGGAGTATCTGAACGCGTATTCCCTCGTGAACGCCGATGCCATCTACAACGGCCAGCGGTCGGTGGATCCCGACAAGCGGGTGTTCCTCCTGACCCGGAACGGCTTTGCCGGCCTCCAGCGCTATTCCACGGCCTCCTGGAGCGGCGACATCGGCACCTCCTGGTACGACATGCGCATGCAGATGGCCGCCGGTCTGAACTACTCGATGTCCGGCCTTCCCATGTGGGGCATGGACATCGGCGGCTTCTCCGTGATGAACAAGTTCCACGACCCCCGCAACGCCGAGGAGTGGCAGGAACTCCAGACCCGCTGGCACCAGTTCGGTACCTTCGTGCCGCTGTTCCGTACCCATGGACAGTATCCCCGCCGCGAACTCTGGAACATCGCTCCGGAGGGCTCCCAGGCCTATGAGAGCATCCTCTCCTACATGAAACTGCGCTACAACCTGATGCCGTACCTGTACTCGCTGGCCGGTGCCGTGCACTTCGAGGATTACACGATCATGCGCGGCCTGCCGATGGATTTCCCCGGCGACCCGAAGGTGCGCGACCTCTCCGACCAGTGGATGTTCGGGCCCGCCCTCATGCCCTGTCCGGTGTATGAGTACAAGGCCCGCAGCCGCGCGGTCTATTTCCCGGAAGGCGGTTGGTACGACTTCTATACAGGTGCATACATTGCAGGTAGTCAGACGCTTACGGTCGATGCTCCTTACGAGCGCATCCCGCTCTACGTCCGTGCCGGTTCCATCATTCCCTTCGGCCCCGACATGCAGTGGTCCGACGAGAAAACCGCCGACAACATCCGCCTCTATGTCTATGCAGGCCGCGACGCCGACTTCACCCTTTACGAGGACGACGGCGTGACCTACGGTTATGAGAAGGGGGCCTGTGCGACCATTCCGATCCACTGGGACGATGCTTCCCGGACGCTTACCATCGGCGAGCGCAAGGGGACTTTCCCGGGGATGCTGGAAAGCCGCACCTTCACGGTCATCGTCGTGGATCCGGCGCATCCCAGCGGCTTCGCGCCGGATGCTTCCGGTACCGAAGTGGCCTACGAAGGAGCGGAGATTACTTGCAAAGCATAATATCCAGGATCATCTTGTCCGTGGCCTGCATGCCCACGGATCCGATCGTGCCGAGGTTGCGGATCGTTTTCTCGATGTCGTCCTCGATGATGCCGTCGGTGGAGGGGATGCAGGTGCCGCGGAGGGCGAGGACGGCGGACTGGACCGCCGAGGAGACGCCGGAGGCGACCTTCATGGCGCAACCGACTTTCGCTCCGTCGCACACCATGCCGGTGATGTTGCCGATCATGTTCTTGATGGCGGCGCACACCTGTTCATAGGTTCCGCCCTGCAGGTACACGATGCCGCAGGAGGAACCGGTTGACGCAACGACGCATCCGCACAGGGCGGACAGTTTGCCCAGATACCCTTTGATGTGGATGGCCACGAGGTTGCTCAGGATGAGCGCCCGGGCGAGAGGCTCGTCGGCGATGCCGTATTTGATCGCATAGGCGATGACGGGCATGCTGACGGTGATGCCTTGGTTGCCGCTGCCGCTGTTGGACATGGCGGGCAGCGTACAGCCGGCCATGCGGGCGTCGGAGGCCGCGGCGGTGAGGCCCATCGCATAGCTCATGAAATCGTCCCCGAACACTTCCAGCTGGTTTTCCCGGATGGCTTTGCCCACGCGGAGTCCGTAGTCGCCCTCCAGCCCTTCATGGGCGAGGGCGAGGTTCAGCGTCCGGTCTTCCAGGATGAATGCAATGTCTTTATAATCAACTGTTCTGGCGAAATCGTAGATTTCCCGGACCGTCAGTCCGTAGTCGCGGGTCGTGCGCTCTTTCGCCGCGGCGCCGGATTCGGAACTCATCAGGATCTTGTCGGCAAAACTCGTTTCCACGATCTTGTCGTGGTCGTCCTCGATGACGGCATAGGCATGGGGATTCACCTCGGCCGAGGCTTCCACGCCATGGCCCATGGTGACGGTCGCTTTCACATAGAGCAGCCGGTCGATGTCCGCGACGGAGATGGTGACGTGTTTCGCGGCCACCAGTTCCTTGGCGCGGGAGACGGCGCTGGCGGAAACGCCCTGGAGCACTTCCAGCCCCTTGGCGGCATCGCCGCAGACGGCACCGAGGGCCGCGGCGATGGGGAGACCGACCATCCCGGTACCGGGGATTCCCACTCCCATCCCGTTCTTCATGATGTTCCCGGACACTTCCACTGCGATGCGGAAATCGGCCGTCTGCCGCCAGAGGGGGCAGTCGCCGCAATGGGAACAGTTCTCGGAAATGATGTCCACGGCCTTTGCGACGGCAAGGGCGACGGCGATGGGTTCCGTGCAGCCCAGGGCGGGCTTCACTTCCTTGTGGATCAGGCCGATGATGTCGGCTTGGCGGTCAGTCATGGCTTCTCAAAATGTGGTTCGGACACAAATGTAGCCCCTTTTTGGTCGAAAACCAAATAATGATTACCTTTGATGATTGGATAACACTGATATCAAGATACCATGACCCGAATCCAAACCCTGCTGAAGGCCGCCGCCTTCCCGCTGGCCGCCCTCCTTGCGGCCGCTTGCTCGACATCGACGACTCCGAAAGTCAATCCCGCCATCACCCCGGACAAGGAGGTGGAGGCGAAAGTGGAACAGGTCCTGAAAGGAATGACCCTGGAGGAAAAGGCGGGACAGCTCGTCCAGCTTTCCATTGGCGTCATCTCCGCCGAAGGGGCGGACGACGTGGATCCTGCGAAGATGGACGTCATTTTCGGAAAATACAAGGTGGGCTCCATCCTGAACGTGATGAACGACCACGCCCTGGACCGCGAGCATACCGCCGCATTCATTTCCAAGATCCAGGAGAGTTCGATGAAGCACATCGGCATCCCGTGCATCTACGGCCTGGACATGATCCACGGCGCGTCCTATCTGACCGACGGTTCCTTCTACCCGCAGGAAATCAACCTGGGCGCCACGTTCAACCGCGAGTACGCCGCGATGATGGGGCACGCGATGGCCTATGAGACCCGCGCCGCGCAGTGCCCGTGGGTGTTCTCCCCGGTGATGGACCTCGGCCGCGACCCGCGCTGGCCGCGCCAGTGGGAGAGTTTCGGCGAGGACCCGTACCTGCAGTCCGAGATGGCCCGCATCGAGACCGTGGCCATCCAGGGCGAGGATCCCAACCACATCGACCTGGAACATGCGGCCGTGAGTATCAAGCACTTCATGGGTTATGGCGTACCACTTACCGGCAAGGACCGTACGCCGGCCTACATTGCGGAAAATGACCTGCGCGAGAAGTACTTCCGTCCTTTCAAGGAATGCTTCCAGGCCGGCGCCCTCACGGCGATGGTGAATTCCGCCTCCATCAACGGCGTTCCCACGCACGCGAACAAGCTTCTCCTCACCGGCTGGGTGAAGGAACAGCTGGGCTGGGACGGCCTGCTGGTGACCGACTGGGCCGACATCGACAACCTCTACACCCGGGACCATGTGGCCGCGGACAAACGGGAGGCCGTGGCGATGGGCATCAACGCCGGTATCGACATGATCATGGATCCGTATGATCCCGAGTGCTGCAACGTGATCGTGGACCTCGTGAAGGCCGGTGACATTCCGATGGCGCGCCTGGACGATGCCGTCCGCCGCGTGCTGCGGCTGAAGGTCCGCCTGGGCCTGTTCGAGAATCCGACCTGGCAGCATGACTATCCGGAGTTCGCTTCCGAGGCCTTCGCGAAGCAGTCCTATGCCGCGGCCGTGGAGTCCGAGGTGCTCCTCAAGAACGAGGGAATCCTGCCGCTGAAGGGCACCGAACGCATCCTCGTAACCGGTCCGAACGCGAACTCCCTCCGTTCCTTGAACGGCGGCTGGTCCTATACCTGGCAGGGGGATGCCGATGCGTATGCCCCTCAGTACAACACCATCCTGGAGGCCCTGCAGAACCGTTTCTCCCGGGTGACCTACGAACCCGGCGTCGTCTATACAGGCCGTGACTGGCAGGGCGAGAACGCCTCCGGCATCGCGAAGGCCGTCGCCGCCGCCCGCGGGGCCGATGTCGTCATCGCCTGCGTGGGAGAGAACAGCTACTGCGAGACGCCCGGCAACATGGACGACCTGAACCTGTCCGAAAACCAGAAGAACCTGGTCCGCGGCCTGGCTGCGACCGGCAAGCCGGTCATCCTCGTGCTGAATGGCGGCCGTCCCCGGATCATCGGAGACATCGAACCGCTCACGAAGGCGGTCGTGGACGTGATGCTCCCGTCCAACTATGGCGGCGACGCCCTCGCCGCCCTGCTCGCCGGTGACGAGAATTTCTCCGGCAAGCTCCCGTTCACCTACTCCAAGCACATCAATTCCCTCCACACCTACGACTACAAGGTGTCCGAGCATCGCGAGGTGATGGGCGGAACCTATAATTACGACGCCATCATGGACGTGCAGTGGCCGTTCGGATTCGGTCTCAGCTACACGACCTTCTCCTACGGCGACCTCAAGCTGGAAAGCCCGGCCGATTTCAAGGCAGGGGATGTCCTGAAAGTTTCCGTGAAGGTCACGAACACCGGCGACCGTGCCGGCAAGGAGGCCGTCCTCGTGTACAGCTCCGACCTGGTCGCTTCCCTCATCCCGGATGTCAAGCGCCTCCGCGGATTCGAAAAGGTTGCGCTGGAGCCGGGTGAAAGCAAGACCGTCACCTTCGAAATCCCGGCCCATGAGCTTGCGTTCGTCGGTGCCGACGGCAAGTGGCGTCTGGAGGCCGGCGACTTCCGCATTTCCTGCGGCGGTCAGGGCGTAATGGCTCGCTGCACCGAAACGAAAATATGGGAAACACCTAACATTTAGTGCCTTATGAAATCCTTCGAAGAACTGAGATCCATCGCCGGACAGTTTGATATTCGGGGCAATATCCTGGAAATCAAGCCACTTGGGAACGGTCTGATCAATGATACGCTGCTGGTGAAGACCAATGGCCCCGACAACTATGTCCTCCAGCGGATCAACCATGCCATTTTCCAGGATGTGGAACTGCTGCAGCACAACATCGACTGCGCGACGGCCCATATCCGCCGGAAGCTGGCCGGCGATCCGGACATCGACCGGAAAGTGCTGACTTTCGTCCCTTGCAAGGCGACGGGAAAAACCTACTGGACCGACGGAGAAACCTTCTGGCGCATTTCCGTGTTCATCCGGGATGCCTATACGCACGAGGTGGTGGATCCCGCCTCTTCCTATGACGCCGGCAAGGCATTCGGCGCTTTCGAGGCCATGTTGTCCGATATTCCCGACACGCTGGGCGAAACCATCCCGGATTTCCACAACATGGAACTGCGGGCGCGTCAGCTCCGGGACGCGGTGGCGGCGGATCCCGTCGGCCGGATGGCCGAGCCGGAGGTGCAGGCCATCCTGAAGGACCTGCAGGCCTATGAAGAGGAAATGTGCAAGGCCGAGCGGATGTATCGCGAAGGCATGCTTCCCAAGCGCATCTGCCACTGCGATACCAAGGTGAACAACATGCTCTTCGATGCGGACGGGAACGTCCTCTGCGTCATCGACCTGGATACCCTGATGCCGTCCTTCGTCTTCTCGGACTTCGGCGATTTCATGCGCACGGCCGGCAGCACCGTCCCCGAGGACGACCCCGCCGTGGAGAAGGTTGACCTCCGGATGGACATCTTCGAGGCCTTCGCCCGCGGCTATGTGGAATCCGCCAAGGTGTTCCTGACTCCCGTCGAGAAGGAAAACCTTCCTTACGCGGCATGCCTGTTCCCGTATATGCAGGCCGTCCGCTTCTTCGCGGACTACATCAACGGGGACACGTATTACAAAATAAAGTATCCGGACCATAATCTGGTCCGGACACGCAATCAAGTCGCCCTCTTCCATGCGGCCTATGCGAAGGTGCCGCAGATGAAGGCCTTTATCGACAGCCTCTAACTACTTCGCGAGAGCGTAGGAGAAACCCTTTACCTGATCCCAGGCGCCGCGGGTGAAGTCGGGGACTTCCACCGGCATGCTGCCGTTCTCGATGGAGAGGCGGGAGAGCGGGGTGATGCAGCACCATTCGGCGAGGTCATAGACGTCGATGTCCATCGGAAGGCCGTTGCGGAGGCAATAGACCCAGCGGTAGTCCATGATGTAGTCCATGCCGCCGTGGCCGCCCACTTCCTTGGCGAGGGCTTCGAGTTCCGGGGTGAGGATGGGGCTGGGATACTTGGCCAGCATCTCGTTCACGGATTCGCCGCGATAGACCTTCTCCGTACCCACGGTATGGGCATTGACCTCTTCGCCTTCCTTGAACTCGCGGAAGCACAGGATGGGGACGGGGTACTTGGCGGAATAACCGTCGGTGCCGACAATCTGATACATGCGGCTGTAGGGGCGGGGAGTCATCACGTCGTGCTCCACGAGGATGGTCTTGCCTTTCTCCGTACGGATGAGGGTGGACGTCTGGTCACCGGCTGCAAAGGTGGCGTCGGGCTTGTCATAGAGTTTCTCGGACATCTTGGCACCGTTGAAGGGTTCCGTGTCCATGGCGACGAGCGTCTTCATGCGGTCGCCGCGGTGCAGGTTCATGACCTGGGCCACCGGGCCGAGACCGTGCGTGGGATACAGGTCGCCCCGGTTCTTCTGGTTCTCCTGCAGGCGCCAGTTTCCGGCATAGGCCTTCCAGAAAGGATCCAGGTT
>Ga0247609_10005306_pt1 | contig 12687 bp, 8 predicted proteins | sample 172DNAGHGlowgp2_FD_193487 | JGI IMG/M metagenome (GOLD analysis project Ga0247609, IMG submission 193487) | Sheep rumen microbial communities from Palmerston North, Manawatu-Wanganui, New Zealand - 1728 DNA GHGlow gp2 | ecosystem: Host-associated > Mammals > Digestive system > Stomach > Rumen ...
CAGAGCGATTTTGGCGATTTGTCCAAAAGGCAGTCGTTTTCTCATTCGTGTTCACCACCAACGCAAACGCAAACCCTAATGCCGGAACCCCACAGAAGAGTTCTTTAGAGATTCGCGTGAAAGATGCTCCAAAGCGTAATGTAGGGATTCGGGTGAAAGATAATCCAAACCAGATTGAAGAGTTCTTCATGAAGATGCTGGGCGGCATCCCGAGAGGAGGAAAGATCCACTGATATAACAGACTACTCTACCCTAGCAGCCTGCTCCGGTTTATAAGACAGTCTATTAAGCGATCCGGAAACGAATCTGAAGTGCCCCCGAAAGTCTTTTGTCTGACTTTCGGGGTTTATTATTATGTAACATACCATAGGAACCTCTTTTACGTTATTTGACATGATAGTAATTCTATTGCTGACGGGATCAAAAACCTGTCCCAATCCCTGTTTTGTCTTTTGTTGGAAATGATTTGATGCTGATTAACTTATTTTAACGGGAGAGGTGGCGGAGATGTGCCGTTTATTTCTTATATTTGCAAAATAATTAGGTAAAGATTACGATACTAAAATATATTTAATAACCCAAATGATTTCAAGTATGAAACAAAAACTGTTTGCATTATTTGCAGCCGCAGTGCTCCTGCTAGGCATGAGCGCCTGCGAAAACGAAGACAATCCGTCATCAGGAGGGGGAGACAACATATCGGCTCCCGCCCAACTGAAGCAGGGCATCTGGACGGAGTATGACGAGGCTCTTTTAACCTCAGGCAAGTACACCGCTGAGGAACTGGCCGCAATGCCTACCGTCGGCATAAAGATTGAAGGCGACAAGGGCTACTTCTTCACCTACACGGCTGATGACGCCAGTGAGCCCGTGGAGGGACAGATCAGCTACGACAAGAGCACGGGCAAAGGCACCATCACCTTCCCCACCATCGCAGACAGTCCGCTCTCAGACCAGAAGGTCAACTTCACCGCCACCACCGACGAGACGTTGGAGTTTGAGCTGACCTACGAAGGCCAGAAGACGACTGCCACCTGTGCATGGCTCTGCGAGAACCTGGACAACTGGAACTGGGAAATCACGGACGAAGACTGGAAGGAGCTGATGGCCTACTATGAGCAGTATGCCGCCGATGCAGGCCCCGACGCCAGCATCGACTGGAGCGACTCTGACGTGGAAGGTCTGGCCGAGCCGCTGGTGTGGGACGAAGATGCTTTGGCACCAGCCAAGACCAGGGCTATCGCCACAGGCACAATTATCTTCATAGGCGCACAAATACTGGGTGCCCTCTTTGAGGAGGAAAAGCCAGACCCAAGTGTGGAGATTAACAAGAGACTTGATATTGTCACCAGGAGACTCGATCAGGTGCTGGGAAATCAGGAGAAGATGATGGAACAGATAGACCTGCAATTCAATCAGATGGACCAGCATTTCAGCAAGGTGAACGAACGCCTCATCGCTATTGCCAATAAAATGAAACACAGCGATGCCGTGAAGATATTTAACGACCGTAATTCACTATATTACAATCCGTTGAAGGTGCAGAACCAGGGCTACTTTGACGATGCCTATAAACTCTACAACGCCAACAAGAGCGATCTGAGCAAGGTGAGCACCACCTTAGGCGAATATGGCAAGGAATGGGTAGGCAACAACGAGGAGTATCTCAAACTGACTTGGCAGTATATCGAATACCTCACCACCGTGCAGCATCCCGATTACGGCACGGGCATGGACAAAATCTACGACGGACTGACATTCGACAAGTATCCCTGGGAGCACCTTGCCACTGCCGACCGCCTGAGTTACAGATCCTACGACATGTTCATGATCACCAAGTGCCTCTTCATGATCTGCCTCTATGCCAACTATTGCGATCTCTCGGACATCAAGAAAGAGGGAATCTATAACAACTACGATATCTACAAGGACAAATTCTTGAAATTCAGCATGTTTAAGGCCACCGACCCCGATAAGTTCCGCGTCTGCCAGATTCCGGGTGCCCACTTCGTGATGCACAAGGAGATACAGAAGTATAACTACAAAGGAAAGAATAATGAGGCCCCCCATCCGGCTATTTACGGTAAGTATGCTATTTATAGACCTGAGTGGCATGAGGCTGGCTCCATCAGGATAGAGTGTCCCTCTACACTGAAATCTAAATTGATTAGCGTGAAAGAGGCTCTTGCCCTCTATGATTATTATAGGTCTGCTGTCTATCCCAAAGGTGTTGACTGGGATGGGGTTATCAATTGGATACATGTGCTTGTATCTGGTGATAAATCTGCCGGTGCAGTCTTAGCCATGCAACCAGAATATTCTTCTCGATTCTCAGAAATACTATTGTTGAGTGACACGAATTTCAGTAAGTATGATATTGATGGAGTGGAATCAACTGACAACGCCCTTTGGATAGGGCCTACATTGGGAATTGCGACGGACCAAAAATGGAAGAATGTTAACAGGCAAATAGGATTTACAGAAGCCCCTCAAAATGGTAAGGCACTATGGCGTAATAATGGTAATGATTATCTTCCATATAATTATTACGCAGCGATAGTTGCAGAGCGCTTCGACTAAGTCGCTTCCCGCATTCCGTAACATTCAAAAGAGTCCCCGCTCATCACATTGGGCGGGGACTCTTTTGAATGTTACGGAATGCGGGAACAACATGACATTGCCAAACGACTGACAACTATATGAAACTCATAATTTCATAAATTCAGAAACAGCAGCCTGTAGGACTTACGCCGGTGTAGGTCTGGTCTATGACTGTTAAAAAGAGACAAAAATTTTGTATATAGACATAATAGCCGTGAAATAGCCGTGGGGACATACTAGAGGGGACAGATACTGTTTTAAAAACCAAACATTTGTGATGAAAAGTGAGGTGTTTTAACAATTCTTGTCATTTGATTGCATTTACACGCAGCATTCATGCCCTGTTTTCAATGTAAATTGCGACAGGGCTCTGCTGTGATGTAAGAATCAATGCTTGGCGGTTTCCCATGTACCAATCAGCGTATGGCGTTTATCGCCTTGTGGCGTTGTTTTCTGATGCTTATGGGTGCTGTCGCACTAGTTTTCCTCAGCAGTATGCTATGTTTTTGTAATTATTTCTTTGTTGTTTAAAAGGATTTGATTAACTTTGCAGCCATCAAGGGAAGACTGCGTTCTGCGGCTATTCTTCAGCCAGTGTCCCAACGTCTATCCCGTGAGGCTGGCCTTCAGTGGTTTCAGCCTCTTTTTTTTACTTATCACATGCAGGCTTGTCACGTGTAGGGTCATACTTCTCTCCGCTTTTCCAAAGGCTGTATATGAGCAGTAGTAGCTTGCGCATGGTGGCTGTTACTCCAATCATTTTCGACTGTGTATTCCTGGCACATAGGCGCCCATAGAAATCTTTCATCTGAGGATTACACTGAGTGCTGACAATAGCGGGAAAATAGAGTGCCGTCCTGATGTGTACGTTGCCCTGCTTTGAAATATGACGCTTAGGGTCAACAGGTCCTGACTGATGTGCAGGAACGTCAAGCCCTGCATATCTTGTCAGTTGCTTGCGGTTAGTTATCAGCGCAAAGCCATTGGTCTCAGCAACCACTGTGACAACAGTCATAAAGCCTACGCCATTGATGGTGGTGATGCGGTCAATACGCTCAAACAATCCTGGCTCCTGCTTGATCTTCTCGCGAATGGCCTTTTGGTTGCTGACCAGTTGCTTGTCTATCTCGTCGATGAGTTTGTTATAGTGCTTGACGATGCTCTTCTCCGCTGTCTCGCTATGTGCGAATGCCTCCAGATGATTCCTCAGCTCTGTCTTGACCTTGTTGATGTCGGCCACGAAGCGCGTCATCTGTCGCAGTTCCCTGTAGATTGGAGATGGCGGTGTCCAAGGTTTGAGGCGCTTGTCCAAGCATCCTAGCATCCCAAGAGTATAGGCATCCATGTCATCGGTCTTAGTGAGGATGCCCTCGTACTTGGCAAACTCACGGGCCTTGTTAGGCAATACAACGCAGACGTCCAGGCCGAGTTTACTCAGATGAGCTGCTAACTGCTCGTAATAGACGCCTGTGGGTTCCATTACATAGCGCAGGGGATAGCCCCTTAGAGCCTCTTTACGGCTCCATTTAATAAACTGGTTGAAACCAGTCTTGTCGTTGTTAAACACAACAGGGGCGGTAGAGCATCCCTGATCGAACTCATACATACACAGGCAGGCCGTGAACGTACCCTTTGCAATGTCGATTCCCACGCACTGCATAAACCATTTGCCAGGTTCAAAATTAGGTTTCATACGGTTTGAATTTTGAGTTAATAATGTTGATGATTATAGCCTCAAATCCTCACCGCCTATCCTCTTGTATATACTCTGAATCATCCTCTGCCATACCTGAGTGATGTCCTCTGATACTTCGTCCAAGCTCCAAAGATCTGAAAACGAGGGCGGAAGTTTGATCTGTCCCACGAAATAGCCTTTGCTTCTCTAGGTACTTGGCTTCTCACCCCCAACGGCATAAATCTCTAGCAAAGCTACAAAACTTAAACCGTATTGCATCCATCTACAAGAATTATTTCATGAAAATGGAATAATCTCTATAACCGGATGCAAAGGTAAGAGGTACCTGAGTCATAGCAGCCGTCATAGCCAAGTACCTGTCCCAGTGACTATTCTCATCCAGGTGGCAGGCACCGGCGATGAACTCCAGGGCATCAAGCGCGGCATCATGGAGATCAGTGACGGCATCGTCATCAACAAGTGCGATGGCGACAATGTGGATCGCTGTCAGATGGCAGCGACGAACTTCCGCAATGCCCTCCATTTCTTCCCGATGCCCGACAGCGGCTGGAGTCCGAAGGTGCTCTGTTACAGCGGTTTCTATGGCACGGGCGTGAAGGAGATCTGGGACATGATCTATCAGTATTTCGACTTCGTGAAGGCCAACGGTTATTTCGACTACCGCCGCAATGAACAGTCAAAGTACTGGATGTACGAGAGCATCAACGAGCACCTGCGGCTCAACTTCTACAACAATCCTCTCATCAAGGCGCAGTTGCAGCCTGCAGAGCAGATGGTCCTCGCCGGCCAGAAGACCTCCTTTGTCGCCGCCCAAGATCTCCTCGATGAATATTTTAATTTATTGAAGAAATGATTCAGATTGAGATTGATAGTGGCAGTGGCTTCTGTTTCGGCGTGACCACCGCCATCACCAAGGCCGAGGAAGAACTGGCTTCCCAACGTGTCTCAGGGGATAAGGAATCCCCCGATAAGCCAATCCTCTACTGTCTCGGTGATATCGTACACAATGGTATGGAGTGCGAACGCCTCCGTAAGATGGGACTCATCACCATCAACCACGATGACCTCCGCCAACTCCACGACGTGAAAGTGCTTCTGCGGGCCCACGGTGAGCCGCCAGAGACCTACGAACTGGCGCGTCGCAACAACATCGAGATCATCGATGCCACCTGCCCCGTGGTGCTCCAACTCCAGAAGCGCATCAAGCAACAATATACCTCACAACTCCCCTCCTCCTCCCCCGCTCAGATCGTAATCTTTGGCAAGAAAGGTCACGCAGAAGTGCTTGGGCTCGTGGGGCAGACCAACAGCACCGCTATCGTCATCGAGAGTTTCGACGAGGTGAAGGATCTCGACTTTAACAACGACATCTACCTTTACAGCCAGACCACGAAGTCGCTCGACGAGTTCCATCGTATCATCGACTACATCTCCTCCCATATCTCCCCGGAGGCCACCTTCAAGAGTTTCGACACCATCTGCCGCTCCGTAGCCAACCGTATGCCGAATATCTCGCAGTTTGCCACCCGCCACGACCTGATTCTCTTCGTCTGCGGACGGAAAAGCAGTAATGGCAAGGTGCTCTTCAACGAGTGTCTGCGTGTCAACCCCAACACCCACCTGATAGAAGACCCGCAGGAGATACAGGCCGAGTGGTTGGAGGGCATCCAGACGGTAGGCATCTGCGGTGCCACCTCTACCCCCAAATGGTTGATGGAACAGTGCCGTGAGGCCATACAAGATTTAAGACATACGAAACTGCAGGCATGAAGTTTGTCGACAGTGTCATCAGACAAAACGGAGAGTAGAATCATAGAGAAACAATGCAAAGATAAAAAATCCCCGAAAGTCAAAGGGCTTTCGGGGATTTTCTTAGAGTAGTGGGCCGTGGCCCATGCAACTGGTCGTTGTGATGGCCGTCAGGAAGGCCGTGAGCGCGGCTACTATCACCTTCACCGCAATCTCAATGAATCCTTTCTTTCTCATCGTTCTTAGTTCTTACCTCTTAGTTCTTAGTTCTAAGTTCGATTCACTGATCCGTCTCGTCGCCGTTGTCGCCGCCGTTGTCACCGCCTTGACTGGAGCCGCCATTGCCGCCTTGGTTCTCACCGCCGTTGGGCTTGTCACCGCCGCCCTGGTTCTCACCGCCGTTGCCGGAGTTGTCGCCGCCGTTCTGCGAGCCGCCGTTGCCGCCCTGGTTCTCACCGCCGTTGGGCTTGTCGCCGCCTTCGCCCTCATTCTCCTTGTCGCCCTTGCCGTACTTCGGAAGCACGTACTGGCGATAGTACTTGATGAGTTCGTTCACCTGCGAGATCACCCCCTCGATGCCCTCCGTATTGTCCTCGATGACGGCAGAGGCATTCAACTTCAGCACCAGTTCGCGGTAAGCCTCGTCGGCCGCGTTGCGGGCGTTGGCCAGGGCAGCCTTCTCCTTCTGCATCCGCTCGTCGTTGCGCTGTGCGAGCAGCGTACGCACCGCCTCGTTGGAGGTCTTCAACTGGGCGACGAGTGAGGCCATTCCCAGAGCCGTGATGTGACCGCCGGCCACGTTGTCATCCTCCATCTCCTGCAGCATCTGCTGGAGTTTCACGCTCTCCTCGGAGTAGTTCTCGTTCACGTCCACGTTGTACTTCTTGATGATGTTCCAGAGGTACGTGGCCGCACTCTTCTTCTCCATGTCGAAGGTGAACTTGGTGTACATCTGCACCTGTTTCTTCAGGGCGGTGTAGAGGATGTCACGGCGCGTGTCCTCGTCGGCGATCTGCTGGGTGTACTCACTGGAGTGGCTGATCTTGTACGCCTCGTCCACCTTTGCCACACCTGCCACGAAGGGTGTGTAGGCTGCCTCCACCTTCGCGGGGAGTTGGCTGACGCCAGCCTCGCCGGAGTCGCGGTAGGTCCTGACGATGTTCAACACCTGCTGCACAAACTCGAGGAATCCCGCCATGCGCAGCGCTTTCAACTGAAAAATCACAATTTGCTTAATAGCACTCATAAAAAATTAAAATTAGAAATGTCGTGTTTTCCTCTTCCTTAAAGCCTCTTCCTTGTTCGTGTGTTGCATCAACGATGCAAAGGTACAACTTTTTTCTGAAACCACCAAACATTTTGCCAATTTTTTTATAAAAAACTTCAAAAAACTCAGAAAACCTTGCCCCAGATTCGGGTGAAGGTTTCCCGTGGGCGTAAAAACGTCAACCAAAATTCGTGGCAAGGAATACCGACCGCGGGGTGATCCTCAACATATTCGTGGCAGCGAATTCTGCCCCTCAGGAAAACATCAGCAGAATATCAGTCAGCAAAACAGCCTACCTCTGGAAATCATCTGCCAAAACATAGTGCAGTAAAACTCGACCACAAAAATCTACCACCTATTTCTGGGGCAAGGAATTCCGACCTCGGGGCAATTATTCATTTATTCATTTATTCAATTATGACAGGAAGGTTTTCGGCTTCCTGTCAAGGAGAAAATTTTAATATTATATATATTATGAATTATTTGTACCTATAATAGTAAGTCCAAGTAAACTTGGCTTTGCTCATGGCTTACGGAAAACCTTCCTGTCATAATTGAATATTTGAATATTTGAATATTTATGGGTACAAAAACAAATAATCTCCCAGATACCTGCACAGAATTAAAAGAAAATTGCTATCTTTGCACCCGATTACTAACTTCTGATATTAAGACCTACTTTGAGGTTAATAAGCATGCGACAGAAGTCCTTATTTTTAAAGGTCGCAAAAGACTTTCGGTAAATCGGCGTCTTACCCTTAATCCTGCGTTCTACTCCGTCTTGAAGAAAATGTATGAAAAATAGAAGCCACTCGATGAGTGGCTTAAATGGAGCAGGGTCGGTTCTGGCTTACTCCCCTCGGCATTCACTTAGAATGTTTACCGGATAGTCAGAACTTTCATTCTGACGGTGCAAAGATACAAACTATTTCCGAAACTTCCAAATTTTTCTGGGGAAATGTTCACCTTGTGCGTTATTTACTAATAATAGCCGCAGAATTACTAATAATGAAAGTTAAAGAATCGCTGAAATTGAAAGATTTAGTCATAGTGTCAGACACTTCTATGTTGCCGATCGCTAGATGTCAGGCCAAGACAACTCTCAAGAGTTACTGGCATGAATTACGAGACCATCAGGAATATAGCAAAAAAATTGCCATGAAAACAGGCACCCATACCCAGGTGCCTGTCCCCATGGCTGGTCCATGGCTGGCAGACCGTTTATTTTTCAGGATTTCATTTGAGCACACCCTCTTAATCTATTGTTCTATCTGTCCTTTTCTGTTACGGGGTGAGAGTCGGTCCACTTGAAGTCGCCGTTGCTCACGCCCTTGGTGCTGCGCCGTCGGTCGCTGCCGCCATACCAGGCGTCGGCCATCTCCTGATAGGCCTTCTGCTGCTGCTCCGTGGCACGGCTGAGGATAAAGCTTACGTCGCCGTTGAGCGTGACGAGCTTGCCGTCTTCGTAGAGCAGCCCATCCTCCACGTCGTTCGCATTGCCGTCCTCATCGAGGAACATCACCGTCACGCTGCCGTTAGGCTCGACGGTGTACTTGAACAGTGCCTCATAACGGCTGAAGGGCACGAACACCACCTCTTTCCCCTTCATGATGTTCATCTCCTTCCAGCCAGAGCCGTCATCAGCAAAGTGGTAGATGACGGTGATTCCGTCGGCATCCTTGGGATAGTCGACACCCTCTTCAGGGTCTGCCGGCTCTACTGTGCCGCCTTGCAGTTCCATGATCCACTGGCCCACGATGTCCTTAGCCTCCACAGCAGGCTTTGAGGGCTGTGCAGGGTTGTCGTCAGTAGAGCACGAGGTGAGCATCGTTGTGCCGCATAGTGTGAGGATGGCGGCAAGCATCCATGTTGATATCTTTTTCATTTTGCTTAACTTCTTTTTGACTGATTACTTCATCACCTTCTTTCCGTTGTGGATATAGATGCCCTTCCTGGTGGGCTCTCCTTCGAGCCTACGACCCTGCAGGTCGTACCACGGTCCGTCGGCCATTGCCGGGCTCTCGGCCTTGAGCGATACCACCTCGGTAGTGCCGTCGTTGTGGTTGATGACGGCACGTGTCATGGCACGCGCACCTGCCACCATGTCGATGTGGAAGTAGCCGCGCATGGCGTGCAACTGGCGGGGTGCCTTGGAGTATCCTAACGTGTTGTCAGCACCGAGGAACACGACTTTGTCGATGTTATCGGCCGTGATGTCGAGCGGAGCGTACAGCGGCTGGAAAGTGCCGGCGACACCGTCCTTGAACCAGTAGGATCTCTTGCTGCCCAGCATACGTACCCCGTAGAAGCGCGGGTTCACCTCGTCCTCTCCCTTAGGCCACTTCACGAAGAGCGGCAGTCCCACGGTGTTCTCTGAGTCGTCCAAGGAGTGAATCTCCTCGAGGTTGATGGTCAGCACGCCGTCATTGCCGACAGAGGCCGACTTGATCCTCTCCACCGTAGCACCCTGGAGAGGCGTGCCGTCGAACGACTTCAGTTCGAATGGCAGGCAGAGCGTGTTCCAGTTGCCGTCGTGGTAGAACGTGCGGTCCTTCAGCATCACGTTCCACGTATGGTCATCCTCCTTCGTGCCTTCAGCCATCATGGCGATGTTGTACTCATTGTCCTGATCGTTGTACAGGTAGTAGCAGATGCTGCTGATGTTACGCTCGCAAACGTCGCACACGTCACTGCCCCACCCCGGCAACTTATGCACCTCCTGTAAGCGGTCTGCGCAGTAGCGGCAGGCCCTGCTGTGTTGGAACTCGTCGCTGGAGTCAAAGGACAGCAGAGCGTCACCGTTCTGTGCCGAGTGGTCGCAAGCCTCCACCTTCGCCCAATTGCGATACTTACAGGCATCCTCACGCTCGCCGGTAGTAAACACGCGCTCGGGATTTGCTTTTCTATTATCATAATCATAATCACCAGCCGTCACTTTCATATTAGGAGCAAACTCTATCGTTCCCTTTCCATGACCTTCATAGCCGCCAATGGCACAACTCTTCTCTCCGCCTGTTGCTTCTACAGTGCCGCCATAGATATGCACGTCGCCACCGCTGCCTTCGTAGCCGCCGCCAATGCCGGAACCGCCTTTTTCTAATGAGACATCTATTTTTGTCTTTCCCGTCTTTTCAGCCCAGATTTTACCGCCATAGATCTTGACTGTGCCGCCATAACTGTCTTCACCGCCTCCGATGCCAGCCCCTCTTCCTCTGGTTTTAGAATGTAAAAGACCGCCATAGACGGTGATTGGTCCTCCCTGAGGGTTATCGTCACTGCCACCGATTGCCGCACCGTAAGTTTCTTTTTGTTTTAGATATGTATAGCCGTTATTATCTGTCTTATACACACATTCAGCATATACTTCACCATCATAAATGACAATCTGGTGATTTTTATCAATAGAGCCATTCTTTCCACCGCCAATGGCGGCAGGGCTTTTATCTTGAATGGCAGCAGATATGGTTCCACCATGCACGAAGAGGCTACCCATATTCTCACCACCACCACCACCAATAGCTGCTGCATCATCATAATGACGATAAACGTAAATAGGCCACTTTTCCCCCGGATTCGGCTGAGAACCTTGTTCTTCATAATAATTTACCACATTGATACTTCCACGAGTGCCACCCCACTCGTTGTAGATGTGAAGTTTAGCGTCATTCTTGGCCTCAAGTTTGATATGTTTGAGGTAAACGCTCGGATTACCAATCAAGACGATATGCACATCGCCAAAGATATTAAACACTTTGTGCGATACTAAACCATCATAAATACGATACCAAGTGGTCTTGCCCTTTTCGCCTAAGGTCACCCACTCCTCATCTTGGCCTCGTAAAGCGATGGCGTACTTAGTTCTGCGTTTCTTAATCAACTTCTTGTTAGTATCGTCCCATGAGTATTCGGTGAACGTTACCGGAGCCATGTCGTTGACAAGTTGCACTTCGTCCTCATCAGGATCAAGAATAGTTAGATACTTGTCTTTATCATTGCGGAAGAAGGTGTTTGCATCAGCCCCCTGGCAGTTAGCCCTGTAGCCTTTGGTGATGAAACGATGGTTCTGAGGTATGCCCACGCCGATACATGCCTCGCCTGTCTTGTTGACGAGTGCTCCCGTCAAGTTGATGACTGCCTCGCCGTCGAGAAAGACGTTGTTGTCGCCTCCTTTGGCGTCATGGTTTCCCCAGACGTAGACCTCGCCCTTCATGTTGAGCGTGCCTGCACTCCAGATGCCGCATCCGTCCAGTTTGCCGGTATTGCCCGTGATGGTGCAGCCGTCGATGCTAAGCGTGGCGTTGCTTTGGTTGGCGATGCCGCCAGCACCTGCCACCCTCGTTATATTGCCTTTGATTTTGCAGCCCGTCATGTCGATTGTGCCTTCGTTCCAGATGCCTGCAGCGTCGCGGGCAGTGTTGGTTTCCACGTAGACATTATTCATGGTGAGCGTGCCCTTGTTCCAGATGCCGCCGCCATCGGAGGGGGTCTCGTTATCGTTGACCGTACTGTTCGTTATGGTCATCACGTTGTGGTTGGCTATGCCGCCACCGCCCCATGTGGTAGACTTGTTGTATAACACTTTGCCGTCGGTCATGCTCATCGTGCCGGCATTGTAGATGCCGCCCGTCGAGGGAGCCTCATTGCCGGCCACATCTCCGCCGGTGATGTTCAGCGTGCCACTGCTCCAGATGCCGCCGCCCTGGCTGGTGGCCTTGTTGTCCGAGATAGAGCCTCGCTCGATGTTCAGCGTGCCTTCATTATAGATACCGCCGCCCTGCCTGGCCCATCCGCCGGAAATATGTCCGCCGTAGCCGCCGCTCTTGTCCGTGATGGTGAGCGTGGCGCCTTTCTCCACGCGGATGACGTTACCGTTGTCTTCGGCTTTCTCCAGTTTGCGCGTCAGCCACCTGTCGTTGATGTCGAGCGTCACCGTCTTGCCTTCAGGGATGATCAGCGGACTGCTCAGATCGATACTGACGGTCATCTTAATGTCGCCGCCTTTGCCTACAGCCTCCTTCAGCGCCTCTTCGGTACTGACCTCGGTCTGTGCCCATGCCCCCAGTGCCATTGTGCAGAGGAGGGCGAGAATAGGAATTGCTTTCTTGATCATATCTCAGTTACTTTATATATTAAAGATTAAGTTTTCTCATACGGTTGTTATAGCGAATCCTCTTCGATTGTTTTAAACATGTGTGCAAAGCCCGTCACCAGTTGGCGTCAGTCGCTAATCTTGGGAAGAGGCGTATAGAAATCGTTGTTGCACCAGAGCGAGGGCTGTTGCTCGTTAAGAAGCAGCCAGCGGCTCCAGCCAGTGGCCTTGTCGAAGGCCAGGGCGCCATAGACCGCCTCGAGCGTGCCTCCCCATTGGCCTTGG
>Ga0247609_10005309_pt1 | contig 12685 bp, 16 predicted proteins | sample 172DNAGHGlowgp2_FD_193487 | JGI IMG/M metagenome (GOLD analysis project Ga0247609, IMG submission 193487) | Sheep rumen microbial communities from Palmerston North, Manawatu-Wanganui, New Zealand - 1728 DNA GHGlow gp2 | ecosystem: Host-associated > Mammals > Digestive system > Stomach > Rumen ...
ATACTGCTACTATACATAATATTAGTTTAAGAGAAATATCTCCAGCTCCTACAGAAAACACAAAATTATTAAAAACTGGTGTTTTTAAAACAGATTTATTATTAGAGGGAAATACAAAAGCAGAAATTGAAAAGAATCTTGATACTAATATTAATGAATTTATAGAATTATAATATGGCACAACTAAAAGATACAATTATATCTGGTAATTTAAGAGTTACTAATGCCGTTCTAACGGATACTTTACAAGCAGATTCTATTCAGGCGCATTCTACAACTTCTGACACCAGTGCAATTACTAATGGTACTGATGGGCAAGTTTTAAAAACTAACGGTACACTTAGTTATTGGGGAGATTTGCCTACAATACCGACCATTTCACTCAACGGCGAATCAACGACATCTGCTTCGTTCTATGCTCCGACGGTGACAGGAACAAATGGTCAGGTGCTTACGTCTAATGGCAGTGGTGCACCCGCTTGGAGTACACTTCCAGAAACATACATCAAACCTTCAACTGGTATCCCTGATACTGATTTGGCGTCAAATATTCAGGAAGCACTGACAAAGGCCGCGAATGCTCCGAAGATATTCCATGGTACATGCTCGACGGCTGCGGCAACAGCTGATAAGGTGGTTGTATGCCCTGAGTTTACTGCTGCGGACTTGGTGAAAGGCGCACTTATCTTCGTGTCCTTTGATGTTGTAAATAGTGCAGCAGTGGCAAATTTGACGATGAACGTCAATGGCACAGGTGCTCTTAGACTGACGAAGCAGTATAATACATCAGGCGCGGCTAATCTAATGGCACCTGCAGAATTACGAAATAGCACTTTTCTTTTCACCATTCTCGTATCATCTGAAAATGTGATGTACTGGACGTGCCTGACGATGGATTATAATACTACTTATAACACGGGCAATAACATAAGATATGGCAGACAGAGAGCTGGTAATGGCGCGTATGCTGTAACGCGCTACTCGCTGTTGATGGAGAAGCCTGATGGTACGTGGGAGAAGATTACCAACACGTCGCAAAATTACACTACAGCTACGACAAAAACGGTGAACACAAGCGGTTTTCTGCTTGGGCATATCTTATACTATAATTCAACAACGAATTATGGCACCGGTGCATTAATTGCTTCTAGTGTTTGTTATGATAGTATTAGTACTCTGGCTTTTTCATATTCTGCAAATTGCGGTACGGCCCCAGGCTGGGCAGTCGGCGACCCTATCTTCCTTGTCGGGACGCTCGGTGCAGACGGGTTGTTCTATCTCGACACAACGCAATGGTGGGCAAATGACTATCCTTCTACAGATGATGGCAAGCTGTATATCCACATTGGGTACGCCTTGACCGCTACGGACTCTACGATGTCGCTAATACTTGACAAAGCGGTATATCACTACAAGGATGGTGCAGTAAGACTATGGACGTCACAGATTGAGTACATTACACCAGACCAGATAGCCGTAGATGCGTCCATCATTGATAGCCGTCAAGAGCAGATTACGCCCGCTTATGAGAGCAACTATATATCAAAGACAGATGGTTCTCTTGTTGCATCCGAGACCGCAAAACACGTCACGATAAATCTTGGCAGTGCAAAGTCCATGCGCTTTCTCGGCGCATACACAAAGACCGATGCTTGGACATCAGGTTATGCTTGGTATGACAGCAATGATACTGTCATTACGAGTCACGCTTGGGATTATGGGGCTAGCGATAATACAACAAAAGACTATATCCTCGATGTGCCTGAGGGAGCGGCATACTTCCGCACATCGGTTAATGTTGTTTCCAGTTTGGTTACGGAAGAGAACTTCTATTGCTATCTACGATATGAAGATGTTACAAACAAGACAGAGCTCGTTTCGTTGGCATTATACGAAAAAGATGTCATTGATATTGCTCAGGTAGCGGTTCAGGATTGCTACGCGAGCGGAACAGAGTGGGTTGCTTCCGGAAATCATATTTCCATCAAAGTCAATGAAGGAGATATAGTCGAGATTATTGGCAACGCCACGAATGCAACGAATGTGTTTTTTGTTGCTGGGGCCTATTGCCCTATTGCAACAAAGGCGCTGGGATACACCCAATCCACTTTCGAGATAGCGGCGGACACTAAGTATCTGTTGATGGCTCCGCCGACTACGGTGCAGGTTATTATAAACACCATAGTATCATCAGTCAATGTTGCGCCTCAATCTATCATCATATATCGCGACAAAGAAAAACTTGCCGATACGAGCACCCGATGCATTGAGAGCAGGCGTTTCAACTTTAGCGACAACACAATAACGGCTATTAACAATGTAAGCTCTTACTCAAATGACCTGTTCAATGTCAAGAAAGGTCATAGATATCATATAAGGCATCGCTCGAATGCTGTTGGAAGTTATCATTTCATAACTGATGTTCCACGCATAGGACTCGCCACCACTTGGATATGGACGATACAAGCCTCAAGTCTGATAGCTGATTCATCGTATGATTTCACCGCGCCAGAGGATGGTTTTATTCTGGCAAGATACTATAAGGATGGCGGTGGCATAGAAAAAAATACCGTTGTTACGCCTTTTGCATTTGGTGCACAGGCGAAAGAAGGACTGTCTGATGCTGACCAAAAGTTGCTGATTCAGTCTTTAAAATGGAGGCGAGTAAAATATACAGAGCCGGAGAGGCTGAATTATATTATTTTAGCAGGAAACACAAATGCCGGAAGATGGAACACAGATACCACATCGAAGCACATACTTATACCAGTAACAGCGGGGCAGTATATCAAATTCGCGCCTAATAGGGGTGTTTCTACAGCTGTTGCATTTCTCACAAGTACCGATTGTGCTTCCGGCGCTGTTCCTCCTTATGCGGAGGGGACGGGGGTTATATTTTATTCGAGCGATGGCGTTGAAAGGTTGCTAGTTGCTCCAGATGACGCAAACTATATGTACCTTAATCGGTCAAATGCGCCTGAATACATAGAATTGTCAGAAGACGTAGATTCAATTCCGGTTATTGTCCGTGTTAATGAGGAAGAGAAAACGAAGCAGTTGCTCGGACAACTTAAGTCGCAGACAAGAAAACAGAAGGCATCCGAAACAGAGAACAAGCCTCTTGTGCTGTTGCATTTCAGCGACATTCACGGAATGGGGCAGAACCTCAGTCGCATAAATGAGTACCGCCGATACTGGTCGAAGTATATTGATGACACCATCAATACAGGCGATGTTCAGCAAGACAGGTGGGAAGATGATTTTATCTTTGGAGAGGCGTCTGCTGACAATCCCAACAATGATATCCTTTCGGTTATAGGCAACCACGATACCGCAACTGGCACCGGAAGTAGCCGTGATTGGCACGCCAAGCAGGGTAAAGAATCGTATGACAGGTACATCGCTCCCTTCGTTACGTACTGGGGTGCTGTGCAGCCTGATAATGCAGCGACTAATGGATATTGTTACTATTACAAGGATTATCCGGATAGCCATATCAGACTCATCGTGCTTGACTCCTATAATAGTAATACTGACTACATCTCTGCTCAGACCGCTTGGCTCGAGGGAGTTCTTGATGGAGCAAGGGAAGCCGGATATTCTGTAGTAATGGCTGCGCACATGGGTCTTGAAAGCGAAGAGCTCATCAAGTGCCCCTTTACTAATAATGGCGCGGCATACACATCACCAGACCTTGCACCGTGGAATACTCCCTATATGAATCTCGTCACCCAGTTTAAGGCCGCAGGCGGAGAGCTTGTATGTTGGCTTGCTGGTCATTCACACTATGATGCCATAGCGAGGACTTCTGAAGTGAATGGCTATCAGATAAATATCCGTGTTGCAAATGCATCGCGTGACTACAATCCTGACCTTGACCTCAATACTACAAACTCAAAGATAGAAGTTATCGCAGATGATATTCGTTCTCAAGACTTGTTCAACATCGTTGCAATAGATACGACATACAAGTTCATTACATTGTTCCGTGTCGGCGCACAGTGGGACAAACTTGGCAGACAAATCGAAACTACATGCATTGCATATAACACTGGAAATATAGTATATGCCGATAGTCCAGTAAAGGCTTTGACGACCGTAAAAAAGATATGGTCTGGTACTCAGGCTGAATATGACCTGCTTACTCCGGATAGCGACACATTATATCTCATCACTGGCTAATGATAAACTTAGGAAACATAGAACTTAGCAAGATGTACCTTGGCAATGCCGAGGTGCAAAAGGCATATCTCGGTACTGAGCAGATATATCCATCTCAAGTTGTATCGTACTATGGATATTTACCAGATGGTCTCAAATATTTCTGGGACGGTATAGATAAGGGTCGAAATGCTGGCGGATGGACTGACCTCGTTAGTGGACTTTATCTTGCAAGTACTGGCGCTACCTCTCTTGCCAAAGGATGGCGTGTTGACGACGATGCAAGTTATCTTGGAGGCACAGGTGTAAGCATAGACGCTCCCCTTGATACATCTACAATTGAATTTGTCTTCAAGGAGCGGACACACGCGAGCAACTATGGTTTTATCTTCTATCCAAGTGGTACTACCAATATTGCAGGTATCCTCTTTACGAATAGGCTTATCATAGGAGTCAGCCCCAATACTTATAGGTATACACTTGCCAATCCACAAGAAGATGTGATGCACAGCATTTCCGCAAGTAAAGCTCGTGCATATTTTAACGGCGGTGCATTGAGTTATGCAAGTAGTAGCGGCAATCCGGCATCCACTAATGGTACTTGGATGTTCAGCAGGGAAAGCCTCGGCTCGTATCACTCATTCAGAGGTGATATCTATTGTGTGAGGATATATGATAAGCAGCTTACAGAAGCAGAAGTCATAGATAACTACGCGGCAGACAAAGTAAGATATTTCGGTGTACAACCGATACAGATAGTACAGAATGGTGATTTTGCAAATGGTCTTGACGAGTGGACTTCACACTACTGTTGCACGGCCACCACAGAGAATGTTGGCATTAAGCTTACTAAAAATAAAAGTACTGGGTATGGCGCTATTGAGTATCAGGCTCCATCGGGTTTAAATAGTGCGCACCAATACTACCAGAAGGTTGTAATGAAGAAAGGTACAGAAACAGCTTACGCTGGTTTCTGCACGTCGAGTTTCACGGTTGGTGGTAACACTCAGATGTATTCAGATGCGACGAGCGATTGGGAGGTCATGGACCAGATTACTTCCCCCGCAGCGGCAAGCAACAGAACTTGCCTACGAGTCGGAGCTTCGAGTTCGGCAACTGGAGTATATGCCTTTTTCAAATCCTTTATGATGATAGACCTTACTGCAACATTCGGGGCAGGCAATGAGCCGTCCATTGATGCTTGCAGGAGGATATTCCCCGATGATTACTATCCGTATAATGTATAGCGAAGAACAACATTCACATTGTCGACTCGTATAAGGTCAGCAAGTGGTAATTCCGCAAGACATTGATTCGGCTGCGCGATAAGAATCCAGACTCTGAGGTATGGCATCGCAGTTTCGTATCCTTTTATTCGGAGTGATCTTGCCATAATTTAGCGTACTTCTTTAAGTATAAAAGAGATAGAACCAAAGATGTTGATTTGAATTATCCATAATCTTTTAAAGAAAAATTATTTTACTACATAGTTAGTATTGCTGCGATCATTTTAGTAAAATAATATAAGGAATGAATTCCAACTATACTATACAATAAACCCTTGTAAGTCAATAACTTACAGGGGTTTTTTATTTTTTGAGCATCGTTCTTTATCTGCCAGTTATATGCTGTACTTTTGTACTGTGATCACAAAAGCGTAGATAATTAATTTAAAATTTTATTAAAATGGCAGAAGAAACAAAAACTTATGTATTTGGTAATGATTCTGGATTTGGAATGGGATCTGGATTTGTACCTGGAATGCTTTTAGGTGGCAATAATGGTTTTGGTGGTTTTGGCAATTCTATTGGTGATTTAGTCGCTTTAGCAATTGTAGCTTCTATCTTTGGTTGGAATAATGGTGGTGGTTTCTTTGGAAATGGCGGTAACAATGCTGGTGCTGCTGGTTTCTTAAGCAATCAAATTTCAGACACTTCAACTAGGGATATTGTTCTCCAGGCTATTAATGGTACTGATGCTGATGTACGTCAATTGGCAAATACTTTAAATGTAGATGTAGAATCTGTAAAAACAGGAATTAATACTGTTAATAGTGCTATAGCCTCACTCGCTGCACAAACCGGTATGAGTTCTTTACAGGTTATTAACGCTATTCAATCTGGTAATGCTACTTTAGGACGTCAGCTCTGTGAATGTTGCTGCGAAAATAGACTTTTAACTACCCAACAGGGTTATGAGTCCAGAATACAGACAATCGAACAGACCAACCAATTAGGTTCTCAGGCAGACCGTAACACCTCTTCATTATTAAATGCTATTAATGCCCAGACCATTGCAATGAACGATGGTTTCTGTGCTATTAAAGAGCGTGAACTCCAAGATAAAATAGATGCTCTAACTGCAGCTAATACCTCTCTTCGTGGTCAGATTGATAATGCAAATCAGACTGCTCAGATTGCAGCAATGTTAGCTCCTATTCAGGCAGAAGTTAATAATATTAAAGCTAATCAGCCTAATACAGTCCCTGTACAATGGCCGAACTTAACTGCTGTGAATAATACTCCTTATATGGGTTTCTATGGTAACTTTAACGGTTGGGGATACGGAAATAGTGGTTCCTATTGGGGCTAAAAAGGAGGTTTGCTATGGCAAGATTTCCTTTTCAGTACATAAACCTCAATGGAATTCCTACAATCGAGGTTAGAAGAATTACCGTTACAGATACTTCAGTAGATTTTCAATTTAGACCGGATTTTGATAGCAATCCGTTTAGAGGATTGTTATTAGTATATGTTCCAGATGCTATTCCAACTGGCACTACGGATACATTGCCAATAAGATTTAGTATGGCTGGCAATACTCAGGAAATAACAAATGCAGGCAATGAGCCTGTTACTGTAGCTGATTTTCCTGGAATTGGGGTCTATCTTGTATACTATGATAGATATGCTAACTTATTACAATTAGTTTAATTTATTATGTTTCAATCGCTTAGACCAAATAATCAGATATATATTCTAAGAAAGGATAAACCTTCACTTGATATTGGATCAGTTGTTAGTGTATCCATGCCTACTCCTAAATATCAAATGCAACCCGCTTTTGGGCAACCCCAAGAGATGGTTGTAGATATAGTTGCTAATGTTAATAATCAGGATGTTAATTATCAAAGAATTCCTGCAAATTTAGATATCGCAGATTCTGGATTATCTGGAATCGTTATTTCTGACAATAGGGATGCTATGAGTGCAGAAGTAATGAGTCTTAAAAAGAAAAGTGTTGATATTTTAAATAGTGTAGATTATCACAAGGAGGTCATCTCTAATTGTGAAGCAATCCTTTCAGAATTAAATCCTGAAGTTGCTGAAAAGCAGGCTCAACAAAAGGAGATAAATAATCTTCGAATACAAATAGAAGAGATGGCTAAAAATATGGCAAGTTTAATGTCTTCTAATCAGCAGCTGATCAAAGCGATAAACAATAAGGAGGATAATCATGAGAATGTGAGAAATTAGAGAAAACTTAGATAAATACGATTCTGATTACAGAATGGGTATGAAAAAAGAAAGTAAACTTCAAGAAGCTTATGACTGTGGATTTGAAGACGGTTATGAAAAAGCTATGGAAGATTTAGAAGATAAAAAGAAAAAAGAGCACTCTTATAGGAGTGAAGAGTCTGGCTACAGACGTATGCGTTAATATGAGATTAGATGCAAGGGATGTATTTCCTTCCGGAATGGAGGAGTACTTAGCTCAATATGGTTGGCATTTTAGCAAGAAAATGTGTGATTGAGCTACTTCGAATATGTATAAAACTGATCAATCCGGAAAACGTAATTATATCAATCCTTTAACTAAAGAGTATGTAGACGATTTGTTAAAAAGATTCGGAATTACTCTTAATAATAAAATGGGATATGATTATGTTTTTGCTGCAAATATGGGCAAGGCCGATTATTTAGGGTCTTCAATTATTGACGATCAACACCTCGCTTTATTTGTGAAAGATTATGTTGATGACAAAGATGGATATCCTGAATTGCCATTTACTAGATTCTATGCAGATTGTGTTGGCACAGGAACTCCAATAAATTGGGAGGATATGCTATAATGCTAATACAGGACATTTACTTAGAAGATTGGGATTGAACTGTAAAAGTATTTTATGCAGTTGATACCTATTATATTGATGAGATTCTTGGTGAATTAGAGTCTATTGGATGTACTGGGTATGAATTAGTTAGGGCGGAAAAAGTTTTTACTAAAGGTGATTATAATATTGGACTAACATATTCTAATCTTCTAGGTAGATGTTCTATTATTGTTATAGGATTAACTTCATCCGCTGCAGAATTTCAAAATACTTTTGATCACGAAAAAGGACATTTAGCAATGCATATTAGCGGCGCATTAGATATTGATGTGTTCAGTGAAGAATATCAATATCTCGTCGGAGAGATTGGAAGCCTTATGTTCCCTTATGCTAAAAAATTTTTATGTGATCATTGTAGACAATATTTAATTAAAGGCGAAGAATAATCTTCGCCTTTTTTATTTGTTTTTATATAAAAATTTATTATATTTGCAAGAAATATAAAATAATATCTTATGACAAAACCTACTGAGAAAAGAATACAAAAGCCCAAAAAACGTGACGTTTTAGTGGTGCGAAATAAGCCGGGACTACAAGCAGCTGTAATAACTGCTGAAAAGCCTGAAAGTCTTAAACAAAAAGAAGAAAAAGAAAAGAAGAAAACTCCTTTCTTACCATGGCCAACTGGTACTTCTCCATTTCATAAAAGGAGAGTTGAAGATGGAGGCAAATTCATAAGACTAAAAAGAAAATAGTGGATAAAGTTTTATATAAAACTTCTTTATTATCTTTAAAAATAATTCCTTGATTTTTAGCTATTATATATTTAATAGGCACTATATTTGCAAGTTGTGGGATTGATTTGCTATTTTTATCTGCAATAGGATATACATCTGTTATTCCTGCTTGTTTTATAATTCTATCTTCATTTACATTTAAATTTTGTATTTGACATAGAATTCCATTATATTTTGTATTATTAAATAATATAATCAACTGAATTGTATGAGTTAGGATAGGAGTGTTTTCATGTGGAATGCTTATAGTAACTATATTATTAACTCTTGGAATTATTTCCATAGCTGGGGCATTTTATAAAAATAAAAGAAATGAACAAATTAGAAATATTCAAAAACAGTCTTCAGCAAATAATAAATAATATAGATGCTGGAAATACATATTTAGATGAGAATGATTGTATGGAGTTATTAGATATGATAAACCATATGACTATTGCTGAGAATAAATATAGTATATATCAATCTTGTAAATATTTAGGAATTAGTAGAGCAACTTTTGATAGATACGTTAAAGAAGGAATAATTCCTGAAGGAAGAAAACAACAAGGATTTAAAGAGTTATTTTATTATAAAAAAGACTTAGACGATGCAAAAAATAAAATTAATAATAGGTAGCATTATTGCTGCCGTTATCATTGCTCTTGGGATTACAGTATATGTACAACATAATAAAATACAAAGGATTAATTCCGAATTATCAACTGCAGTTATAAATAATAAAGCTTATATGGTTGAAAATTCTGTTTTGAAAGATAAAACTATACAATTTGAACTTACAGTAGAACAATTAAAATATAGCGCGGATTCTTTAATGCAAAAATTAAATGATACGAGAAAAGAATTAAAAATAAAGGATAAAAATATCCAAGAGTTGCAATATATTGCTTCTACAAATCATAAAATTGATAGCATATTTATAAAAGATACAATTTTTAAGCAGCCCGCATTTAAATTAGATACTCTGATAAAAGATGATTGGGCATCTTTAAATTTAAATCTTGAATATCCAAATAAAATTATTGCTGATTATTCATTTAAAAATGAAACTACAATTATATCATCTACAACTAGAGAAACAATAGATCCACCTAAGAAATGCTGGATAGGTAGACTTTTCCAAAAAAAGCACACTCTAGTTGTAGTTGATGTTATTCAAGAAAATCCATATTGTACCAATAATGCAGAAAGGCATATAAAAATCATAAAATAATATGAGTCTCATAAACGATGCGGAAAAATTAGGGAATAGTGGAAGAAATCTGATTTTAGAAACTGCCGGAAAAATATATATTAAAGTTGCGGATAGGTTTTATGAATTAAATTTCAAAGATAAAGCTTCCTCAGATCATAAAACTATTATTAACAATACCGTTTTCCCAGAAATAGAACTTCCAGAAATACCAGAAATAGATTTATCTAACTATGTGACCAAAAAATACTTAAGGTCTGCTTTAAATAATTATATTACTGTTAGAGGATGAGATGATGTTAAAAAGACCCAAAAAATGCTTGAAAATGCTCTTTTGGAAGGTTTTACAGAATCAATAAGTCCGATAACAGTTCAAACTATGCAATTAATTGTAGGTACTGAAAACCTTCAATTTGCATTTATTAAAAGTAGGTTAGAAGATGAAGTCGTTCCTCCTGGATTTTCTTTTGAGGGTAATAATGTGCTCAAATGTCCAGATGGATGAATAAAACACTATACACTAGACGGACCAGAAGCAGTTAAGCCAGAAACTAATATTAAATATTACGGCAGATGACATGTGAAAAATCAAAATGAATCTGTCTCTGATCATTTTACATATTTACAGTTAGATAATGACGACCTATCGTATTATGTATATATAAGAGCTAAACAACATCTTATAAATGGAGAAAAAGTTACTGATGACGACGTAGAGGCAACAGGTTTCTCTGCCGAAATAGAAGACGATTTAAGAAGTAGTGAGGAAGCTGAATATATTATTTCTTCTGAAGCTATTCCGATTGATCACGAACCTGGATATTATTACTTTTTATGTGCTATTGTTACCGATAAATCTAATGGGGCAAGAAGTATTGGTTATATGAACGGATTTACAGAAATTCTTCCTGGTCAAATAACAGCTTATGTTTTTAAAACCCCAGAAGGAACTCAGTATTTAGATTTTTTAGGTAAGCAATTTAGAATAGGTGATGAAAACGCTTATTGGGAATGAAATACTCCAAATTCGCCGGAAACTTTAACCATAAAAGGAAATCTTTCAGTTATTGGCGGAAATGTGGCAACTAGCCTGCAACGTTTAAACGGGTTAACTGGAACATTTTGATTTGCATCTCAATCTCCTTCTTATCAAACAAGTCCGCGCCCTCTATTAGACGATTTAAACACCAATCCAATTACTTAAATTGGCCTGCTTCTATTTGAAATAATATTGATATTAACTATCAACCAACTGATGAAAATTGAGAAGATTCTGATTGATCGACAGTTCTAACTTCTTATAATGAAGTTAAAAAAGCACATGTTGGGGATCGTTATTATGTCGATAATGATGAAAATGGGCCAGATAAAGAGAAGGTTTATGAATTCAAAAAAGAAGAAAGAACTTCTGGAGGAATTACTTCTGATATTTTTTATTGAGAAGAGATTGAAGAGGATGATGGTGCTTGAAGATATCTTGTAGAAGCAATCAAAGGAAGATCCGATATAGAAGGAGGATTAATATTAAGTAAATTATTGATGCTCGGATATTCTACTGGAGATCCCAATAATCTCGATGATTATTATGCTAAATTTACTGTAATGTCTGGAATAAATGGTGTATATTTACCAGATTTGGGTGGAAAAACTATTGCGGCATGATTTGGGGGCGATCTGGCAGACAAAGAAAATCCAGAAGGGTCTAAATTTTTAGTAACAGAATATGGTAATAAATGTATTTATCAAGGTAAGCTTTCTGGAACACATGAGTATCCATATCAATGGGAAAACGAAAATTCTCCAGGTTCATACATTTATACAAACGTTGAAAATCCTGTTCCTGGAACACATCAATATGTTGGTAGTCCTGATCCAGGATCAAACCCTTCTTTAGGTACCATTGTTAAGATATCTCGATTTCCAAAATCGTTATTTAGAATGGACGGAAGTGGATATCTTGCTGATGGCAATATTACTTGAGATGCTACTACTACTAAAATTGGCCCCTTAACTGTTGGAAGTAATTTTCTTAAATACGAATATTATAATGGTAACCAATTAAAATCAAGATTTGAAATTAAAAATGACGGAAATATTGATATTGTGGGAGCTATAAAAGCATCTTTGCCAAGAGATGTTGTAATAGATAATACTACATATCACCCTGTTTTATATGCCGAAGGGCAATCGTTATTCAATGGAGATGTACTATTCGATGGAAATATACGAGCTTTACACGGCAATATTTCCCTTATTGGGAGTAGTGGTAATTATTTTCTTGCCGATTATCCTGAGGTTTCAATAAGAGGTACCAACACTGTTCAGGTTAGTAGTACTAACGGGATAAATATATCTACTGGCTCATCCGGATATATATCATTAAATGCCAACACTGGCACGTCTTATATTAAGTTAAACGGTCCTACTAGTTTTAGAACTGGCACCACTTACACATTAAACGGAAACTATCAATTTATTGTT
>Ga0247609_10005312_pt1 | contig 12679 bp, 25 predicted proteins | sample 172DNAGHGlowgp2_FD_193487 | JGI IMG/M metagenome (GOLD analysis project Ga0247609, IMG submission 193487) | Sheep rumen microbial communities from Palmerston North, Manawatu-Wanganui, New Zealand - 1728 DNA GHGlow gp2 | ecosystem: Host-associated > Mammals > Digestive system > Stomach > Rumen ...
TAGTTGTACAGCATCTTTTGCGGTTTGCGCATATATTTGAGAAGTTATCTCATCATCATCATTCAATATTGTGTACTTTGAGAAATAGTTCAAACTGTCTTCCCAAAGATCACCGCCAAAGTATTCGCCATGAGTGTATATCTTTCTCTCATTGATTACAAAAGCTATAGCTTCAGTTTCATCAATCAAGTCAAGCAAATACTCAAAAGCTTCTTCAGTGTATTTTGAAGAGTTCACTAAGATTATTCTCTTAGTGATCTTTGGCTGCATCTCTTGAAGCTCTTCTAAAGTTATAATATGGTCGTTCATTTCATCTAACATTAGTCAACTCTGATTTTTTTACCTGTGTCAGTCAAAAGGTTGACACCATCTTCGCCACACAAATATTTGATTCTAACATTATTGAATTCAATACCTGGGTAGTATTCCCAAGCCACTGTGTTGTTAGTGTATTGAGTTGTATATGATATAATATTGTATGCTATTTGTGACTCATTGACAACATAAGAGAACTTGTCATAGTCATATTCACCAAGCCAATAAGACAATTGTGAAGTGTATGACAATGAATATGCATCAACAAGATAAGCAATTTGCTCATCAAGAAAATATGCAGAGTTTATTGCACTTTGCTCAATTGCATAACTTGTTATAGAGCTTACATTTAAAGCTATATTATGATATGCGCCAATCTTGTCATTATATTGAGCAATAGCAATCCAACTATGGTCCTGATGTTTTGTAATCTCATCACGACCACGAAGTTCTGATATTTTCTTTGAGTTGTTTACTTTTACAATATTATTGTCTGCCATATTACTACACTAATCTATTTATGGGTTTTGTGGCTCATTAGAATTATTTGTCCAGTTTTCCCATTGGTGTGCTTCATTCAAATCAGCAATTTGTGCAGATTGTTCATTGTTTACATTGATAATATTGTCAATGTCATCTGAATTCTGGTTGATTTGGTTTGTTTGATTAGTGTCAATACCAACTTGACTGGCATATAACTCATCATATTTTCTATTTATTTCTGTTTTGAATGCTTCAAATCTTGCATTCAAGTCGACTAGATTTTCATTGAATTCATTCAATTGCTCATCTTGTCTGTTATCAACATCACTACCAGTTTCTTTTAGCAAATTGACTAAAGTGTTAGCACGAAGACAGCCGGTCACACCATTTATAGTGACAGGAATAAGTATGTTCTTAGCATCAACTCCTTCAATGTCACTGATTGACCATTTGTTCAATTCAGATATTTTGATTCCAGCCATTTTTTACAGAATATTTTTCTTATTTAAAAATAATCTTGGTTTTATCTAGAGAATATAAGGATGTTTGAATTAATTACTGTTTAATTCTATTTTATTTAAGAAACAAACAATAATACTATGGCAGAAGATGTAAGAGTAAAGCTAAGGGGAAACACCCTTTGGTTAGAAGAAGTCGGAAAGCAGACTCCAGAATCATTAGAGTTTGCGTTCAATGATGAGAATGAAAAGATTGACAAGATCCGCGAGAAGCTTGCTATGCTTATTGCAGGAAACCCCAAGGACTTGATGACCAAGTATGATGAAGAAGAATATGGGAGTGTGACTGGATTCATTGAACAGAAGATCAATGAGGTGCTTGAAGATGCACAAGACGCGTATAGTAGACTTGAAAGACTTTCTATTCTTGACAACATCTTGGATGAATGGGAAGAGACTTTCTCCTACAATGATGATGCTAAATATGTGCTTGGCCCTGTAAACTTCAAAGACAATGAGCAGATCACATCATTCGTATATCCTGTAAGAAAGCTTGACAAAGATACAGAGAATGAACGCATGAATGTAGAGTTCTATGGGAAACCACATACATACAACTCTTTCGAAGAAATCTTTGAGGCTGGAAAGAAGAACATTGAAATGAGCAATGAGTTGTCTGAAGCTATATCTTGTAATTGGGTAGCATTCTTTGATGACAAATTGTTTGTGACATATGATGGACAGTTCATATTCAAAGACACTAATGATGCATTGAAAGCTATCAAAGACCAGATGGGGCAGACATTTGTGAACAGATGTAGTTATTCATATTTAGACAAAGAGCCTGAAAATGCTAAGAAGTTCTTTGATGATGTGAAAGCTTACTCTCCAGGACAAGAAAAGTTCATTGATGAATGCATTGAGAAGATAAAAAATGACAAGGCATTCTATGCTACAACAGATTGTGCAAAGCTTTTCAATATCATGAATGATGCTTTTGACAATTATTTGGAACTTCACATAAAGTATTTTAGATTGACTGAATTGCCATATATTAACTAGCTTAAATTTCTATATTAATAAAAATCAAGTTTTTGTTAAATGGAATTTAATGACAACATAAAGACGTTCTTAGAAGAAAAGTTTCCTGGTGTTGACATATACAACATGTCACTAGATGAGTTGAAATTATTAAAAGATGAAGTGTCGATTGTAAGAAATGAGTATAGTTTATTGGAGTTAGCGATGAAGACACTTGGAAACGCTGCATACGGTGCATCTGCAAATCATGCATTCTATTTCTATAATGTGAAGTTGGCTGGTGACATTACTGGTGAATGTCGTATCTTGACTAAGACTATGTGGCATAACTTGGAAGAGTTTTTCCATGAGACATTGTGGGAAAGGAAAGATCTTCAAGAGCAATTTGACTTTGAGTTGGATGAGAGCAAACATGATTGGTATAGGCAACAAACTGTATCAATATATTCTGATACTGATTCTGTATATACAACTTATGGAACATTGTTTCAAGCAATGACTCCAGAAAGTCAAGCAAAATATGACACTGACGACAAGAAAGTAAGATTCATTTTGAAGTTCAACAATGAGTTCTTGGACAAGCAAAACACAAGATGGTGCGAAGATATGTATAGTCCAAGACATGGCCAAAGTATACATAAGTTTGAATTAGAGACAATCTCAAGAGCAGGCATATATCTTAAGAAAAAGAAATATCTTAAGGGATTAGTTTTCAATAAAGGAAAGTTCTTGAAAGAGCCAAAGATTTCCGGAACTGGAATTGAGATCATCAAGTCAACAACTCCAAAGCTTTGTAGAGAGATTTTGAAAGATTTGATGAGAAGTCTTATGTTTGACTTTGATGACTCAACACAAGAATCAAGAGATGCATATATCTTGCAATTCAATGAGAAATTGTCAGAATATAGAAAGAAATTCTATTCTGCTCCATTGGAAGACATATCTCAATCTGTTGGAATTGGCGACTATGCAAAATATGTGAAAAATGACACAACATTCTTAGAGCTTGAAAAGGGTTGTCCTGTTTCAGTGCATGCTATAGCAAGATATAACTATTTGGCTCACAAAAACGAGCAAGACAACAAGAGACAATTTACTGGGAAAATCAAGTATTACAACATAAGACTTGGTGGAAAAGACAACATTGGGTATTTTGGTTATCCTGCAGGTGAGTTACCAGAATGGGCTCCAATGATGGACAAGTTGACACAATGGCAAAAGAATGTAATAGATCCAATAAACAGATTCTTGGAAGTCATGAAAATCCCGTTGGTTAATGCAACTAACACTATCCAATTAGCTTTGTTCTAATGATTATCCATTGTTTGTATTTTGAAAGTTTATTATTTTTAAATAAATTTACAAAAATACATTATTTAAAATAAAATGGCTGATTTGACATTGAATGAAAAATTCCAAAAGCTTACTGGAATAAATGCTATTGATATTGAAGAATACATTAACAATGCTGAAGACAAGAAAGCAGCATTTGCTAAATTGCAATGGCTTATACCTCATGGCCAATATACTGATGCTGATTTGATTCATGATGACCAAAAAGAATCTCTTCGTGAAAAAGTCAATTTGTTTGCAGAAGTATTGACAGAAGTTGCTGAAAAGACTAATGTCCCAACAGGAGAAAATGCAGAAGTTGATCTTAATGAGAATGATAAAGAAGACACTGAAGACAAGATTGCAAAAGCAGGCTTGAGTGAGGCTTATGCTATCATTAATGGATATGATTCAGAAGATGAAGAAGACAATTCTTCAAACTAATATTTGATTGCCTATGATACCAGGGTTTGTTACATTGTTCAAAGACAAAGATGAAAGAATACATCTGTTCTTCTACCCTGGAATTTCAGATAGTGGTGAGCCAATATATCATGACTTAGACTTGTCAAAAATGAAACTAAGTTACACTGAAAAAGAAAACAAAGACAAGTCAAGAGAGTTTGTGTTTGATAGAAAAGACATAGTAAAAATCAAATGCAAACTAATAAAGAATGATGGAAATATTGACTATGAAGAATTGAATGCATAAACTTATTGTTTTGAAATAAATTACCGAGCTATAAAATTTATGGCTCGGTTTTTCTATATTAATAAAGTTAAACTAATTTTATATGAACAACGAAAAGATCGATCTTGAAAAAATGAATGATGTAGCTAAAGACTTATTTGGATTTGAAGTGTTTGACACAAACAAAGACACTAAAGAAGAAATACTTGGAGAACCAGATTGTGCTGAAGAGCAACCAAGCAAAGTAGAAGTGACTGTACTTGAAGCTTTGCAGATGCAAGTTAATGACTACAAAGAGAAATATCTTCGTGCATTAGCTGACTACCAAAACCTCATGAAACGTTCAGACAAGGAGTTCTCAAATGGCTGGTATAATGGACAGAACAAGCTTATTGAAGAGTTTATTCCATTCTTTGATGACTTTGAAAGAATGATGAATAATGAACTTGATTATAAAGGTGCTCAAATAGTCTGCAATTCATTGAAACATATCTTTAGGTCAAACAACATCAGTATCATAGATCCAGCTGAAAGTGATGTGTTTGATGAGAACTTCCATAATGCTATAATGGTTGTTCCAACTATACATAAGGATTTGGACAACCATATAAAGGCAGTATTCCACAAAGGATATAAGCATAATGACTATGTAATTCGTTATGCAACTGTTTCAGTATACAAATACCAAGAGCAATAACACATGAGCCAAACAATAACAATAAAGACAAGATTAAATTCAAACATTGATTCTCAAAAGTTTGAAAAAGCATTAGATGAATACAAGAACTCACAAATAATGCTTGGTTCATTAGATGATGCATTATCAACTAATCTTTACTTGACTCTTGATGATGTAGCTTGCAAATATAATGGGTTGGATTTTGAGAATGGAAACTTAGTTGGTGACATTGATGTGCTTGATACGCCAAATGGGAATTTGGCTCAAGTGCTATTAGAAGATGGCTTCAATCTTGACTTAAAACCAAGAATGACTAAAGACGCAGATGGCAATTATAACATAATAAGTATAGATTTGACAAGAGAGATTTAAATATGACATCTAAAGAAACTATACTAGACTTCATCAGTAATTTCCAGAATGAAGGCACTATAAAGACATTCACAGAAGGATGTTGCTATTGGTTTGCATTGATTCTCCTTGAGAGATTCAACATGATGGAACAAACCAAAGAAAAGAATGCTTGCCGCTTGATGTATAACCAGGTTGATGGACACTTTGCTTGTAGAATCAATGGAGAATTATATGACATAACTGGAGAGATTGAATACAACAAGAATTGGGAAGAGTGGCCTGATTGGTTCATGCGAGAGACTTCATATAGAGAAGTTGTTGTTAGAGATTGCATATACAAAACAAAGAACGACAAAGATGATTGACACAAAGAAAATAGATGAATCTATTATTCCAATGAACTTCTCTTGGCGCGCTGGCATAGTAACACAACAAGGAGCTTTGAGAGTGATTGACAATCCTAAGATAGACAATGTGACAGGTAATCCAAAATATGATCATGAATATTATGAGTCACTTTGGTATGAACTTACTGCTGAAATAGATGAAGAGTTGACATCATTCTATTTGTTCAACAGAATGTGTTCTGAGACATATTCTATGATGGACGCATCAATAAAGATGTGCATCAAGAACTTTGAACATCATTATCCAGCTATGAAAAGTGCTGGTTTTATGCAATATCTCAAAGACTTAAGAATGGAGACATATCAAATGCTTATGCAAAAGCTTAGTTCAGAATATTTTTCTGTAAAGACCGTTGATGAATGCAAGTTGATATATGTTGATGACAAAACTAATAATCGTGTCATAATAAACACACCTAAATTAATTGATTACATCATAGAGACATATGAAAGTTGTAACACCAAATAACACTAATGACATAAAATGTGACAATCCTATTGCTAAGATTGACGAGATGTGCTCAATATTCTTAGCAGGGACTATCGATGACGGCAAGTCAAGAAATTGGCAGAAGGAAGTCATTGAAGGGCTTTCAAAGTATGACTTGCCAAATGTCACTATATACAATCCAAGAAGAGATGACTGGGATCAAAATGCCACCCAAGAAGACATCGTAGCTCAGATTGAATGGGAGCAAGACAAGCTTAAAAGAGCTACATACATATTCATGCTACTTGAAGACAAGTCAAAGTCTCCAATATCTTTGCTTGAACTTGGAGAGTTCAAAGATAGTAAAAAGATAATGGTGTTTTGCTCTCCAAAGTTCTATCGTTGGATCAATGTGTCAATGTTTTGCTATGACTTTATGATCCCATTGAACCAAGACACAAAACCAAAAGCAGTTGTAGACACTATAATTACAGAACTAGCTGACATAGACTATTATGAGATAGAGACACCTGATGAAATGAAAGAAAATGAGAAGTTCAGGCTTTTCAAGAAATGGAATCAGTTAATGAACAAACTTAAACAAGCATAAAGATGATAACACTGACTAAAGACAATATCAAAGATGTAGAGTACTTCGTAGGATGTGTGTCTATGAAAGACCTGCCTAAACTATTGGAATCTCTTCTTGATGAAGTAGACAACATAAATGAGATGATAAAAGAAATGCAAGGAAAACGAGCTTATATGAGTTTGATTTCGATTGCTTTGGAAAATGAACATACAGAGTATTCACCTGAAAGAACAGATCCGTGTCCTGATTACTATGGGTTCTTCTATATCATAAAAGATGGCATTCCAGTAGGTGATGCTATGTCTATTGACCAACTTGATGAGTCATTATCTTTGTTAGATGACTTCGTGGAAATTGATTGGATGAACTATAGATATGCTTAAATATGAATTATAAATAAAAAGCTATGCATACAAAAGAATATAATTTTGAACTATTAGAACATTGGCTGTTTAGTTTCAATGAGTATTGGGAGAAGCCATTAGGTGAGACAAGACTTAGGACAGAGACAGAAGATGCGGTTGAAGAACTTGAATCTTGTTGCAAGCTGATAAAGTCAAAGCTTAAGAAATACACTGGAGAGAAGGACTACACAAAGTATCCTGAAGATGTGCAAAGACTCATTCAAGAAGTGCTCAATATTGTAACAGATGGTAGAGAACTTCATGAAGAAGTAGAGTTTGAAGGAAAGAAGTACAATCATCATTGTGAAGCTAATGGATATCTTTACTTTGAAAACAACCCACTATATTTATGTGACAATGTAATACAAGAATGCAATCACATAAAAGCTGCAATAGAGTCTGAGAAAGCTACAAAAGACTTGTCAAGATTCATTGGAAAGACACTTGAATTTGAAAACTATGAAGATGGATCTGCAATAATCCATATAGATAGCATTAACAAAATAAAAGACAATTATGTGTTCAGTGGCTATATTGTGGCTTTTGAGACTGTAAATGGACATACTGGTGCTGATGGAGTTCTTATATATGATGTAGAAGACTGCAAGTTCAGTGAAATACCTTGTGCATTCTTAGAAGATCCAGAGGATATAAAAAACTTAGAAGAGATACTTGATAATACTAAAGAGACTACATTAGAAGAAACAAAGCAAAAAGCTATCTTAGATTTGACTTTATTGTTTGAACAACATTTTAATATATAAAATTTTACAACTATGATATATGCAACCATTAGAGACATATCTCAATTCTCAATATATAGTTCCTATGAGAACTTGGCTCACATTTGAAGAGTATTGCGCAGCTAACCATATAGATGAGAACAACATAGATGATCTTGTGCATGAGTCTTTCGTAGATGAGAACTGGTCATTTGTGAGACACAAGCCTTATTATCTGTACAAAAGTTATGTATATGAAACATTATTAAAGTCTTATGACACAAAGAAGTTGTATGATGAGATATTAGATAATTTTGGTGAGCATATTGTTGACAACTATTCAGCATACAAAGACAAAGCTACTATAAAGTCATTGTTATTGAAATACAAAAACAACTCATTCAAAGACAATGACAAGTTCAAGCAGATATTAAACCTATACAACTATTTCATAACATATGATGATACAAAGAACAAAGAACTGCATTTAGAGCCAAATGTACCAGATGATTATACTGACTATGTGTATAATGATTGTGATGGTATAGTGTACCATTTGACAAACCAATACATATATGCAACAAAGATAAAGTTGTATGGGCTTAAACCAAAGACTGGAAAATATAGAGAGTTTCCTGAAAGGGTGTTCTTGTTCACGGGAGAGACCGAAAGAAGACTTGAAACCAATCTTGAATATTGTGTGACTATACTGAAAGATGATCCAATCTACAAGTCAGGAAAGAACAACATGGTATTGCTTACAATAGACTTGAAAAAATACAAGAACAAAATTTCTATATTTAAAGATAATGGTATGGACAATGATTCATATTGGACAAGTGAGTACATACCACCGTATGCAATAACAAAAGTTGAAAAAATAAACATAAAATTGTAGCAATGGAACAACACAGAGTTCAAGGAACTACACCAGTTGTTGGGCATAATTGGAGAATTAGAATGAATGATGAAAGATATATTACAACACAAATAAATTCATATGAATCATGGAAACTAAAACTACTAACAGTTGGGCAATAGTAAGTTTTGTATGCAGCATCGTTGGATTGTTTGCTTTCGGCATACTACTTGGCCCATTAGCTATTGTCTTTGGCAATAAAGCAATGAAGACAATGAAAGAAGACGAGAATGGCAAGGGGCTTGCTGAAGCTGGCAAGATTATTGGCTGGGTAGAAGTCGGCATAATTGGATTTGCTATACTCATATTATTGGGTGCTAGTATCGCAGCAATCATGGGAGGAGCATTACTATGAAGATATACATTGTAGCACGTCCTTATGACGAGATAGAAGAGTTCATTCCGATGTATGTGACTAACCATAAAGAGAAAGCCCAGACATTCTGGCATGGATATAATGATGAGTCAATACAGATGGTGATATTCTCTAAAGATTGGGATCCAAATGATCCGAAAAGCTATCCTAACATTGTGTTTTGCTATCTTGATGGAGATCTAACAGATACACAGCTTGATGGAATGATGAAACACAATACTTTGTATGGGAAATACAAAGAGTTCATGGAAATGGATGAAGAAGAAGCTGAGAAATATTGGAGTGGTGATCCTGATGAAGAGCTGTCAAAGGATGGATTCCAAAACCCAAAAATATGGGAATTGTAAGCTAATGGAAGAAAAAGAGAATAAAATAACTCCAGATCTTATTCATGAGATATACAAGAAGACTTTTGGATATTCTTTAGATAGAATAGTGATAAATGATGATGGCACGACTACACATCTTCACAGTGATGAGTTCTTAGAGAAACATCCAGAAAGAGCATCATCTTCAGAGTTCACCAAAGAAGAAGAGATTGAAGAAGCAAAATTAATGTATGAGTTAGCTAAATTAATATGAAACTGAATTGGCATAAAGCAAGAGAAGAATATCCTAAAGACTATGAATCAATAGTATGTCTTGTATATTACAAAAACAGGACTCATCACAAATGGGGTTTAGTCATAGGTGACTTTAATCCAGGAGAAACATTCAGACGTCCAGAATACACTGAACTATGGGAATGGGCTAGAGTTAATGACAGTTTTGAAACTTGGATTGCTTATAAAGATGTCAAATACTGGTGCAAATATAATGAATTCTTGAAATACATTAAAAAGACAATAAGATGACAAAAGAAGACAAAAATGAAATAATATGGAGGCTAAGAAAAGAAACTGGATTAGGTCTTGCTTTGATAGACAAGTCTCTTGAAGCATTCATAGATGCACTAAAAAAGAAGCCATATAAAATGGATGTTGGATATAATCTTGATATTAAATTGGTTGAATATGATCTTAGAAAAACAAATTAAAAAATTATATATGAAGGCAAAAGTAATTAATCTTGTTGGAGGACCTGGTTCAGGAAAATCAACTGCTATGGCTGGTGTTTTCTATAACCTTAAAAAGCTTGGCATTAATTGTGAGATAGTAACAGAATATGTTAAAGACAAAGTATGGGAAGAAAGCTATTATGTGATGAAAGACCAATTATATCTTTCAGCAAAATATTATCATAAGTTATGGAGAGTTGCTGACAAGGTTGATTATATCATAACAGATTCTTCATTACTATCTGGAGTTTTATATTATGAAGATAGAACTGAGACTTTTGAAAGACTTATGATAGAACAATATAATAAGTTTGACAATATTCTTTATTTCTTGAATAGAGATGACTCATTTTTCCAAACTGTTGGGAGAATAGAAGATCTTGAGAAATCAAAAGAAATAGACATCAAAATAAAAGATTTTCTTGACAAGTATAAGATACCATACAAAGAGATAAATGCAGGAAGTGCAAGCGAGATAATTTTCAAAGATATATTAACATTATAAGATTTAAAACTATGAAAAACAGAATTTTCCTTGGCGGCACTTGTGCCGAGACAACATGGCGTAATGAACTTATGCCAATGTTATATGATTATGATTGTGATTGGTTCAATCCTGTTGTAAAAGATTGGACACCTGAATGTCAAGCTATAGAAGAAGACGAGAAGAACAACAAATGCAATGTTCATCTATATGTGATAACTTCAAAAATGATTGGTGTGTATTCTATTGCTGAAATCATCAACTCATGCTGGCAAGCACAATGTTATGGGACTCATGTAAACAAAGTAGCATTCTTCATTTTAGACAAAGATAATAGTCTTGATGAATGGAACAAAGGGCAAAGAAAGTCATTCAACGCTACTTTGAGACTTTGTAAAGACATTGCTCCAGAAAGATTCTGTGGTGGGTGGGTAAAAGATATGACAGATGTAGTGAAAAAGTTAGAGGAAGCTGACTTCATTAAGCATAAATAAATAATCTATCTAATGAAATGCAAAGCATAAATGAATTTTTAGAGCAAGCTATAGAAATCAACAAATTCATCGACGAGAGTAAAGCTAACACAGAAAACCTTCCAAATGTAAGTACACTAGGCATAGGTGAGTTTGAAGGTATACTGTGGGGTCATACTTTCTTGTATGAAGACAAGATATACTATTCTGAGAATAGTTGGCTAAGCATCTATCCAAGCTACTGTAGGATGGAGATAACCGAAGAGAAATCTTGGCCTCACCCAACAGACCATATGCAAAGACCAGAATTAATGGAGAAGTTCAAGAAATGAAATCACTGAAAGAACACATAAATGAATCTCAAGAAAAGGCAATTGTGATAACATTGCCTTCTTCTATTGAATGGACTGACTATGAGAAAGAGCTTAAAGCTGTTGAAGATGAGTCACAAGTGATGAACTTTAAAGTGCCATTCTTACCAAGCAAGACAGATAGAGACTATATAAAGAAATGTTATCTATGTTACAAAGGGAATATTGTAGGATGGCAAAAAGTTTGTGGGTTTCAAGAAAAAGGAAGCATTGATTGCACAACTACTGGAAAGCATTGGGAAGGAAACTTCATACAAAGGACTGGAAAGTTCAACAAGCTTGATAATCCAATTCCAATGAAGGGATTCCAAGGTTGGAGATACATGAAATGATTATATTAATAACAATATTTTAAATTAGAGGAGTTTCAAAAGAAACTCCTTTTTTTATTGAATTTATCTTAAAAAGTATCTATATAATATTGTAACCAACAAAATCTAAACGTCATGTCAGCATCACTATTCGCAGATTGCTACCTCGATTACGAGGAGATGTCAAAGCCGGCACCGATTAAGTACTACATCTATGCAGAAGATCGTAAAGGTAGTTATCTGATTCCTATCTACGAATCTGTCTACAAAGATGACGTCATCAACAAGATCACACAAATCGCCGAAGGAAAATTCCATAAGACCTGGGCTAAGAAATACACACATTCAACTTATCTCGGACCTGTCACAAATGGAGTATACAAAGAATGCAAGGACTTTGACATTCCATTCGTGAAATTTACGATTACCCATGGAGAATATAGTTGGTATAACGCAGTGCATCTCATTTACGATGTCAACAACAAAAAGATGTATTTTGATACAGAACGAGTCAACCTGACTTACATCGCAGATCCGGAAGGGAAAGTTGACATCAAGTTGAAGAAAGAATGGAACGGAAAACTTATCTTTAGAAGTAAATAAACAAGACAAACTATGAAAGTTATTAACAACTTCAAACTGTTTAGAGAATATATCGCCGCGCACCCTTGCGATGAAGACCACTTCTATTTCGTCCAAGTTCTTGTTAGAGGCAAGGACGGTCATCTTGGGGAAGCAGGCATCAACGGCAACAACAAGAACCGCATGACCAAGTACTAC
>Ga0247609_10005313_pt1 | contig 12676 bp, 12 predicted proteins | sample 172DNAGHGlowgp2_FD_193487 | JGI IMG/M metagenome (GOLD analysis project Ga0247609, IMG submission 193487) | Sheep rumen microbial communities from Palmerston North, Manawatu-Wanganui, New Zealand - 1728 DNA GHGlow gp2 | ecosystem: Host-associated > Mammals > Digestive system > Stomach > Rumen ...
AAACATTATCAAAAGACTTTATGGATAGCACATATAATCACGGTAGTTTAGTGCCAGTAAATAATTCGGTGCCATCAAAAAAAGTTTTTCTAAACAATGATATATTTTCATTGTTATTGTGGGGGGGGCAATCTTTCTGCCTTTTTTAATTTTAAAATTACACAAAACAAAAAAAGATTTAGATAAAAAAAGGAAAGATTTAACAGAACAAATTTTTAATCCAAAAGGAATATTTTTTGATAATTTAAGCGAAAAACAATTATATGAAGATTTAATTAAATATGGTTTTGATTGTAATGATATATTTTATAATTTGTATATTCCAATTAGCAACAATCAAAGCAATAATCAAGAATTTTCGCAAATTGATTTAGCTTTATTAACTCGTGTTGGTTTGATTGTTTTTGAAGTTAAAAGTTATAATGGTGTTATACGTGGTTGCGTTGATGATGAAACATGGACTGCGTCATATGGTTCTGGTTACAGGCAACAAGATTATACTTTTCAAAATCCTATAATACAAAATACAAATCATGTAATTTGGTTAAATAAATTTTTGAAACAAAAAATAAAATTTTTTAATGTTGTTATTTTTTATGGTAATTGCGAACTTAGGTATACAAAATATATTTCAAACAATAGAAGTGTTATTCATTCATATGATTTAAAACATTATTTGGATAAAATCTTATTTGAGAATGATAGCAATACTTTTGATGAACAAAAAATTATTAAGTTATTAAATATTGCAAATCAAAACGGCAATAACAATTTAATTAAATATAAACATGTTCAAAATATTAAAGAAAAATATGATTATTAACATTTTCTATTAACATTCTACAACATTACTATTCCTTTGAGCAAAGAAATTATTTCCCAACCCACTCATCTAATTTAGAAGCAAGATTGTATTCTTCAAAATTTTGACAAGTATATCCTCTTGTTTCAAAAAATGATTTTATTGTTGCATCTTTACATATTGTTTTTAAATCATTTACACTATTTGACAAACCACTTCCTTCGTGAGTGCAAAATGGATAAATTGTTTTGTCTTTCCAATTAAATTTTTCTAAAAATGCAAAAACTGCCGTTGGAAAAGTTCCCCACCAAATTGGATAACCTATATAGATTGTATCATATTTATCTAAATTTTCAGGACAATCTAAAATTTCTGGACGAAAATTATTGTTTAATTCTTCTTGCGCTTCTTCTGTGCATTTTCTATAATCATTTGTATAAACTTGATTTGTTTGAATTTTAAAAACATCAGCATTAACTTTTTTTGCAATATATTCTGCTAAAATTTCAGTATTACCTTTATCTATGTTCGCAACACCATCTTTGACCCAATTACTTCCGGCTCTTGAAAAATAAACAACTAAACTTGACATAATTTAATGTTTAAAACAAAAAATATTTGTCAAGAATGTTGAATTATTTTGATTTTTAAAAAAAACATTTTTAACAATCAATTATGACTTCATCTCTCTCTCTCTCAACTCCAACACTAACAGAAGATAAAACTTGGAAAAACAAACTCTATATTTGTGATAATTTGAAAGTTTTGAATGGATTAAATAGTGAAAGTGTTGATTTAGTTTATTTAGACCCGCCATTTAACTCAAAACGACTTTATAATGCTCCAATTGGAAGTCGTGCAGAAGGCTCGCAATTCAAAGATACTTGGAAATGGAGTGATGTTAATGAATACCAACTTGATATAATTGCAAATGACTTTCCAGAGTTGGCAGACTACATTGAAATCATTGACCGAGTAAGTGATATGTCAATGAAGGCATATATTACTTATATGGCTCAAAGAGTTATACAACTTAAAAGAATTCTAAAACCAACGGGCTCAATTTACTACCACTGCGACCCAACGGCAGGCCATTTTGTCAAGTTGATGTTGGATTGTGTGTTTGGAAAGGAGAATTTAGTAAATGAAATTATTTGGTCTTATCAAGGAACAGGTGAAAGCAAAACTGCTTTTAAAAGAAAACACGACAATATTTATTTTTATTCAAAAAATAAAAAGAATTATTTTTTTAACGAAAAAGAAACAACGGAACAAATAAGTGATTTTTCAAAATCAAAATATAACAAAGAAGACGAAAACGGCAGATATAAAGAAATAAGACATAAAGATGGAACGATTTATAAACAATATATGAGAGGCGAAATGAGAATGCGAGATGTATGGGAAATACCAATAATAAATGCAATGTCAAAAGAACGCACAGGCTACCCAACACAAAAACCACTTGCATTGCTGGAAAGAATAATAAAAGCATCTTGTCCGGAAAGTGGAATTGTGCTTGACCCATTTTGCGGTTGTGCAACAACTTGTGTTGCAAGTCAAAGATTAAAACGAAAATGGATTGGAATTGACATTGAAGACAAAGCCGTTGATTTATTGATTGAAAGATTGGAACAAGATGGAAATTTGAGAGATACTGAAATATCACAGCTTGATTTGAAATATAAGGAAGCAGGAAAAGATTTTATAGTCTTGAATTGTGAAAAAGATGAAAATAAATTGCCACATAGGACAGACATTGAAAGCAAAAACCTTGATGAGCCAAAAACAAAAGCAGAAATCAAAAAGTTTTTATATCAAAAACAAAAACACAAATGCAATGGTTGCGGTTGTGAATTTCCAATTGATTTGTTTGATATAGACCATATTGTTCCAAAGGCCTGCGGTGGTGGCGACTATCTTGAAAACTACCAATTATTATGTCGAACTTGCAACACAACCAAAGGTGCAAGACCAATGGCATTCTTGCTTCAAAGAATTGATTTGATAAGAAAATTGAGGAGAGAAGTTGAATATTGATTTGATTTTTAATCAAAATTTCTAATTTTTAATATAAAAGTGGTTTGTTTTATAACAACCATTGACTTTTAAAAAACAGTCTTTTATATAAGAAAATTTATTTATGAAGAATGTTTTATTATTTATTGTATTATTTGTTGGTTTGTTATCTGTAAAGCCAAATATGTCAAAGGCTGATGAGTATTATAGATTGGCAGATAAATTTTTGACCGAAGGACTTTTGATAAATGAAGATGAAGGTTTAACAAAAAAACAAAAATTGCAAAAATTGATTGATAAATATATTGGAAGCATGGACCTTGCTTGGAATGCAAAAATGGCGCTTGGAAGACCATATCAAAAATTATCAAAAGAAGAACAAAAAGAATATATTGATGAATATTCAAGATATGTTGCTTATGTTTGGTTGCCAAAGTTCAATTTTAATAGGAAAAATGGAGTAAAAATCACTGTTTTAGAGAAAACACAAAAAATAAATGATACAGATGCAAATGTTAAAATGGTTGTTGAAGACCCAAATGCATCTAAATATGATGTTGTAATTAGAACAAGAATAACAAAAGATGGTGAATTCAAACTATTAAATATGTCAGTCGAAGGTATAGACTTAGCAAATTCATATCGTGCACAATTTACAAGTTATATAGAGCAACACAACAACGACCCAAGAAGTATTATTGAATATTTAAAGAAACAAAATAAAATTCAAAAAGCAAAAGCATTGTTTACTGTTAATTTAAAAAAATAGTTTTGTTTTTTTTGATTTCATTTTAATAAAAAAATAACTCTCTTGAAAATTAAAAATATTTTGTCAGTAAAAATTGTATGAGAAAAAGAAATATTTTTACAGGTTGTTTTTGTGCCTTGTTTGCAAGTGTTTTATTTTTTATTGGTTATATAACATTGTCAGATAATTTTGCAACTGCAAAAAAAATTGAGACTAATATTGAAAATACATTATATTTAGACCTTAAAGATGGTAGAGTTGTGATTAGAATGTTGCCAAATGTTGCACCAAAACACGTTGCAAGAATTAAAGAATTAGTTAGACAAGGTTTTTATGACGGTTTAACATTTCATAGAGTTATAGAAGGCTTTATGGCACAAGGTGGTGATCCTCTTGGAAATGGAACTGGTGGAAGCGGAAAAAATATTCCAGCAGAATTTACGATGAAATATAGTCATAAGAGAGGAGCCGTTTCAATGGCAAGGGCTGGAGATCCAAATAGTGCTGATAGTCAATTTTTTATAGTTACAAATGATTCTGCATATTTAGATGGACAATATACAATATGGGGTTATGTGGTTGAAGGCATGGAATATGTTGATAACATCAAAAAAGGAAATATTATTGAAAATGGTATTGTAAAAAATCCTGACAAAATAATAAAGATGTCAATAGCAAGCGATGTTGAAAGGAAAAATAGAAAATAATTTATTTATCTATGTCTGGGGTTGAGGTAAAAATTAAAGATTTAAAAAAAAACTTTGGAGATAAAGAGGTATTAAAAAATATTTCATTTGAGTGTAAAGCCGGAGAAAGCGTAATCATTCTTGGCGAAAGCGGAATGGGAAAATCTGTAATGATGAAAATAATTGGAATGTTAATTGAAGCAACAAGTGGTTCAATTAAAATAGGAGAACAAGAAATTTTTGGTATTACTGATAAAAATAAAGAAAAAATGATGAAAAATATAGGTTTTTTATTTCAATCATCAGGCCTATTTGAACACCTAACAATTTGGGAAAATATAATGTTTTATCAACTATTTATTGAAAAACAAAATGAAAAAAAAATGAAAGATGTTGCAATGAACTTAATGCAAAGTTTGAATATTCCAGAAAAGGCATTTTATTTAAAACCAGCGGAGATTTCAGGAGGCATGCAAAGAAGGGTTGCCCTTGCAAGAACAATTATTAAAAAACCAAGTTTAATTTTACTTGATGAGCCAACAACTGGATTAGATCCAATAGTTTGTGAAAATGTTAATAATACAATCAATAAGACACAGCAACAGACAGGAGCAACAATGATTACAATAACACACGATTTAAATTCTGCGATACAAACAGGAGATAGAATAATTGTTTTGCAACACGGAGAAACAATATGGCAAGGAAAACCAAAAGAAATTTTTGAATGTAAAAACAAATATATAAAAGATTACATCAAAGCGACACATGTTAAAAATTAGATTTTGATAATTTTAAACATACACATATTTTTATTGTTGCCTATAATAATGCTTATGGGAATTTTGCAAATACATATTTGAAAGAATGTTTGCCGAATATTACTGGGTCTATTAACTTTTTATCAAGAGAATTAGGTGCTTCAGGTGCCTTTTGGACTACTGGTAGTTATGCTTGGAGACCGGCCGCAGAAGGAGGATGGGAGGTAAGAGGTTTAGCTTTTGAAGCAAATAGAGGGGCATCAAAAAAAGATGTATATAAAGACAACTGCAAGGCAAACAGACCTCTTTCTTACGGTGTTTACATTTGGATAAGAACAAGTTAGCCGGTTCTTTTCCACATATATACTCCGTATGATGCCGGTCTAACTGCTAAACAATTGTCCCTATATCTATGACTACTTCTTGTAGCATTAAACCCTATACCATTAGCCCCTTCAAAACAATAAGCTGTGCTTATATTGCAACCTTGAAAACCAGGCCCTCCTGCACTATAAAATACTCCATTCATTCTATATGTTAAAGTTAGATATCCTCCATGACCAGCTGAATACGATGTAAAATTTCCAGTTATATTCGGCAAACATTCTCCTAAATATGTATTTGCAAAATTCCCATAAGCATTATTATAGGCATCATAGTCTGCATTATTTTGTGCTGGACTTACAGACATGAGGTAATAATTTGTGTTAATAGACTCCCACTTCCCACACAACAATATATATTCTGGGTTTCTTGCATCAACATAATTTATATACACTGAACCAACTGGATACATTGCTTCGCAAATAAATGTAATATCTTGTGGTTGTAATTGACTTTTTGGAGGTAAAACATTTTCATCTTTTTTCTTTTCTTGTTTTTTTGTATATTTTATTAAATATTTTACTCTCAAAGATGCAGGTTGAACGGTTGAAGACCTACCGTATATTGGGTTACTGTTTTGTGCACTAAAATATGCAGTTGAAGAACCCCAATTACCTCTATCTGGGTCTTCTGACGAACTTCCACCAAAACCAGAAACAATGCCAGAACCTCCACCCCAATAAGCACCATCTCCAATTGTCAGAGAACCGCTTATATTTGGCAATCCTGCGGAAATATATTTTCCGACTTGTTCGTCAGCCGTTGTACCTTCAATAAATCTTTGATTTAAATTTGGCACTGCAAAAGTCGTTGAACCATCACCAGCTCCATATGATGTCCCAATTGCATTAAAAAGTTCTTTATAAATTGTTCTATTGTATTTTTTTCCATCACAAAGAAGATAACCGTATGGAATTTCCTTACCTCCATATGATATAATTGTTCCAACTGGTGTTCCATCTCCAGAACCCCCACCAACACTTTCATAGTCTTCTGTTTCCGTGTCCCATACATACAAACCAGCATTATAATCCTCTGTATCTTTTGTTAAATAATATAAAACATCTTCCTCGCCTTGTGTTTTATCTAACACTCTCACAATTTTGAATTTATTATTTACTTCGTTTATTGCCCCTACAACATCTTTTTTTTCAGTTTCCAATTTTTTAGATATTCTTGGTTGATATTGAATAATATTTCCTTGTGTCATTTCATTTACTGTTTCATTTTCATTTGATAGTGAATAAATCATATCGTTCAATGATTTAAACACAACAATTTCATCAAAATCTTTACTATAACCTTGATAAAATCGTTCTATAATTTCATTTGCGAAACAATTATTTTTTATTTTTTCATTATCATTTGGTAAATTTTCTTCAAATGTATTTGACTTTATTGATATAAAACATTTTTTTTGTTTTTGTTTTGACATTAAAATATAACCGGCATTTTTTGTTGTTTGATTTGTTTTTATTTTAGTAATTGAAAGATTTGGCATTATTGTTATAACTTCGTTTTCATTTATTTTATTTTTATACGATACAATATATTTTCCTTCTTTATTAACATTATAGTCTGCTTTTTTATATTCGTTGTTTTCGTCGCCAATTTTTTCCGTTAATGCTGAATTTACAACATATTCAATATTTTTTCCATAACTATCATATGCATAATCATCGTTTAATCCAAGAGTTCTTGTTGGAACGACACCAAATAAAACTTTGTTTTGTATTGTTTGATTTTCTTGTTGATTTGCATTTGCTGATTGTGTTTTTATTTCTTTTATATTTGTTAAATTTTCTTTTAAGTAGTTTTCGCCATCTTTGTCATCTTTATAATATGCTGGATAAGGCAACCTTCCATTGGTATTAAAAAACGATTGCATTGATTCTTGTATTTTTTGTATTTTTTTCAGATCACTCCTTAATTGCGGATTACTATTTTTATATGCTGTAAAACCACCACCTGCAATAATTCCAGCAACAACCAAAGCGACCGATAACTCTATTATTGTAAAACTTCTTTTTATATTATTTAAACTGAATTTTTGCAAGAGAGAGAGAGAGAGAGAGAGTAATTTATTACACATATTAGATATTCTATATCATTATTTTAAGTTTTTTTTTAAAAATAAAGTATTATTTTAATTTTTCTACTTTTTTTATAAAGTCATCACCTCTTTCTTCAAAAGATTTATATTGATCCCAGCTTGCACATAGTGGAGACAGCAATATAATTGGTCTATTTTGATTTTCTTTTTTCGCTTCAATAAAAGATTGTTTAACCGCATTATCTAATGTTTTACATTTTTCATATTTTATTTTTAAATCATCAAGTTCTTTTGAAAAACTGTCCATTGCCTCCCCTATTAAAAACACTTTTTTAACATTATTTAAATCATTTTTCAAAAAATAAAAACCAGCAGTTTTCCTTTGACCGCCTGCTATTAAATAAATAGGTCGATTTTTAAATGATTGTAAAGCCTTTTGTGTTGAATCTGCATTTGTCCCTTTACTATCATTATAAAAATCTATCCCATCAACATTTTTAATAAATTGATTTCTATGTGGAAGACCTTTAAATGATTTTATTGCATCAAAAATATCTTGATTTGATATTTTATTGTTGCCAATTTCATTTTTTAAAATATATTTTGCTCCAACAAACGAACAAAATATGTTTTGTATGTTATGTAATCCAATAAGATTGTCAAACTCTCCTTCAAAAATCTTTATATTTTTTTCATAAAATTTATTATTATCATAATAATATTCATCGTTTTTATTATTTAATGAAACTTGTATAATATTATCGTTGTTTTTTACTATTTGTTTTGTATATTCGTCATCGGTGCATATAATGCCAATTTTACTATTTAAAATAGATTTTTCTTTTGCTTTTGCATAGTTTTCAATGTTTCCGTGGTATGATATATGGTCTTCTGTTATGTTAAGTAATATTGATAATTCAAATTTGCAATATTGCATTAAAAATAAATTATACGATGACATTTCTGCAACAAAATAATCATATTTTTCAATATCTATTAACAAAGTATTTAAACCTATATTGCCACATGCTATTGCTTTTTTGTCAAAATGATTAAGTATATAAGCCATTAAAGAAGTTGTTGTGCTTTTTCCATTTGTTCCTGTTATTGCGATAATTTTTTTATTTGTATTATGTTTTTTATTATATTCTTGTAAATAACAATAAAATAGGTCAATATCCGGTATAATTTCAATGTTTAATTTTTCGGCAATTTTTACAATTTTATGTTTATCGTGTTGTGCATGTATTGATGGAGAAAGTAATAAATAATCTATTGTTTTACTTTTTAAAATATCTTCGTTGTATGAATAGATTTTATTTTGTTCTTCTATGTTATTATTATCTATTTTTAAAGTTTTTAGGTTTTCCGTGTTATCGTCTGTGATATAATATTTTAAATTATTCTTTTTACAAAATTCCATTCCTGCTTTCCCTGTAATACCTGTTCCAAAAATTAAATATGTTTTATTTTTATCAAAGCAAGATGTCATACATTTATAACTTGAAAATAATTTTTTTAAACTCAAACAAATAATGTATATTTTATGAAAAACGAAAAGTTGTTTGTATTATTATCTTCATATGTTGCATTAGAATGCAAAGTTAGAAATTATCATTGGAATGTTGAATGCCATCATTTTACAGAGTATCACAAATATTTTGAAGAAGAATATGATATTATTGCAGACGAAATTGATGAAATTGCAGAGCAAATAAGAAAACTTGGTGAAAAAGTTCCATCAACATTAGAAAACATAGTTAAATGTTGTAATGAAAATAATATAGATATATCAAATAAAGCAGAAAAAAGCAGTGATATGGTTTTATGTTTAATTGATAGCAATAAAAAAATTATTGAAATGATTAAAGATTTAAAAAATGAATTAGAAGGGAAAAGAGAGCATATGTCAACTTGTAGTTTATTAGATGATTTGTTAAAAAGTCGTGAAAAAGATTTATGGTTTTTAACAAGTTTATCTAAATAATTTTGATATCTTGAAAATAAAAATATAAGTTATTTATAAGTTAAGATTTTATGTTAAAAAAAACAACAATCTCTCATCAAACTCCAAAAGAAATAGCGTTGGAAATGGATAAGTATATAATAGGTCAAGATGATGCAAAAAAAGCGGTAGCAATCGCCTTTGTCAATCGTGGTAGAAGAATGATGATAACCGACGAGCATTTGAGATCGGAAATATCACCAAAAAATGTATTGTTGTCAGGTCCAACAGGTGTGGGAAAGACAGAAATAGCAAGAAGAATTGCAGATATTACAGATAGTCCATTTTTAAAAGTTGAAATGACAAAATTTACAGAAGTTGGCTATGCTGGCAAAGATGTTGAAAGTATTATTCGCGATTTAATTGAAATTACTATAAAAAAGGAAAGAGATAGACTTGCAAAAGAAATTGAAATTACGGCAAAAAAATCAGCAGTTAAATATGTCGCGCAAGCAATGAAAGATGAAATAAAGAGAAAGAACGCTGATAAAAATGTATTAAAAGAATTAAATAATATTAGTAATAAAGTGGAAGGTGAAGCAATAATGGAAGTTGATGAAACAAAACTTGCAAATGGTGAATACGATAATCAAAAAATTATGATTGCATTGCCAGATAGCAAAATGTTTAATAAAGCGCCATTCAAAGATGTTGAAAGCGGTTTTGGTGATATAGACACAGTTTCAACGGCAATGATAAGTATTATTCCATTGTTTAGTATTAAAGATATAAAAGGTGATAGTGATAGAGCGAAAAAATCAATGAAGGTGCGTGACGCATTGGAAGCAATGGCAAATTATTATGTAAAGGAGCATCTTGATAAAAATTTAATCATAGGCGATGTCTTAAAAAAAATTGAACAAAAAGGTGTTATTTTTTTGGATGAAATTGACAAACTTATAAGTAATAAAGAAACTCATTCAAGGGGCGAAGTTTCAAGAGAAGGTGTGCAAAGAGATTTGTTGCCTTTGATTGAAGGAACAATGGTGCAAACAAAATATGGACCAATAAGAACAGATCATATTTTATTTATTGCAGCTGGTGCATTCCATGACAATAAAGTAAGTGATTTGATGCCAGAATTGCAAGGCCGTTTCCCTATACATGTTAAATTAAAATCATTGTCAGTAAAAGATTTTGAACACATTTTAACAGATTTAAAATATAATCTTCCGGAACAACAACAAAAATTATTAAAAGTTGACGGAATTGATATTAAATTTGAAAAAGAAGGGATAACGGCGATAGCAGAAATAGCGCAAAGAATGAATAGTGAACTTGAAAATACAGGAGCAAGAAGATTATTTTCTGTGATTGAAAAAGTTGTTGAAGAAGTTAGTTTTTCGGGAAAAAAAGGGACAAAAGTTATTGTTGACAGAAAATATGTTGAAAAAATGACTTCAAATGAATTTGATAAGAAAATAGATACAAAAAAATATATTTTATAAAATCTTTTAATAAAAAAACTTTGATTTTATCAAATAATAATTTGCAAATTATATTTTTTTTATATCATTGTTTTGATTGTATTTATATTTTTTAAGTGGGTAGGATTTTAAGAAATAATTTTGACCGCAATGCAGACAGAAGGCAAGATGACGGCAAACAAAAAGTTAATTGGAACTCAATTCATGAAGTCCGTTTAATCGATGAAAATGGTGAAATGGTTGGCATAGTTTCAACAAGTAGAGCGCTCGCAATGGCAAGAGAGGCCGAATTGGATTTAATAAACATATCGCCAAATGTTACACCACCTGTATGTAAAATTTGTGATTATGGAAAATACAAATATGAACAAAAGAAAAAGCAAAAAAATAACAAAAGCACAACAAAACAAAAAGAAATACAATTTACAATAAATATCGGTGATAATGATTTAGAAATTAAAATAAAAAAAGCCATTGAATTTTTAAAAGATAAAAATTCCGTTCAGTTGGTAATGAAGCTAAAAGGTAGAGATATGCAAAGAGTTGATTATGCCATGGAAGTTATGAATAAAATATGCAATAGATTAAAAGAATATTCTAAACAAATAGATGAGCCAAAATTAACCGGTAGAAAAATTATTTCTCTTTGTAGATAAAATTAACAAAATAGCACAATATTGGAATAAATAAATATTTAATAAATATTAAATATTATTTACATACAATATATCTTCTTTGTTTAACTTTGTTTTTGTTCTTACAACCCCTGTTTTATCTATATATGCAGAAATTCCATTGTTTGACACTCTAACAACTGGAAGACCTGTATATACTGCTAAAAATCTTGCCATTATAAAATGCTGATAAGCGCCAGTGCTGTGCCCCATCCAAATATCATTTGTTAAATTTACTATTATTTCACCTCTTTCTTTTATATTTTTAATTTCACTTTCTTTTAAATATTTATCGTCCATTTCTAATATTTTTTTTCTACTTTTTTTGATGTTATGTTTTACATATGAAGGAAATATACTTTCATAACATATTGTTGGATAAATAATTGGTAAATCTCTATAAAATACAAATAAGTCATTTTCTCCATCTTTTGAAAAATCAATCATTCCACCAACCATATTTATAAGTTCTTGCGGGATAATAGATCTAAAAGGCAAGTATTCGCCAAATGGTACAAGTTTTTGTTTTTTATATAAATCTGTGATATTCCCATCTTTGTTTATAGCATATATTACATTATAAGCTTTATATTTATCTTCAAAAAATGAATTTTCATTTTTTATTTCTTTTATTTCTTCAATATATATACCGCCACCAAGTAAAATTGATTTTTCATTTGGTATGAAATATCCTAAATTTTTTGAAATGTTAGAACCGTTTTCCAATGTTTTGTTTATTGAACTTTCTGGAAACAACAATATTGTATCCTTATTACTATGTGATATCCAAGAAATGAGTTTTACATTTTTATTTAAAATATCAATATAATCTCTTTCAAGATTTAATGATGCCTCGTGATTTATTTGTGAACCAATGATATTTGCATTTATTTTATTGTTTAAATTAACCAAATTAACCATTACAATTAACAAACCAAGAGTGCAATTTATCGCCCAAGCAATAAGTATCAAATAAGATATTTTTTGTAATAAAATATTTTTTTTTTTAAAAATTAAAAAATAAGGAACTAAAACAAGTAATAAGAAAAATATTGAATACAAATCTATTCCAAGCAATCTAACAGATTGAAAAGCAAAAGAATAATTAACAAAATGT
>Ga0247609_10005316_pt1 | contig 12673 bp, 22 predicted proteins | sample 172DNAGHGlowgp2_FD_193487 | JGI IMG/M metagenome (GOLD analysis project Ga0247609, IMG submission 193487) | Sheep rumen microbial communities from Palmerston North, Manawatu-Wanganui, New Zealand - 1728 DNA GHGlow gp2 | ecosystem: Host-associated > Mammals > Digestive system > Stomach > Rumen ...
AAAGCAAAAGGATTTTTTGCAGGACTACGGGATAGTTTTAAATCAGGATTCTCTACTAAAAATGCAAAAGAAATTATGCAAGAAGCATCTACTCCTGTCGAACCAGTAGTTCAAAATCCAGCTTCAGCAACTCCAGTTGTAGAACAATCAACCGCACCTGTCATTGAACAACCTTCTTCACCAATCGTTGAACAACCTGCATCAAATGTCCAACAATGAGATATTCAACAACCAACACCAACTAATTAAAATTATTTTATAAAAACTAAAACAATCTATATAAAAGAAAAACGGACTAATAATTAGTCCATTTTTCTTTCAAGAAAAATTGAAAAATATACAAAAATAAATATAGTCTCCTCGCAAAAAAAAGGAAGATTGGCCGAGCGGTTGATGGCGCACGTCTCGAACACGTGTATTCGTTTATACGAATCCAGGGTTCGAATCCCTGATCTTCCGATTTTTATTATTTGATGTTTTTTATTCCTCAATATACATTCATGTAGTCCCATTACCAACTTCTTGTTGATCTTCATTTATAACTGGACATTCTTTCCTCAATTCATCATCAAACTCATATTGTTTATCTATATAATATTGCAATGTACGTCCAAGAGTATTCTTAGGTTCATCCACCAAAGAATTATATACTTTATGCAAATCTTCAACTATTTCTGAATCTATACAAGGCTTCTCCTCAGATAATGTAATCAACACTTGATAATATGATTCTAAATTATACTTCTGCTTAAGAAGTTCACCATTTTTACCAAACAAATTTTGAAAAAATATCTCAGTTTGTTGATAAATTACCTTATATCAAGAAAAAAAACTAATTTTCTCAGCAGGATGCGTCTGAAGATAACCATAACACATTCATAATAAAATCAATCAAATAATTAGTTCTACTAAATTATAAAACAACTTTTTTCTAATAGATCTTTTTTCTGAAATCGGCTTTTCCGTAGACATATATCTAAAAATTCTTTATTAAAATAAAATCACAAAACTTACAATCTTGAATTAATAATTTCATTAACAACTGCTCAATCTAACTCACTTTTATGAGATGCCATTAATTCTTTCATCAACGATCATCTCTGTGTTTTTAAATCAGTTATTCATAAATTCATAACAGTTTCATCTATCAATTTTTCTGTTTGTTCCCTAGACAACATCGCAGGCAAATACAACTGCAAAATATCTCTTTTCTTTGATTCTATCTCTATTTCTGATGTCTTATTAGCCTTCTCCAAAAACATCAATGATTCATTTATTGATTTAATTTCTTTCTTTATCACTGCTATAACATCATCATCTGAAAGATCCACACGCAACTCAATTTTCTTATTTTTAATCTGAGCTAATAAATAATTCAAAGCTAATTTTTTAACTTCATCATGATCTTTCATTGCTTGTTTATAATCTTCTGTAATTTTTTCTAATAACATAATATATACTCTATAAGGATAAAACATCAACTAATAATTATAGTTTTTTACAACAAAAACAAGAGAAATCTGGTAGATTACCAAAAATCTAATAAATTTTACATTAATTATTTTATAACACATATATTAATTAAATCTCTTTTACCCAATTTCAATTACTATTTTGAAAAAATCATAATGATTCTGCAAATACATCATAAATTCTTCTTGCTATCTCAGGATCTAAGTGAACTTTTCATTTGTTTTTTTGAAGGAAGCGATCATTCACGTTCTAAAGATTTATTTTTCTATATCCATATTTATATTTAATCCACCCCTCATAATTAGTCTGTCCATATATCAAAAATTTATATACTCCACATACATTATACACCAAATTCATTTGCTTATCAAAAAATTTAACTCTTATTATTTTTTATTAAAAATTCAGACTACAAACTCTCATTTAATAATTATTTTTCACGAATTGATAAATTCTTCACATTCATCTAAACTTCAAGTAAAAAATTGCTCAAAAACCTTGCTTATTTCACGAGCTATAAATATTTTTCATTGAAAATTTAGACTTTTTAATTCTTCTAAAAGTTTTTCAATCCTATGAACAGACTCGTAAAAAAAAGTGGGGATTTCCCTTCAAAGTATATTTTTCAATACCGTCTGTCTTCATTTCTTTTGTGGAAGAAATCATATGAAAGTAAATTCACTAGTATCAAATCATGCTGCTACAATTGACGGGACCAAAGCATTCGCTCACGGAAGAACAGAAAAAGAAATTCAATTTTGATTACATAATTGAATTAATGATTTTCAAGGATCGGATAATCATGGAGTTCATGCTTCTGATAAAACTAAAGCATCATTATCTTCCAACAATCTAGCATAAAATTCTAATTTTCATTGTGTCGTAAAACTGGTTATAGTATAAAAATCCTTTCACTGTAATGAAATATCATATATTGATAATAATTTTTTTGCAGTTCTTGTATCCTCACAGATCAAAACATTCACTTCATTTAAAAGCCTTAAAGCCCTCAAAGTTATATCCTCTTTATTTCAAATTGGAGTCGGAACAAAATACAGCATCAACAAATTTTATAACAATTTAAATTTAACAAATATAATACGTATTTACTATTTTTCAATTAAAATTCCAGATTTTTAAAAAAGACAACTAATGTTGTCTCTTTTATTTCTTAATTTTTTCTGATACTCTTCTAAACACCAGCCAAACTCGTTTTCTTATTTCCCATCTTGCTTCAGGATTTTCGATTTGAGTTATTAAATTATTCCTTTTTAAAACTAATAAATGATCTTCATAATATAGTCTATTATCTGACTCAATAATATTGTATTCGTCTCACCATAACATTCTAGAAACAACTGTTCAAAATTCAGCTCTAGTTACAATATTATTTAGTAAAAATTTATTATCTTCCATATTTATTCACATAATTCAGAAGGCACAAGCCTTTGTCGCATAATCTCTAATTTCATCAGACTCCCAATCAGTAATATCATCTCACCAATGAACACAATTATATGTAACATCAAATGGCACATCTCTTCATAGAACATTCACCATATAATTAACAACCATTTTTGCTAAATATCACCTAGTTAATAAACCTTCAGGATTCGATTTTTCAAAACTATCCATACATGTAATTCAATTCTGCTTTACTCTTTCATATAAATAAACATCCTGATTGATCAAATCTTCACCTCAATCAGACTCATATAAATTTTCTAAATCATTCAATTCATTAATTTTATTATCTTCAGCAGATCAATGCTGACCATCATCAAAATTTAAATTTCATCATCTTCCTCAATAATGTTCTGATTAATATCTAATTTTTCATCCACCTCAAAAATAGATAAATCAGATTCTTCTAATTTTTTTTCATTATTCTCATTCTCTAAATCTTTACCTTCATCTTCAACCCCACCTTCAACACTTGCACTATTTTCACCATATAAATTATCATTTTCACTTATTTCAAAAATTAAATCCTCTTGTTCCAAAGCATAACTAATAGGATTCAAAAAATCCGTTCAGATGAGAACAATTAATACAACTATACTTAAAAGTTTCCTCACTTTCTTCATCTTACAAATAGAAAACAAAGTCTAAATATATTGTTCTACATAATTATATTCCAAAAAATTAAATTTCAAAAAATCATAACAGATTTTTTAAAAAAATAGATTGGCTTATAATCAATGTATTATATATATCAACCACACAAAAAATTGCCATAAATAAAAAAAGATTGTTTTTCATATCAGAATAATGATACTATATCGATGATTTAAATTTCACATATTAACATAATGAAAATTATATGAATCACTGGTCCACAAGCAGCCGGAAAATGAGAAATAGTAAATTATCTCGTAGAAAAAAAATGATTTGCACATTATTCAGTACGTTGATTTTTAACTCAAGAAATTGAAAAAAGGTGACTTCCATTAGACAGAGACAGTATGCGTGAAGTAGCTAATGATCTACGTGCAAATTATTGACCCTCATATATTACAGATCAATTATTTTTACAAGCAAAACAATCAGGTAAAGATGCTATAATAGAATCTATTCGTGCTATTGGAGAAGTAGAATCTCTAAAAAGAAATTCAGATTTTATTTTACTAGCAGTAAATGCTGATCAAAAATTAAGATTTGAAAGAGCTACAGCCAGGAAAAGTGCTTCGGATTTTGTAAGTTTTGAAAAATTCAAAGAGCAAGAAAAATTAGAAAATGAAAATTCTGATCCCTCAAAACAAAACATTTTGGCTTGTATAAATATGGCTAACTTTGTAGTTAATAATGATTGAAATATTGAAGAATTACACAAACAACTCGATGAAATAATTAAATAAATGCTTTATATACACCAATCATAATGAAAAGTTTTTTTTTGTTCGATTGATTTGCCTTTTTATACCGTGCATATTATGCATTTCCAGAAATTAAAAACTCTAAATGACAGAATATTAATGCTGTATACTGATTTTTACGTATGCTTATCAAACGTCTCAATAAAAAGCCCGATTACATAACAATTGCTCGAGATGCACCACAAAAAACATTTCGCCATGAATTAGCACCAGACTACAAAGCTACCAGAAAAAAAATGGATGAAGACTTTATATTACAAATACCTATTATACAAAATATAATAAAAGATTTATGAATCACCTCACAAATTGTCCCTTGATTCGAAGCTGACGACATAATTGCAAGTTTTGTAAATCATTATAAGAACCCAGATTTATCAATGTATATTTACTCTGCAGACAAAGACTTAAAACAATTATTAACAGACTGAGTATTCATTGTTGATCCAATAAAAGACATGCCATATCAAAAAAAAGACTTCCTATCAGAATTTTGATTTGAGCCTCAATATATCGTAGACTACCTAGCTTTACTTTGAGATAACGCTGATAATATAAAATGAGTAACATGAATAGGTGAAAAAAAAGCGCAAAGTCTGATTCAATATTATTGAACGATTGAAAACATTTATGAACACATAAGTGAATTAGATAACACTGAATCAAAAATATTAAACGATCAAAAAGAAAATGCCTTCTTTTCAAAAAAAATGATTCAACTTGCTAATATAGATTTATCTGAACCTAAGTTAGAAGACTTTAAATTTAATTTTAATTGAAGTGAATATATAGAAATAATATGCAACAAGCATTGAATAAAATGATTAGAAAAACCTTTAATCGAAATGAAGAAACAATTCGAAAAGCCTCAACAATTAGGATTATTTTAATTCATAATACTATATAACTTCAATAAAAGTTATTAAAAATTTTGACAAATAATTTTTTTTATATAAAATAAATATGACCATTTATATACATACAAACAAAAATATGTCTAATTTAGAATTGATACAAAATACCTGAGAAATTGCTATAAAATCTTTTGATAAAATGAGTAACGAAGAAAAAATGGAATGATTCAAATCTTTAATCAATAATTTAGATGAAAATGAATCTATTAATTGGCTAAAAGATAAGCGAAACTCAATGACAGAAGATCAAAAATTAAAATTATACAAAAGAAACGCAATGACTATCAGTTGATTCTTAAAACGTTGAACCACCATATACCAAATTTATTCATCAATAACACATGCAGCTCAAAATAGAATGAAAAACTGACGAAAAAATGCAGCAATTTATGGATTTTTAGAACAAATTCCTTGTAGATTTTTTGTTGAATTAGGAATTTTAAATAAACCAGAATGACTTTCAGATGATAAATTAATTGAAGATGTTAAAAATGATGCCAAAAACTTTAATACATACCTAAGAATCTGTAAAACAATTTGTTACTTTATACCAGAGACTAAAGCTATTATCCCATTCATTTGAATGGCAGAACAATACTCAAAACGATATAAAGATCATTGAACAGAAACCGTTATTGCAATACTGAACGATAAAAAAGAACTAGCGATAAAAGAACAGACAAATCAAGAACTAAAAGAAGCAAAAGAAAATACTAATAAAACACCCCAAAAAACTACATAGTTCAAAAACATAATTTCTAATAAACAAAAACCCTCAATCGAGGGATTTTTGTGATTAAATATTAATACTTTTCATACCTTTTCATAACCATATCAGTAGAAATTTTATTAATCAATTCCTGAACTACTCAAACTATAATAATAACTCAAGATCCAGTAACTACAGTTGGCAATCCTCATAGGGCAGTTGCAATATTCTGAAGGAATGGAATCCAATTAAATATATATGTATAACAAGCAATTAATGCTAATCAAAGTCATCACCACAAACATAAATGCATTAACACTCAATTTACATATTTAGCAGTAGCCTTTCATGGTCTAATTCACGGAATATATCATCATCTCTTTTGAATATTATCTGATATTCTATCAGGAGAAAACGTAATCATAGCATACAAAAACGTAAACGCAACAATTAATATTACATAACATAATATAGCAAGCCAACCTGGTTGAGATGAATAAATATTAAGATGTAACTCAATCCAACTAGATATAGCAGCTATTTTCGCATTCATAGGCATAAAATTATGCAACAACTGAAAACACAAGTACGGAAATGAAACAAATGCCATTGCAAATATAATAGGCACCATTCAAACTGGATTCATAGGAATAGGAAGAATACTTGATTGTTGAACCTTACCACTCCTTGTATAAATAACAGGGATTTCTTTTGTTGATTTAAGAATATAGATAGAAAGAACAATAAGCACCAACACAATCGCTATCATAAACAAAAATACCCAATACCAATCCTGTCATGCTGTCAAACTATTATATCCCTTCTGAAATATTCAAGAAACTATTGAAGCAAAAATCAAAAGCGAAATACCATTTGAAACTCACTTTTCAGTAATTAATTCTCAAAGCCACATTAATCAAACAGCACCAACTGTCAAAACAAAAGCAACTAATAACACAGTTCAAAAATCAGTTGCTACAGCATTTCCTCCTAACATAGAATTCATCAAATATGTCATTCAAATTCACTGCAAAAACGCCATAGGAACAGTCAATAATCTAGTATACTGATTAATTTTGTTTTGACCAACCTCTCATTGTTCAGTTAATTCTTCTAAAGAAGGAACAACTGAAGATAAAAGTTGAAGTATAATAGACGCCGTAATATACGGAGATACTCATATAGCAATAATAGCAAAGTTTTCTAAAGCACCTCACATCAACATAACTAAATAACCAAATCCTCCAGCAGCTCATGAATCAATCGTTTGACTCATAAGAGAAGAAATATCAACAAATGGAACTGGAATAAACACTAACAACCTATAAATAGCCAAAATTCCAATTGTAAACCAAATTTTCTTCATAATAGTTTTATTTGAAACTATTTCATTCACCTTTCTCATAAACTTTTTCATAATCATAATAAGTGATAACATAAAAACAAAGAAAGAAAGACTATGAAATCTTTCCTCCTGCTTTTTCTATTTTTTCAACTGCAGATTTAGTAAATTTCTCAATTCATATGAAATTAAGAGATTTTTTAAGATCTCAATTTCATAAGATCTTAACCATATCAGATATACTTTTTATATATCCTTCTTCCTTAAGAAGAGCTTTTGTTACTTCATCTGTAAAAGCAGGATCTTGTTCAAGAGTAGAAACATTTATAATAATATATGAATCTATCCACTTATCACACCTTTTAAATCCCCTTGCCTTAGGCATTCTCATAACAACAGGCGTCTGTCATCATTCAAAGAATGGTCTTACTGATCTTCCACTTCTAGCTTTTTGACCTTTTAGTCATTTACCAGAATAATTTCACTTAGAAGCATTTCACCTACCAAGCCTACGAGCCTTATCCTTAAATCATTTGCTTTTTTCTAATTGATGCAATTTCATAATCAATACATATTAACAGGAATAAAAAATATTAAATTATTTTTCCTCTTTCTTTACTGTCTTTTTAACAGTACCCTTTTTTATTGTTTTTCCTTGATCTTTTTCAACCTTAGTCTTTGAAATAGTCTTTTTATCTACATCCCTCTCCTCATTATTACCATCGTCTTTAGATTTTAAAACCTTTTTAACGGACTTTTCATCTTTAACCTCAAGTTCATCTTTTCACTCAACAGATTTTATTGTACGTAAGGAAGAAAAATAATCTGAATGCTTATAAGAGGCCAACGCTAAAATTGTAGCTAAAGCATTATTCAATTTATTATTCGATCAAATCATTTTTGAAAGAATATTCGAATATCAAGCCAACTCCAAAACAGATCTAATTGAAGATCATGCTTTAAGTCAAGTACCCTCAGATGCAGGAAGCAACCTTACTTTTGATGACTTATATTTATAAGTTAACTCATAAGGAACAGTATCCCCCTTTGTAACAGGAACTTGAAATAATTTTTTATAAGCCTCATTTGTAGCTTTAGAAACAGCGCCTGCAACATCATTTCATTTTGCAGATCCTAATCAAATTTTACCTTTTCTATTTCCTACAAGAATAGTAGCTCTAAAAGACATTCTTCTACCACCAGTTGTAACCCTAGTAACTCTACGAACTTCAAGCAAAAGTTCCTCAAATTCCTTCTTTGGTTTTTCTCTGTGATTTCTATCTTTCTGTGCTCTTTCTGGTTTCATACCCAATAATAATTTAGAGAATAAAGTTTATATCTTACAATTGAATTCCTCACTTTCTTAGTCATTCAGCAAATGCCTTAACTCTTCAATGATAAAGATAACCATTTCTATCAAAAGCTACCTTTGTAATATTTTTAGACTTAAGAAGATCTGAAAATGCCATACCTGCATTTTCTGCTCTTTCTGTCTTTGTATTTCAGGCAACTCACTTATCACTACACGTAGCAACAACTTTACCTTCGGCAGAAACAACATCTGCTGTTATATGCATCAAAGATCTTATTACAATAATCCTATATTCAGGATTTGTACCCTTAACTTGAGTATTAACTCTCTGTTTTCTTCTGAGATACTTTCTTTGTTTCTCAAGTAATTTATTTTTCAAATATGCCATAATAATGAACAAATATAAGATAAATTTGAAACTCAATCAAGACTATTTTTTAGCAGATTTTCAAGCTTTAAGTTTAACCACCTCATCAAAATACCTAATTCACTTTCATTTATATGGTTCAGGCTTTTTAAGCTGTCTCATTTTAGCAGCAACTTCTCATACAACTTCTTTATTATATCATGAAATAATAAGAATAGTATTTCACTTCGGATCTTGTTCAGCTTTAACTTCAATTCACTGAGGAATTGGAAACTCTATTTTATGAGCATATCCAAGAGAGAAAATAACTTTTTGACCTGAAACCTGAGCCGAATATCACACTCATATAATAAGCAATTTTTTCTCATATCCTGTAGAAACTCCAACACACATATTATTTACGATCGTTCTAGACAATCACCATAAATTTTTATGCTCATCTGAAGTAATCGAAAACTGAATCTCTGATTCATCAATTTTTACAATAACTGGAGCAGGGACATCCCGTTCAAGAGTTCATTTAGAGCCTTTAACCTGAATACGATTTCCACTAAGTTGAACATCAACTCACGCTGGAATTATAACAGGCTTTTTACCAATCTTTGACATAAGTTATCAATCAATAAATAAAATGCTTAAATATTCTAAGAACCTAACAAGATTAATAGATTTCAGCAATAAGTTCACCTCACAATTTTTTTTGTTTAGCTATATGAGTAGGCATTAATCACTGATTTGTTGAAATAATTCAAATTCATTTACCTCAAGCCACAGAATGTAAATCCTTATAACCAACATACCAAGGTCTTGATGGTTTAGAATAAAATTTAACCTCAGGAACATCATTAACTGGATTACGAACCACCTTCAACTGAACTTTTATCATTTTTTTCTTTCAATCTTCTATAATCTCAAAATCATCAATAAAATGATATTCTTTTAATAAAGATAAAATTTCAACCTTAAATTTAGAAAAAACAACTCAATCAACAGTGGTTTTTCTCGCCATATATGCATTTTTAATCCTTATCAATAGATCATGGATAGGTGCATTTACATAACTCATTATCAAACAATATTCATAAAATAAAAAGAAACTATAAGTCTAACTACCAACTAGCCTTTTTAAGACCCATAATCAAACCTTCTCTAGCATATTTTCTCAAACATACTCTACAAATTCCAAAATCTCTCACATATGCCTTAGATCTTCAACATAATCTACATCTATTATAATACCTTGTTGAATGTTTAAGAGCTTTTCATTCTGAAAATCTCTTATCATACATCTTAGCCTGTTTTGACTTTAACGCTGCTCTTGCCATACTGTAAATTCAGTAAAAATAAATAAATATTATTTAAATATAAATCATAAATCCTGAAGAAATACTTGAGCCTTCTCAGGAGTACCTGCCGTAGTAACAACCGTAATTTGAACTCACATAGGAATAGTTACTGCATCAACTGCCAATTCTGGAAAAATAGCATAATTAGCAATACCAAAATTCAAATTTCACTGAGGATCAAAACTCTTTTTAGAAATTCACGAAAAATCTCTAATTCTTGGTAATACTAACTTTGTAACCCTATCCAAAAAATCAGTTGCTCTAGATTTACGAAGCGTAACTCTCAACATTACTGGCATACCCTCACGAAGCTTAAAATTCGAAATCGATTTTTTAGATTTACAAAGCTGAGGCTTTTGACCAGTTATAGTCTTCAAATTCTTTTCAAATTCCTCAAAATCCTTATGTCACTTTCTTGTTACTATCGATCCAATACCCATAGAAACAATAACTTTATCAACTCTAGGAGTTTCGTTAATGTTTTTTAACTGAAGCTGATCTTTCATCTGCTCAAATAATTCTGATTTTTTCATCACAAAAACAACAAACCGGTTAAAAAATTAATCAATATTTTTTCCTGTTTTTTTAGCAAATCTAACCCTCTTACCTTTTGAATCAAATTTAATTCAAATCTTAGTAGCAACTTTTTGATCTGCCAAATAATATGCAACATTCGAACAATGCAATGGAAGAGTTTTTTCAACAAATCCCTGACCTTTAGTGGCTCTTTTAACAACATTCACATCCTTAAGATAAACAAAATCTCAAGACACACGAGCAATACTTGAAATGGCTCATTTATGTTTACCTGCAATAACTATAACAGGATCTCATTTCCTAAGTTTTTTCATACGAAATATTAATTGTAAGATAAATAATACACCTGTAAAACAAACTTCTATACAACCTCTTCGGCCATATTTGTAATATTTCTCCACCCTAAATCCCTAAGTTCTCTAGCCACTGGACCAAAAACTCTCTTTCCTATAGGATTTAAGTTTCATTTTGCATCTTTAGTAAGAAGAACAACCGCATTATCTCCAAATCTAACATAAGTACCATCTGGTCTTGAAATTTCCTTTCTTACTCTAACTACAACAGCAGGAACAACTTGTCATTTTTTTACAGATGCTGTAGGTGACGCATCTTTAACAGTAACAACTACTCTATCTCAAATACCCGCAGTTTTAGCCGTAGATCATTTTATAATTCTGATAATCTTTGCTTTCTTAGCCTGTGTGTTATCAGCTACAACTACCAGCGATTCCTGTTTTAACATTCTAACCAACGCGAACAAAATAAAAGAATTACACTATATATCTTCTATAAAAATTAGAATTACATTTTTTCAACAACCAACCATCTTTTTAATTTAGATAATGGTTTTACAGATCTAATTTTTACTATATCACCAACTTTTGAAAGATTATTCTCATCATGAGCATAATACTTCTTTTTCACAACAAATCTCTTTTTATACAAAGGGTGAACCTTAACACTCTTTACAAGAACAACACGAGTTTTGAGCATCTTATCGCTCACAACTTCTCCAATAAGTTCTTTAATATTCTTATCTCCAATGATTGTCATTATTTAGCAAGTTTAGCGTGTAAAACAGTATTAACTCTAGCAATTTTTACTTTCAAATCGCCAATCTGATGTGTTTCTTTAAGACCACGAATCTCATTTCTCATCTTGAGAGCAAATAAATCCTCTCTATACTTTTTTCTAAGAGCAACAAGCTCCTTTGGAGACTTATCTCTAAGTTCACTCATAAATGATTGTCTACCTTTCATTACAAAACAATTTTTAGAAATAAATTAAGTACAATATTTTTTATATTACCTAACTTCTCACTTAGTTACAAACCTAGCCTTTACTGGAAGTTTTTTTGAGGCACTAATTACAATTTTCTCTGCCAACTCAGCATCAGGACCAGTAAATTCAAATAAAATCTTTCATCTTCTTACAGGAGTACCATACGCATCAACATCAGCTTTTCATGATCCCATCGGCATTTCTAGACCTTTCTTAGTAATAGGAGTATCAGGAAATATTCTAACCCATAACTGTCATGTTTTCCTTGTATGTCTAACAATAACTTTTCTGGCCGCCTCTATTTGCCTAGCCGTAATCACACCACTTGTTGTAGCCTTCATACCATAATCACCAAAAGCTATAGTATTTCACCTTGTAGCCACTCATTTAAGATGTGGTCTAAATTGCTTTCTATGTTTCCATCTTTTCGGAGTTAATAACATTTTAACAAGATACAAAGAGGTAAAAAATTAATTCTTAGTTTGTAACTAATGACATCATATCTTTTTTTGTCTT
>Ga0247609_10005319_pt1 | contig 12671 bp, 10 predicted proteins | sample 172DNAGHGlowgp2_FD_193487 | JGI IMG/M metagenome (GOLD analysis project Ga0247609, IMG submission 193487) | Sheep rumen microbial communities from Palmerston North, Manawatu-Wanganui, New Zealand - 1728 DNA GHGlow gp2 | ecosystem: Host-associated > Mammals > Digestive system > Stomach > Rumen ...
TTAAAATACTCTTTAACATATATCTTTACTATTAACAATTTCACTGTTTGTTCTCAGCGACATTATTTCCTAGGATCGCTGAGGTTCTTTCAGCAAATATAGCAAGAATCCGTTTTGGTTAACAGGCAGCAGACATTTCAGAACACCTGAGAAACTATGCTGCGGATATTCTCGGCCTTGCCCATCGTGTAGAAATGGATGGCCGGAACGCCGCTTTTCACAAGTTCCTTGCACTGGTTCACGCTCCACTCTATGCCGAAAGAATACAATTTGGTTTCAAAGTCCGCATCTGAAGAACTGTTTTTCCTGATTAAAGCTATCTCGGACGTAAAGGCCTGCGGAAATCGCATGATAGAGGAAAACGGAGTGCATCGCCCGCCTTACGGAATTGTTTCCGCGGAAAGCAAAAGAAAGATTTGACACACCCCCGGAAGTCTTCACTCCCGGAAGGTTTTTCTTTATCCATCTGACCGCCTCTATGAAATCCGCAGCATAGCTGTCGTGCTCTTTCATCCCTGTTGCAACTGTCAGAATGTTGCAGTCAAAGATAATGTCAGAAGGAGCAAAACCTATGTCTGCAAGCAGTTTATAGGCGCGGCTGCAAATTTCTGTCTTCCTTTGGAATGTGGTAGCCTGGCCCTCCTCGTCAAACGCCATCACTATGACGGAAGCTCCCAGGTCAAACAGCTCAGTTGCTCTTCTGACAAATTCATCCTCCCCGTCCTTGAGACTGATGGAATTTACTATAGGACGGCCTGGAGAATTCTTGACTCCTGCAAGAATGGTGTTCCAGTCAGAAGAATCAATCATGAACGGAACACGGGCAATGGCCGGCTCCGATGACAGATAACGCAAGAAGCTCTCCATCAAGGACAAGAATCCTGTCCCTCATGCGCGCCAGAATCTCTCTCCGTGTTATCCTTCTGGTTTCCAAACTATAACTATTTAGATATCTTGAATTTAGCTCCGGTTTTCACCTTATGGCGATTTATAAGATAAAGCCCACATCCGAACGGGATCGCAAGTAATGTCAAGAGTTTTTTCGGCGATTCTTTCAAAAATTTTCCGTTCCGTGAACGTATGGAGTGGTTCACATAGTGAACATTGAGCTGGAAACGCCGTTTGAGGCTCCTGGCATGCTGCATATCAAACTTGCGGCAATGGGCAAAACCTTTAGGATTGTTCCAGTACTGCTTCCACATGCTGAACGAGGAACCCTCCGGCTGATAGTCCACATTCACCATTACCTGATTGCAAACCAGCAGCTTGTAGTCCTCATCAATCATATTGTAGAGCAAGGCCAGCCCCACATACCGCTCCCCCTCAAACAAAGGATAAGGAGGATATTTCTTAACGATGTCCGTCCTGTAAACAAGCTTCTTGTCACCGATGCCACCAAGAACCTCATAGTAGTCCCTAAGCGTGGTTTCCTTCAGACCCTGAGGAAACTCCTTTCCGATCACCTTGCCGGAAGTGTCAGCATCCAGCCCGATGATACCCGCAATGCGGTCCTTGTCTTCATCGCGATAATTATCCTTCCAGAAAGACACTATCTTTTCCACCGCATCATCCGGCATGTAGTCATCGGAATCTATGCAGACGTTGAGTTCCGTGGAAATATTGGCATAAGCGGTGTTGTGGGCCCCGTGCATGCCCTGGTTCTGCTGATAAATGTAATGGATCGGAATCTTGCCTTCAGAAGCCCAACCTTCCACAAGTTCACGAGTGTTGTCAGAAGATCCGTCATCCACCACCAGCCACTCGAAATCCTTGCAAGTCTGCCTGAGCAGGCTCTCGTAAGTCCTCACTATCGTATGGGCCCTGTTGTATGCCGGAGTAAAAACCGTAAGTGTCTTCATAACGGACTGTTGAATAAAACTGCTGAATAAAACCGTTCAAAGATAACAAAGATGAAGTCCACTGCCAAGAAATCATCAAACTCCCCCAGATCCAAGCCAGTCAAAACAGAGCAGCCTCAGCGTGGCTATCAACACAGACTCCAGGATGTTAGCCATGCTCATCCGCCATATCTGAAAGTCAATGCCCCAAGATCTGCCGCACCTGGCGCTTGGCCGTCTTACGGTCGTACTTCTTCTTGCTCTTGGCTATGCGTGTAGGACGGGTGGAGATCAGCTTCCCGAACTTCTCGATCTCCAACTGCCGATCCACAGCCTTGACCGCGGCAATCACCGATTTCTTCCTGATTCTCTTCATCTGAAGCCCCCTATATTAATCTGAATTCAACAATCATCCGCTATAATATACCGCCCCGGACATCAAACCTTTCAGCAAAGGTAATCACATAAAGATAAAAGAAGAAAACAATATACTTTGCCGTCTAAAAAATCAGCGGAACTGGGACGTGAGGAATGTTAAGAATATGAGTCATATGTTAGAGTTTTGTGAAAATCCCACTGAACTCGATAGGAAACTGGGATGTGAGTCAAGGTAGAAAGAAGGCAGCAGCCAACAAGTATATCATTCCCGAAACTTTTATACCTTTGCAACTGCCAGCAAGGAGGAAAGTTAAAGATGTGAGTTCCTTGAATGGGGATTTTTGAAAGATGTGATGGAAAAGGTCCGCTACGGAAGAAAAAAGGGGAGAGGCTTGAGCTGAGTGTGTGGACTGAATGAAAGGCGGCGGATGGAAGGGAAGAAGGAACGATGAAGAGTGAGAAGACGGACGGAAGAAGAGGCGGACGGTACGATTAAGGGGGGAGAAGATGAGTGAGTGTGCACATGGAACTTTAATTGACGGGAAAGAGATATGAGGAAAGATTACTGGCTGGTAACCACTGAACACCTGAAGGACAGGCTGTGGTTCAAAGACGAAGAAGATTTCAAAGTGGGAATGAACTATGTGGCAGTCATGGCCGCAAGTATGCAGGAGGTGGAGATTCTGGCATTCATACTGATGTCCAACTACGTGCACTTTGTTGTAGGAGGAACAGAAATCGTGGTCGCTGAGTTCATCAACCGCTTCAAACTATTGTATTCCAAGTATTTTACACACAAATACTCCTCAAAAGAACTTCTTCGGAACAACAAGGCGGACTTCAAACTGCTTGACTGGAGAGACGAGTCTATGGAAAGGGCCATCGCCTATGTTCAAATGAACAGTGTTGCAGCTAACATTTGCCTGCAGCCAAGCGGATACCCTTGGGGAACCGGAAGCATCTTCTTCAACAAGACTGCTCAAACAGGAGTGCAGATCGGCTCTGTTTCTATAAGGCTTCAAAGAAAAACCCTGCACAGCAAAACTACCCTTCCGCCAAACTATATCCTGGACGAACGAGGTTTCATTTCTCCTATGCTCCACAAGGTCAAGGGTTTAAGGTAAAACTTAAGTCCTTGATTTTGTTTTAGACAGGCAGATAACCCTCTGAAATAGCGCAAGTTAGCCCTTGAAAATATCCCTACCCCGTCCTCGTTGTGTAGACCCCGGACAGACCCCTCAAAGGTTCCAACATGTAACCCCCTTGTGACCAAATAGAGACATTCGAAAAGAAAGGTTACGGCCCATTTAGCAGGTTCGATTTACCAAAATGTCCTACCCGCGTCCTCCGACAGCCTATCCGCGTCTCTGTTTCTTATTGTCCATCTTTCCACGGCAAGATATTTTTGCAACAATTAATAATAGGAAAGATGAAAGCAACATTCAAACCCCTGAAGTTCCTCCGGGTCGATACCCTTTGTGGGTACCTGTAGCACCGTTTCAAGAAAACGGCATTTAGGAAATTCTGTCATACAGTTTTGATTTATAGTTTTGGTGTTTTCTTTCTACACACAAAGATAATTTGAGCTTGCGCCATACTATGGCACAAGCAGTATTTACATTTGTAGTTTTTTGTAAAATGTACAATTAATGGAAGTTGTTGATTCCAATAATTTTATTAGGCAAGCAGAGCAAAAATTGCTAATTTTGTAGGATAAGGCAGCTGTGTGGTAAGACGGAATGTCATGCTCGTACACAACGTTCTTATGATTTAGCTAAAACTATTATTGACATATGCCTACTCTAAATTGGATCGGAAAGGATAAGATTATGACCCACCATAATGATGTGCCATTCCATGTCCTCGACCACAAATATGGTTTTAGATCATCAAACCCAGATGATCAATCCTATACCGGAAGCGGGAATGTGATTATCCATGGAGACAATCTCATGGCTCTTAAATCTTTGCTTCCACAGTATGAAGGGCAGATAAAATGTATCTACATCGATCCGCCTTATAACACCGGAAATGAAAAATGGGTTTATAATGACAATGTAAATGATCCCAGAATTAAGAAATGGCTTGGCGAGGTGGTTGGAATAGAGGGTGAAGATCTGACGCGGCATGATAAATGGGCCTGCATGATGTATCCTCGCCTTCAACTTCTAAATCAACTAATGGATAAAGAAGGCGTGTTGATTATTAGTATTGGCTTTCACGAGCTTCATACACTCTTGTACATTTGCCATGAGGTTTTCCCGACCAAGCAAGTGATTCCCGTTACTGTTCAGACATCCGGAGGGAAGCCATCTGGCGGGTTTAATATTCTTCATGAATATCTTGTTTTTGTTGTCAACAAAGAATTCGAGCCCAATCTTCTTGACTTTTGCGGAGGAACTCCGAGGAGGCCATTTGAGGGATTAACACTGAGCACTTTTAACAAAACGAACCGAGCCAATCAAGCCTATCCGATTTTTATTGATCCAAAGACAGAGTGCATCGCAGGAGTTGGTAAGTCTTTGGCCGAGTTAATTGCCACAGGAGAATATGTAGGTGAAAAAGAAGATTTTGTCTATGATTACTCTATCGCTCCAGAAGGATTAGTTGCCGTTTGGCCGATAACAAGTAAAGGCAAGGAGTGTGTATGGCGACAGATTCCTAATCGGGTCATGAGTGATTGGGAGAAAGGCTATATAAAAGTGGTAAAGAATAATTTCCAAGGGAATCCCAATCAATACAGCATTCAATACTTGCCAGAGGGACTTATCAAAAAGATTAATAAAGGTATACTTGAAGTCATTGGTCATGAGGAAGGAAAGCCAACTCTTATTCTTGGCTCAAATGAAACCGAAGGCAGTTCAATCCCAACCATCTGGCTTGAGAAAGATTTCTATACTGTGAAAGGGACTAACGCCCTAAAAGCGATACTTCCAGAAGCAGAGAAAAAGTTTGATTATCCAAAAGCCCCTGAACTAATCAAATCTGTTCTTCAGGCCACATGTGGGCCGGATGATATTATTCTTGATTCTTTTGCCGGATCTGGAACCACTGCTCACGCTGTTTTAAGCCTCAATAAAGAGGACGATGGTAACCGCCGATTCATTTTAATAGAATTGATGGATTATGCAGATACGATTACCGCTGAAAGGGTTAAGCGCGAGATGATGGGATATAGCTATTCCGGAGAGACTAATGATATCATTTACGCAAAAAAACTCACTCCCAAAAACATTCTAAAGGCGGAAAGTTTCATACAAGAAGCCGAAAATATTAGCCGACTTTACGAGAGTGAATATACCTCCATTAGCAAACCCAAGATTCAAGATAACTCCTTGGTTGTTATTGGAACTAAGGTGTACGAAGATGCCATGGAGGGTTTTGGTGGTGAGTTTGATTTCTACGAGCTTGGTGAGCCATTATTTACTGCCGACAACCATCTTAACGAGGGTGTTGGAGAAGAGAAGATTCGAGAGTACATTTATTACTCTGAGACGAAGAGCCCCTTGTCTCGGCAACATAAAGAAGGAGAATTCATTCTGGACAAGTTCAATAATGTGGGATATTATTTTTATTACAAACCGAATGAAGCTACGGTGCTCTCAATAGACACCCTCTCTATCGTAACTGAAGAGGCCGAGAGTTATGTCATCTATGCTGATATATGCAATCTGCCAGAATCCTATATGGCAAAGCACAATATTGTGTTTAAACAAATACCACGCGACATAAAACAGTTTTAGGTCATGGAATTAAAGGAGTATCAAAAAGAGGTCATTGCTGACCTTCGCGCATATTTAGACCACATCGAGAATGGTGAGCCTTTAAACAAGGCTTTCTCTTCTTATTGGGGAGAAAAGGGCATCGATATTTCGAATATGGCCTCTGATGCTTATTTGCATCCGTACGATAACACTGTTAAAGGAGTACCTAATGTGACGGTTAAAGTTCCCACAGCCGGAGGAAAAACTTTCATCGCCTGTAATGCTTTGAAGCCTATCTTTGAACACTATCCTGCAGGCAAGCCACGGGTTGTTGCATGGTTCGTCCCTTCAGATGAGATTCTCCGTCAAACGCTCCGAAACCTTCGTAATCCAAATCATCCCTACCGCCAACGGCTCAATAGCTTGTTTTACAATAGAGTCCAGGTGGTTGGCAAAGAGGAGGCATTGATGGGTCAGGGCATTAGCCCCATTTCCGTCATTAACCAGGTGACAGTTTTCGTCTTGAGTGTGAGTTCCTTTGCCGCCAATAACAAAGAAGGAAGAAGAAGTTATCGGGAAAACGAGAATCTTGCAGAATACGCTAAATTCTATGATTCTCTTACAAACAAAGTTGAAGGAGCTGATGAGACATCTTTGATGCAGGTTCTTTCTTATCTGAATCCGGTAGTTATCGTTGATGAGAGCCACAACTTTGTGGCCAACCTTCGCGTTGAGCTGCTTAATGCCATCAACCCCTTCTTCATTCTTAATCTCACAGCCACCCCTAAGACCAAGAGCAACATCATCAGTTTTGTGGATGCCATCAAGCTGAAGCGTGCCAATATGGTTAAACTTCCGGTTATCGTTTACAACCACCACACGGTGGACGAGGTAATTGTTAATGCTATTACGCTTCAGCGAAGTCTGGAACAAAAAGCAAAAGCGGCTGAGGAGAACGGAGGGGCCTATATTCGGCCTATTGTGTTATTCCAAGCTCAGCCAAGGACGAATGAGGAGAATGTCACATTCGATAGGATCAAGAAGTCCATTCTGGAGCTCGGAATACCGGAAGATCAAATTAAGATTAAAACGGCTGACAGGAATGAATTGAAAGACATTGATCTCCTCAGCAAGGATTGTCCAGTCCGGTATATCATCACCGTTGACGCTCTGAAAGAGGGTTGGGATTGCCCATTTGCCTACATCCTTGCATCCCTGGCAAATCGCACTTCCCGGATTTCCGTTGAACAGATCCTTGGCCGTATTCTTCGCCTTCCTTATACCAGCAAAAATGCAAATGACTTGTTGAATATCTCGTATGTGTTCACATCATCCAGAGATTTCAGCGAAACGCTTAATGGCATCATTCAGAGCCTAAACAATGCTGGATTCAGCCGGAAAGACTTCCGCAAGAAGGATGTCCTGCCCGTTGATGGGTATCATCAACCAGAAGAAGATCCGATGAGTGGACTGCTCTTTGGTGGGCCGGAGGCCGAGGAAGCAAACACCGATGAAGTTGGTGGAGATCTTCCTCAAATTGATACAGAATATATTAAATCAAAACTGGAGGCCACTTCCGATGCCACTCAGAAGGTTGAAGCGATTGAGGAATTTGCAAAGGCGCAGAGTGACTCCTATGAAGAGGAGCTGGAGAAGCACGAGGAGAGCAGAAACGATGTCCCGACAGATTTACAAGAAGTCATATCGATGAACGGAATTAAAGATTTGTACCCGGAGGCCCGCGAGATGGTGCTCCCCCGCTTTGCTCGTAAAGTGAAGACAAAGTCCATATTCGAGGAAGCAGATTCATTCGTGGAATTGGACAAGGCCATGCTGGAAGAAGGCTTTGATCTGAGTACTCAAGACAAGAATATCAACTTCACTCTTACCGATAGCGAGGCCGTTAGCATCGATCTGGGCAAGGTCAGCAAAGATGACGAATATGAAGTCAAGAGGAAGGAACTATCTTCTCGGCAGATTTCAATTATTCGAGAGCAGTTTGTTGGTATGCCTGATGAGAATCGCAGAAACAATATCGCTCGCAATATTGCAAGAAGGATGAAGCTGGACTCCATTCCGGAGCACACGGTGGTCGATTATGTAAAAGCCGCCATCGCTAATCTTGATAGCGAAAAGATTGAAGACATTCTGGCCCGCGATGTTCTTTATGCAGACTGCGTTAAGAAGAAAGTCGAGGGCCTCCTACAGGACTATCGTAAGAAGAAGTTCAAAGAAATGCTTGATACACGCGAGGTGATCTGTACCCCTATGTACAAATTCCCCAATTCTGTAGTTGTCAACAAAGAATCTCTTGGGATGTATAGCGGCCTCTATATGAAAGAGGGCGACATGAACGGATTTGAGGAGAGGGTGATTCGGAAAGTGTCCGAGCTTGATAATGTGCTCTTCTGGCACAGGAATCCAGAGCGCACAGGCTTCGGCATCAACGGTTTCATAAACCATTATCCCGATTTCATTGTCCGTCTTAAGAATGGCGTTGTTGTCCTTATTGAGACCAAAGGCGATGACCGAGACAATTCCGATAGTCGCAACAAGATTGAACTTGGAAAGGCGTGGGAAAACAAAGCCGGAGACATGTACCACTACTACATGGTCTTTGACAACAAGAAGGTAGATGATGCACTTACGATGGCAGAGTTAATCGAAAGGATCAAACAGCTTTAGGAATATGGCAGAGAGCAATAAATACCGCTTTAAAGACCTCAATGTCGAGGAGTGTTTTAAGGATTTCTACATTGTCCCAGATTACCAGAGAGAATATGTCTGGCGAGCCGAGCATGAAGTATATCAGCTTCTTATAGACCTATACGATGAATTCTCGGCTGACAAGACAAAGGAATATTTTATCGGAACGACTGTAGTCTTTGACAACAACGGCCAGAAGGAACTCATCGATGGCCAGCAGCGTACTACAACGCTATTCCTAATGCTGTGTGCCTTCCGCAATCTCTATGCATTAAGGGGCCTCCCCACCAATGTGGCCGACCAGTTACTGCAAAATGTCCGATACAATGAAAACGGAGACGAGATCTCTCAATTGCACCTGGTATTGCAGTATCCAGACAGCGAAACCATCATTCAGCAGCTTGTCAGTAAGGCCCCCCAGAAAACAATGAACTCCGAAAGCGCGAGGAGAATAAACGAGGCATACGAGACGATATTTAAGTTCATTGCTGACAATACGGAAAAAGATATCGATGAGCTTAAATCGCTTTTCATGTACTTCTTGCGCAAGTTGAAGTTCATCCAGATCCTTACTCCGGATATCAACGATGCCTTGAAGATTTTTGAGACCATCAATGATCGCGGTGTGGGCCTTAACCCTATGGATCTGCTCAAAAACCTTATTTTCCAGCAGATCCCAAGGGAGAAATTTTACAAGCTCAAGGATAAATGGAAAGAGCTGGTCGATACTCTGGTTAATGAGAAAGAAAAGCCACTTCGTTTCTTGAGGTATTTTATCATCTCGAACTACCCCAGCGTTACGAATTCCACAAATCCCAGCCGAGGAGACGAAAATGCCATCCGAGAGGACGAGATTTACAAATGGTTTACGCGCCCGGAAAATGTGCATCTTTATTCTGATGATCCATATGCGTTTGTAGATCTTTTGATTGAAAATGCACGCTGTTATGTCAACTTTGCAAAGGGCAAGGACAAGCAAGGGAACTACAATATCAGTCTAACCAATATTATTGATCTTGGAGGAAATGCTTTCCGCCAGCATATTATTTTGCTTCTGGCAGCGAGGAACTTCACACCAGATATGTTCGATTACCTTAGCAAGTGTATCGAGACATACCTTTTCTATTTCTTATTTACCAAAGAGCAAGCAAAGATTTACGAGAAGCAGTTCGGAAAGTGGAATCTCACGCTCGGCAAGGTGTCGTCTCTTGATAAACTTAAGATCTGGGTCACAGAGAATATCAAACCGGAGCTTGACAAGAAAGATACCGAATTTAGGATGCGATTCCTGACCTTTACACAGGATGATCTCCAGCAGTATCGTGTCCGGTATATCCTCGCCAAGATTGCTCAATATGTAGACAGTTCCCGAACAGGAATCGTTACTGCATCTTCTATCTCCAACTATATCAAGGCCGGGGTTGAGATTGAGCACATCCTTCCTCAGACACCGACTACGGAAATGCTGGAGCAGATTCCGGATTACGACCATGTCAAGATTATGCTTGGCAACCTGACGCTCATAGAGAAGTCCATGAACGATGTGATCAAGAATAAGCCCTATGAGCAGAAAGTGCTGGAATATGAAAAGTCTCCGTACTACATTACAAAGTCCCTTGCTAAGCTTGATTCTGTTGGAAATAATTCTGCCATCAACCGGATCAATACAATGCTTAAATCCTACGATCACTGGGATGCCGAGACCGTAGCCGACCGACAAAATCTACTTTATCTGCTATCACTTAGGATTTGGACACTCGAATAATGGGCCTTATGAAACGATTGTTATTCTTTCTGTTCTGCATAGTAGCGGTCTTTTCGTCTTGTCAAAAAGACGGAGACGCGAATAAATATAAATATGACATCGACTATCAAGTCGGAAAATCATATACGCAGACTTTTTATGTCGGAAGTCATTATATTGTAGGTGGAATACCTCTTGGGGTCGGTTATTACATTACCTCCATCTGTAACCGCCTTTCTTTTGACATTAAAGAGGGTGAGGATGGTTTCTCGGAGTTGCGTCCCCCACAGGAGTTCTACAATGATGTTGTTCGAAAAAACAATGAGCTGAAGAACACTGAGCATAAATACTATGCTATTGCCGATTATAGTTTTACATATGATTGGTCAGGCCTCATAGACCTTAAACGAGTGTCCGAATGGAAACTCGTCATCGGGAGAATGGAGGAGTATGTGTTTCAAGGAAAGATCTGCCAGCATCTCGTTGTTGTCGAAGAGTTATAGTTTTATCGTCTATTTATGATTTCAATCGAAGTTATCAAAGATTTACTACGGACTCGCGAGGATGGCACCCTCTTTCATAGAGAGAGCCAGACTCTTGAGTTTAAGGAATCTTATAACTTCAAAGGACTCGCAGAGTACTTCCGCGATTTTGCAGCATTCGCAAATAATAAAGGAGGATACCTTATTTTTGGAGTTATCTTTCTTACACGCATTCCACAATCCTTCTCTCGTCTTGCCTCGATGTGACGTATCATCTCCATTATCATTATCCATTGAGGTTCCGGCAGCTGTTAATACAACAACATTTTGGAAATGCCTCTGAAAAAGAGACAGGTAAAAATCTTTTTGCTTCTCTTCCGCAAAAGCCTTCGATGGTTTTCCATCACGGTCCTTTTCCGAATACTCCTTTTGATTAATCAAACATTTCTCTTCGTCATAAGCAATGGTTTGCTTTTGACTTATAACGATATACTTCAATTTGTCTTCCATAATATAAGAAGTACTTTTGGAGGTTTTTTTTTATTCTCTTACTACCCATTGTCCGCTCTTATCAGACCCCTCACGCTCAATGACCCCATCGGTTTTTAATTTGGCAATCTGCTTATTAACCCCACTACGAGATAATCCCAGTTGCAATACCAATTCAGCAATGGTTATACTCGGATTCTCGCGCATCAGTTCAACGATTTTCTGTTCACTTTTCAGTCTACTTTTCAGTCCACTTTTCAGTCCACTTTCAGTTCCCTTCCCCGGTGAACTGGTAGACTGAACAAGTCGTAGCGTCAGTTCCACCCGGTCATCATTCTGGCCGAAGTGTTCCCTGATTTCAGGCGCCGGCCACTTGTTGTCGGCCCAACCTTTCTTGATAGTATCAGCACCACTACCAGCTCGTTCTCCGCCTCCAATCATCTCGAACATCTTGTGAAGGGCCGAATTGCGGCAGATGCTATGGCCGCCTTCGAAGAAGTCCTCTACGCTCACAAGCATCGTCCCAGGATTCGAGAAATACAGCCGGTCAGGGTAGCGTTCAATGACAGGGCCTTCGTACAAACGGGTTGATGCGTGGACAATACAGTTCACCAGCGCCTCTCTGACGGCCTTATGGGCAGTAGTCTCATCCTGGCGATACACACCCTCCATCTGGAATGGAGTCGGTAGAGCCAGGAAAAGTTTGGGAAGCACGCGACGATAGAACTGATAAAGATTCGGCTCCCACATACCGTCCGGATAGACACGGTCTGTCCAACGGATGTTCGGATCACTGCTCAGCTTCTCCCGGAAATCCACGAAGTACCTGGGCATCACGCCCATAATCGCCAGTTCTGTACCGAACATCAGCACGCCAGCCAGCGTAAAGCCCTTCTCACCAGACTCCTGGTCCACACGATAGCCACCAAGTCGCTGCAGGAATTCTAGATCGCCCAAATCATTCCACGCATGACCTTCGTGTTTTATCTTAAACAATTGCCTATACTGCCTGATGGTGGTTTGGTCAAAATCACGCTCCAGCGTAAAGTTCTTCAGAATACGGCTGTCCTGCGAATTGGTAAGAACCATCGCATCGGCAAACATTCGGCTGATTTCATCCTTTGTGCAGAGATAATCACCCTCGTGGTTACGCTTAAACGCCTGATTCGGATTCCCGTTGATATAAACCGGCTTCACATCAAATGGAGCGCGAGGAATGACAAATACCAGAACCTTCTTTCCGTCAAGTTCTCCCTCAATCACATCCTTATCCATTAGAAGACAATGGCTTACCTTGCCCTTGTTATTGGCACAATCCCAGAATATATGG
>Ga0247609_10005320_pt1 | contig 12668 bp, 26 predicted proteins | sample 172DNAGHGlowgp2_FD_193487 | JGI IMG/M metagenome (GOLD analysis project Ga0247609, IMG submission 193487) | Sheep rumen microbial communities from Palmerston North, Manawatu-Wanganui, New Zealand - 1728 DNA GHGlow gp2 | ecosystem: Host-associated > Mammals > Digestive system > Stomach > Rumen ...
GGCGAAACCAGTACACCTAGAACCACCTTGCTAATTTGAAAAAACGACCGTTTTCATTTAGGATTGCTTTTGATGGGGAATCTAAAAAACTTAAATTCCCCATCATAATATTAAAGGGTTTTAATAAAATCTTTTATAATTTGATCATCATCAAAAAGAGTCCAAGATTTGAAAGGAATTTTGAATTCTTTATTTTTGTTTTTGTCAAGGCTTTTGTCAAACCACTTGATAAAGAAAGATAAACCATCTAAATTTTTCTCAAATTCTTTGAGGATTTCTTCAATTTCCATTTCTGTTTGAGAAATATATTCATCTGTATCTAAAATGTTTAAACCGAAACGAAGATAGTCACATAATGCAGCGGCAACCTCGTGTCGATACTCTGCAAGACGAGCTTTTCTAGCTTTTTCTGCTTGAGCTTCTTTCTCAGCTTTTTCTTTTTCAATTTCTTTTGTAATTTTTTCTTTAGCTTCAGTTAAGTCTTTGTTGAAACCTTTCAAAAGTTCCTCTTCGGAAACTCCAGACTTTAATGCTTCATATAAATCCATAAAATATATCTCCTTTTTATATATATTATATTATATAAATATTATAACAAAAAATTTTTAAAAAGTCAAGGAGCCGCTGCCTAAAAAAGTCGTTTTTTTAATTATACAAAAAATTTTTAAAATTTTCAAGTAAAGTTTCATGAAGTGCGGCCATATGATGATGTTCTGGCGCCGCGATGCATATACACTAGTTTGAGTTGATGTTCTGGCTGGCCATCGCATATGGCGCCAATGGGGTTTGCGAGGCTTTCTTCAGGACTTTAAACTTTTACACTTTAGTGTGCTGAAGTGCCGCTGCCTACTTCAATGCTTTAAAGCATTGAAGTGTTACAGTTTAAACCGTTAAAGTGCTTCCGCACGCTTTAGCACTTTAAAGCGATGAAGTAAGGTGCATCCCCCTATTATTATACCATAACGCGTCCCGCTGCACAAGATGGCAAAATAAACAAAAATTTCGGGATTTTAGGTAAAATTTTTGTGCAAATTTTTTTGAAAAAAAATTTGACATTGAGCTATTTTTATGGTATAATCGAGGGGCCGCGGTTGGGCGCGGCCCGGCCACACATTCAGGTCAGTAAGTAAGAATCTATTTTAAAACCCAATTAACCCGGGCGCGCGCCCGCAAGGAGAAGGGGGTTGCTTACGCAACCCTCTTGAAGTAAGTAACACGCTTCTCCGTGTACTTCTCAACCAAGCCAGCATCTACAAGCTGACGAAGCAGAGCAGAACACTTCTGACCGCTGATGCCAAGAGGTTCAGCAATGTCACCGCAACGCAGACCCTCGTTAGCATAGAGGATATCAAGGATGTCATTCTTTACACCCTCATTAGCCACCTGATTCTTGGAAGGCTTGCGAACCGCACGCTTTGCCAACTGAGCCTTGAGAGCATCAAGCTTCTCAACATACTCTGAAGCTGTGAAGCCGTTGAAATTAGCCTCGCCGTTCTGAATCATCTCAACTGCAAAATCAATAGCCTGTACATAAGTCATTTTTGTCATAACACATACCTCATTTCTTTCTTTAATGCTTTCTTTTGTTTACATTGTTATTATATCATAGAGTTTTAAGTTTGTCAAGGGGTTTTAAAAAATTTTTTTTAAATTTTTTAGGGGGAGTAACTTCCTTTATTCTTTACTACTCCATCCCCTTGACACTTATAATTATAGCAGATTCTACAAAAAAATCAAGAGGTAATACTGCACAAAAAATAAGAAAGTTTTTGTGCAAAATGACGGGCGGCCGGGCAATTTGTAGAGGGGGCTATTCCTCTACAAAATAATCATCATCTTCTTCCCAAAACATCGCCGCGTCATCGCATTCTAAAACAGGATTCTCACCCTTATCAACAATAGCACAAGAACCATCTTTTTTGAAGTAAGGACAATCCCACCCATTCACAGGACAGTAAAACTTTCTCATGTTACACCTCCTCATCAAAATCTTCTGCAAGCCGCCAAAACATATCTTTAAAGGCTTTTGAAAAGATGTAAGCAATTTCGTCTACATCAGTTTCATTCTTGTATTTCTGAAAGTAATGATAGGCTCTGTCTTCAAAAATCTGTGCTTCAATTAAAGCATCTTCTCTTATATTTTCATTCATGTTTTTTATCTCCTTTCTTTTGTTATCTGTATTATATCATAGAAAAATGCGGTTGTCAAGAGGTTTTTTCAACTTTTGGCCCGGCCCGAATTGTGCAAAGGCTTAACCCCTACACAATTCTTTTTTAGCTTTCTGAACTTTCCACCAACAGCCACCGCTCACTTTAGAATCATAATCTAAATCAGAGTGAAGCACCGCAAGCATAATTTCAATTTCAATCATAACATCTTCTAAACCTGTATGGTTTTCCTCAAAAGAAACATCATTAGTTAAGAAGCGGTAAGCAATTTCCGCGCTAGTCTGAATGTTTCCACACTCAGAAACAAAATTGTTATTCATAGCAAAATTAATGTAGTCTTTTGTGCTAAGAATAGAAGAGCAAGCCATGTTCCAAATACAGAAGAACTTTGTATTATAGGGGAAAAACCATTTAATTAATGAGCCACTAATGTAACGGATGTCATTTTTTGTTGCTCTATTATCAAAGCCCATGTTATAAGCCCCAACTTTTGTTACGTTGTACTTTTTCATATCAGAGTGAATAGATTTCCTAATATTGCAGATAGATTTCATAACACGTGAACCATTCTTTAAATCTTTCCAATAATTAGGAATTTTCTCGGCAAAATAAGCCTCCGCCATTAATTCTTTATCAAGGAAGATTTCTGCAACTACAAAAGATTTTTGAGTGAGGATTTCACCAGTCGCAATATCAACAATAGCATAACCAACATCGTAAGGTAAAGGCTGATTAATGGAGTTTGTAGTTTCTGTGTCGATTACTAATACGTTCATTTTTCATGTCCTTTCTTTCTCTCTCTTGATGTTTTAATTATACTATAGATTTATTTATTTGTCAATACTTTTTTTAAAAATTTGTGCGGTGGGCCGGGCCGAATCCTCAAAGGTCTAGTTTAAACCCTTGAGGATTTCGATGATGTTATCAACATCATAAGCAACCCCATTCCAACCATTTCTATTTCTTTCCTCATCATCGAAAAGAATATCAGTTTCGCCAGTTGCTACGATGTTTTTATCAGTTCCATAAGCTACAATCTCAACAAAATCAAACTGAACACTTTTAAGATGCCGAGCAAGCCATTTCTTTTTTGCTCTTGTAACAGCTTCATCATAATCTGTGGTGCTTCCTTTAGCAAGCCAGCTGATGATGCCGATTTCATGACCCTTTTTCTGAAGCTTATTGAGGATTCTTGCTAAAACATTCATGTTAAGCAGAACCTTTGCCTGTGCGTAGGGAGTGGCATCATGTGCTAAAATCATATCAAGCCAACCATCAACACCGTACAGATTTGCGATTGTTCCATCCATATCAAAACAAATTCTCATTCTTAAAACCCCTTTCTTTCTTATCTGTTTAAAGTATATCACATCTCTGTGCGGATGTCAATAGTTTTTTTAAAATTTATAAAACTATTTTTCCATAATAAATCAGTAAGAAATAAATATTTAAAGATACATTTGCAAGATGCATGATTAAGCCGTTAATGCGTCTATCTGTAGTTAAATCCTTAATAACTCCAATCACCGCGACCCCAAGACCAAACCAAGCAATAGATAAACCATACATCATGATTAAGATAACATTAACAACAGTAATGAAGCATCTTAAATCATTCCATTCAAACTTGTAACCTGACTCAATTCTAAAGAAGTTTTTCATGGTCTTTGTTCCTTTCTTTTTTATTCTCTCTCTTGTTTACAATGTTATTATAACATTAACTTATTTAATTGTCAAGGGTTTTTTGAAAAAATGTGCGAAAAAATGCGGGGCCCGGGCACGCTTTAGCGAGTTAAAGTGGTGAATTTTATCTGATTTTAATAAAAAATAGGCTAATTTTGTTAAAAACTAGCCTATTTTGTTGCTTTTTTGCCTGTTCTCTGTTTAATTAAATCAATTTTGTAATGATTTTCACCAATATTTAACTCAATAATTTTGCTTTTATTGGTAATTTGTGGCTCAAATCCCGCATTTTTCAAAGAATTTGAAAGGATTTCAATCAATTTTTCCTTTTCTTCATCGGGTTTCCGCACTCTTTTAGTGGGTTTCCGCGGTTTTTCTGACTTAGCTTCACGACTAATCTTGTTTACTTTTGCTTTCTGTGTTAACTCTTCCACCACAGGATTTTCAAGATAACCTTCATCTTCTAACCAAGTCTGAACCGCCTCGTCATGTGAAATTTTTAAAACAGTTACTAATTTATCAATTTCCTTATCTGGAATATTGATATTTTTACCATTGATATTTGTGTACATTTTTAATCTCCCTTCTATTGTTTGATTAAATTATAGCACACTTCATTGCTTGTTGTCAAGGGGAAATTAGGGGGAGATTAACTCCCCCATGTTTACTAAACCGAAAAGTAGTAAGGAACCCTTTTTACGTATTCCTTGTTAAGAGTACCTTCCTTTACAAGGTCAGTGAGCATCCTAGCCACTCTCTGATTAGTTAACTCACCAAGACCATTAACTTCAGCCTGAAGCTCCTTGATAGTCTTAGGAGTGCCGACCTCTGCAAGGTGAGCAACAATGTCAGCCTTAAAAACAGCATTTTCAAGCTGATTCTTAGTAGGTTTTCTAGTACCGTTGCTCTTACGATTGAGCAACTCAATCTCATGGTCAATAAAAGCAACCATTTCAGCATTGTCAGCAACGATAGCACGGATTTCAGCAAACATTTCTTTCTTTGTCATAGTACATACTTCCTTTCTTTTGTAAGAATTTGTTTTCTTTATCTTATGTACTTATTATAGCACAAGGTTTTTGTTTTGTCAATAGGTTTTTTAATTTTTTTTGTAGGTGGCTTTTTATTTCCCTTACCTTGTATAATAATTATAACAAATTTTTTTAAAAATATCAAGTTGGAATATTGCACAAGATTTGAGGATTTTCTGATCCAATCATTGTGCAGAATTAATCCTTGACAAGCGGCGGCGGTTTGTAGTATAATAAAAGGTTAGGCTCGACTTGGCGCCCGGGCGCTGGAAAATTTTTACAATTATGGAGAAAAGAAAAAGGCACTGAAAAATCAGTGCCTAGAAAGGGAGAGGGAGATTACTCTCCCTCGTTGCCTACAGTGAAGTAAGCAACCCTCTTGATGTACTCACGAGTAACCTCACCACTCTTGCGGAGGTCAGTCAGCATATGAGTGATACGCTGATTGGTCAGACCTGCGACAGTGGGGCAGACTTCGCACAGTTCCTTAATAGTCACAGGCTTGCCAACCTCAGTGAGAGCGGCGAGGATATCAGCCTTGAACTGTGCGTTCTCAAGCTGATTCTTGGTAGGCTTGCGAGTTCCACCGCTCTTGCGGTTCAGTAACTCAACCTCGTGGTCAATGAAGGCTACCATTTCTGCGTTGTCGATAACTACTTTACGAATCTCTGCGAACATTTCTCTCTTTGTCATAATTAGCACATCCTTTCTTTGTGGGGCTTTGCCCTTTCTTTATCTTACATATTGATTATAACATTTTATTTTTAAAATGTCAAGCTTTTTTTAAATTTTTTTCGGGAGGGTGGCCGTGGCCAGTGGCCACCCCTTTTATTCCCTATCGCCATTTTTGTCATAGCGGAGCGACTTCCGCTCAAAGCCTAAACCTAGTTTTTAATAATTTCATATTGGAACACCTCTCTTCAGGACGGGGGAGTGTGTATTACAACAGTTCTTTTATATTCGACATCAGTTCATCGGTGGGTCTCTCATGTTTTTTATCTCCTCTCTCTTTCTGTACTCATTATACCATAGGCCTTTGAGTTTGTCAAGAGTTTTTTTAAATTTTTTGAAGATTTTTTTGAGCTGTCTGTCTTTCAAATGACCGATAGGCGATTATGCTCTGCCGACCACCCTATTCAATTTTGTTGCTCTTTCCTTATCTTCAAATATATTTTATCATAATTTTTTATAAAAATCAATAGGGGAATGTTGCACAAAGAATTGAGAAGAATTTTGTGTGGTTTGACGATTGACAGGCAGCGGCTATCCATGTTATAATGAAGGGTTAGGGGCGCATGGCGGCCCGGGGCAAAAATGGAAAATGTGGGGAAGTGATTTCCCCACATTACATCTCAACAAAATTTTTGTATAAATCTTCCCAATCAAGAGTGACGTATTCACCGTCAGAACCTTCAATATCAAATACTTCATAGGGGTAATCTCTAGCCATAGTTTCAAGAGCTTTCATGAAAGCATCAAAAGTTTCCTTTCTTTTTAATTTTTTTCTATTTTCTAACTCTTCAGCAATTGTTTTATCAATTTCCCTAAGCTCTTCATCACTACAATTTAATAAATCATTGATAAAATAACAATTCATATTTTGTACCTCCTTTTGATGTTTTTAGTATATCAGAAAAAAGATTTTTTGTCAAGGGCTTTTTGAAAAATTTATTCGAAAAATTTTCGGCCCGGCCCGAAGGTAGGGGTGTTACCCCCTACTTCTTAGGGCGATGCTTAACGAGTCTTAAGCTGTACTCAGCATCATCAAAAACAAAAGTAACTTCAGTTTCAGTTTTTACATTAACAGTTACACCGCCCATACCCTCAATGAGAACTCTGCAATTATCGAGGATTCTCTTTTTTGTGGTATCGACTTTCCGCACACGAGAAGAAGGCTTTCTAGGCTTATCAGACTTTTCATAGTGGCGAGTCTGATTAGCTTTCATTTCCATTTCCGCCATCTCTGTGGCTTCTTCTTTTGTTACAGGCTCACCGTCCTGCTCACACTCACGCATGATTTTTTCAATCAGCTTTTCTTTTTTTGTCATAGGCTTATGCCCCCTTTCTTGATTCTATTATAGCATCAAGGTCTTTAATTGTCAAGTGTTGATTGCAAAAAATTACTTTCATGTCATGCCCATGACAAATATCACAATCCGCGCCGAAACAAGGATTAGGAGTGTTAATAGCATACTCTTTATTTCTAACACAAGTAGCACAAAGACAACATTTATTACAGTTTTCACAAATCATATTTATTCCTCCTCATCCCAATAATAAAAATCCTGTGTTAAACAAGCATAAGCAAAAAAGCAATAGCAATTATCATTTTCTTGACGCAAATATTTACAATGAGCACATCTAGAACTATGCGAAATAATTTCCTGTAATAAATCATTAATAATTAATTCTTCATTTATCATAATAAACATTTCCTTTCTTTGGGTGTTTTATAACATCTATAATTTTACACAACCGTTAAGATACCAAATAGCAAACATTCCACCACAATAAAAAGCAATAATAAGAATGCTTCCTATTGTTTGAATAATTTTATCAAATTTAGAATTCATTTTTTATCTCCTTTTTTTTACGTCTTTATTATAATACAAATGAAATTATTTGTCAAGGATTTTTTGAAAATTTTTGCAGCGGCCCGGCCCGCAATGTGGGGCAAGACTAGCAAGCCTTACTCCACAAAGCACCATTAATATTAGGTTTTCTATTGATACAAAAAACAAAGATATCCTTTTCAATCAATACATCCTCAAGTCCTGTATGGCTTTCTTCAAAGCTATTATCTCCAGTAATGAATCTGTAAATAATTTCTGCGGTAAACCGCTTGCAAAGTCTTTTTGTCAAGTAGTCATTGTTATAACAAAACTCTCCGTATTCCTCAAGATTATTGAGGACTTCTCTTGACATCTTCAAAGTATCCCAAATCTCAACCCCAAAAGGAAAGAAGAATCTATATTTTGAAGATGTTAAAAACCGCTGAGTTAAGTTTAAAGACTTATAGTCAAAACGTGCGTTATGAGCTAAAACAATTTTTACCTTGTATTTTCTTACGCACTGAGCAAAAGCTTTTTTGATATTAAAAAATGATTTCAAAACTCTTTTGCCCTGTTTGATATCCTGCCAATACTGCGGAATTTTATCAGCAAAGTATGCGGAACTCATTAATTCTTTATCGAGGAAAATATCAGCCACTACAAAGGAATGACTTTCATAAACATGACCTGTTTTATCAATAACTGCAAAGCCAACATCATAGCATAACGGGTCATCAATGGAATTGGTGGTTTCTGTGTCAACAACGATGAAATAAGTATTTTTTTCCATTTGAAAATCTCCTTTGCTTAGCTATTGTTTAAAGTAAAGAGTCCATCTTACCAGCTTAGCACTTCCAGACTCTGTGCTATGTTGCCTCACATTTATATACCGCAAAGTAAGACTTAGGCTTGCGGTGGTGGGTCTTTATCAAGGAAGTCTTACTGCGACATCTTGCGTCTTGGGGGTTACCTTGCTTCCTTCCCTCACCTTCTGAACTAATTATAGCAAAGATTAATTCATTTGTCAACACTTTTTTCAATTTTTTTTTATTTTTTTGCAGCGGCGGATCCTCTCGGCGGCCCGGGCAAAAATGGGGTATCCCCATTTGATTTTTAAATAGAGCTAAAAATTCCCGCTCATAATTAACGTCTACTTTCTTTTATTTAAAAATGAATAATGATTTTAAAAACTCTTACCAAATTGTGGCTTCAAAATCTTTGCGGATTTCATAGTCATACTCAAAGATAGCAAGAGCATTGCTTTTATAAATGGGGCCAAAGGTTTCTACATACTCATTAAAATATTTTTCATCCCAACATTCGTAAACCCCATCCCCGCCCTTCTCATAATACTCAAGAGCTAAGGAAATTAATTCTTCATACGTTAAAGGTTTAAGAGTCATGTTTTTTCCTCCTTTTTCTTTTGTAAATTTATTATATCATATTTTAAAAAATTTGTCAACTGCTAATTTTTAATTTTCGTTTGAAAAATCGGCCGGGCGAGCCCATGGGGCAAGCCACCTTGTGATGACCGCCCCCATTTATTAGGGCTACTGTGCAATGTAGTAGTAAGGAGTTCTCTTTACATACTCCTTATTTAAAACTCCATTCTTAACCAAATCAGTAAGCATGTGGGTTACTCTCTGATTGGTAAGACCTGCGATGTTGAGGACATTCGCCTGAATCTCCTTGATGGTGTGAGGAGTTCCAACCTCACCTAAGAAGGCAACAATCTCAGCCTTAAACTCAGCATTTTCTAACTGAGTTTTAGTAGGCTTCCGCTGACCGCCAGACTTACGGTTTAACAGTTCTACCTCATGGTCGATAAAGGCTACCATTTCAGCGTTATCAGCAACAACCTTACGAATCTCAGCAAACATTTCTCTTTTTGTCATAATACATACCTCTTTTCTTTCTTTAAGACTTTGTTTTTTTTCTTTCTTTGTACCTTTATTATATCATAGGCTTTTTTATTTGTCAAGAGTTTTTTTAATTTTTTTTATTTTTATTTTTTAACTCCTTTCCCTTGACACTTATTATTATATCAGATTTTTAAAAAAATACAATAGACAAAATGCACAAAATATTTTAGTAATTTTGCCTATTGATCATGGATCCGCTTTGTAGTATAATGAAAGATTGGGGGCAGCGGCGGGCCGGGTCAAACTAGTGCCCGGGCGAATCCTCACAAGGATAAAAAAAGAAGAGAGATTATGCATCTCTCTTTTTCCGCAGGACCTCACGAACCTTGGCACGGTGTGCCTTCTGCTCGTCTCTCTGTTTATCTGTTGTTTCATCAATATCTGTTAAGAAAGTCTTAATGATGCGGTTGCCATCTTTTGTAGCAACTGCAAAGCTAGTGGTTTCAAACTGGGTCTTATCTGTCTTTTCTACAATGTAATGAACTAATCTCATGTGAGTTCCCCTTTCTTTTTTAAGTGTTTTCTCTTTTGTTGTCTTAATTATAGCATAGGATTTTTTAAATGTCAATACCTTTTTTGAAATTTTTTAATTCTTTTAAGGTCTGTTTATTTTTTCTAATATACTTAAATTTTCTATTTTCTTCACACCAAGGACAACCGCCATGATTTCTACAACTAGCGAAGTAAACTTTTGACCCATAATAGGGGACTCTATGCTCTTTTCCATGGAGAATTGCTTTATCTAAACTCATGTTTCATATCTCCTTCCTATATATAAATTATATACTATTTTTATTATTTTGTCAAGAGAAATTTTGCAAGGATGCTATATCATCCTCGCAAGGGATTTCTCATTTGTGAATGTAGCCTTTTCAAATTTAATCTGATATGCTACACCATCAACTGTGAGGTCACCATCATCTGTAAAAGGAATGTTATCCTTTTCCCAAGTCTGACCATAAAATTCAGTGACCATCTTTTCGAAGATTTCACCCCTATTATATTTGCTTTCTTTTACAGTTGCTTCGAAGAATTCCTTGGAGCATATAGCGGTTGCACCTTTGGCAAGAAGGAAAGTTTTCTGAGCCTTGTTAGGCTTAAACCTTAAGGCATAACCAGCACCACGGCTTGCCTTGTCAAGTTTCAGAACAAAAGGCATATCTTCAGCGGTAGCCTTGACCATATAGACCATGTTCTGGAAACAGAAGCCATAAATGTAATTGTGAGTGAAAGCTAACTTGTTATATCCCTCGATCAGATGTGCGAATAATGTTGTGTTTGTCATGTCTTTGTTCTCCTTTCTTTATCTTGATTAGATTATAGCACGGATGAGGGCGGTTGTCAAACAAAATACTTCACAAACCGGAAGGCAATTTAGGGGTAGTCTTTTGTATAATTTGCACAAGGAATTTTTGCGGACTGTCAAGGTGCACAAAAAAACTGGAATTCTTTTGTGAAAAATCAACAAAAAATGAGATAAAATTTTGCACAAATAAAGCTGGGTATTTTTGTGCAGTTTTAACAAAAAAGATTAGTTGATTTCTATATAGGCTTTTGTGCAAAACAGAGAATTTTGAATAAAAGTTTATGCAATTTGTCTATTGACAAAACTAACTTGGGTTAAATAAGACAAACTTAAATTAGCTATAGTTAACTAAAGTTAGTTATAGCTAACTTTAGTTAGTTATAATTAACTTTAGTTAGTTATAGCTAACTGGGGTTAGTCATAGCTAACGATTTTGGGAAGGACCTAACTCAGGTTAGTTCGGGCTAATTCAAGTTAGAAAAGCCGAACCCAAGTTAGTTGCAATTAGCCGGCTGCCCCGTGCGCAGCCGGCCCGCCAATAAAAAAAGAGCCTACAGGCTCATGAATCCTCTGTAGGCTTCATATAAGGCTCTTTCAGAAATCTTGGTATCGTCCATGAGAGTCGCGAAGGTGATGGTTGCCGCATTCTCAAATCCCCATTTTCTGATGATATCTGTAAGCATTTCGTCTCTTGTCTTTTTCATTTTGTTTACCTTCCTTTCTTTTATCTGTCTTTATTATAGCAGGGCTTGGCTTATTTGTCAAGTCCTTTTTTCAAATTTTCGTAAAAATTGAAGATTCTTTCGTTTTCCAGTTTTGTAATTTCATCTAAGAGCTTTTTAGCGGTTGCCCAATCTTTCATGGTAGTTGCTCTGTAGTATTCCTTGTTTAATCTCTCAATTCTTTCTTTCATAGTTTCGATCTCCTTTCTTTTATCTGTCTTTATTATAACCGATAAAATAAAATCTGTCAAGTGTTTTTTCAAAAAAAAAGAAGAAAATTTTCATTTTCTTCTAAGCCATGTTATAAGCCATTTTCTGATGTTCTCTTGCTAAGTCAAGTAATTCAGTAGGAATGATTTCATTTTTATTGAAGTATCTTCTAATCTGTCCAGGCCTTGCGATTAACTGAGTAATCATTTTTTTAGTCCTTTTATTAAAGATTGTAATAATTCCTGTGTCGCTGATTTTATGGATTTCCGGTCCATTAGGATGATTTCTGTCAATTTCTACTTCTTTAATGATGTTACCTTTTCCGATCTGAGCGATGATTCTTGCTCTTTCTTTTCTTTCTAATCTCCAGTGGCTACTCTTTTTCATTTTTTAGTCCCCCTTTCTTTATCTGTCTTTATTATACTCTTTTTTTAATATTCTGTCAAGGCTTTTCTACAAATTTTTTTATTTTCTTTTCTATTGTAATCTTTCTTTGTTTTATGTGTGCGTGTCCCTGTGTTCATGTAGATAAAAACTCTGTTTGTGTTATTCTGTGCTTTTTTCTGTTTTTTAGTCATTTTTGTCACTTCCTTTCTATTTAAATAAAACCTAAAAATGTTCCTATTAACATCATGGGGATTGCAGTTACAAACATAATAATTGCACCATAACAACATTTTCCTTCATCTAAACTTTTTAATGTCCAAGCCATGCCAAAAGGTGTTACCATAAAGATATCAAATAAAGCCATTGTAATAAAGATAATTGTTAAGATAGTTTTAATCATTTTTATTTCCCCTTTCTTTTCTTTTGTGTTCTTATCTCTTTTGTTGTATTCATTATATCATCAGATATTTATTTTGTCAACCGGTTTATTAAAAAAATATTGCACAAAATGGGATAATTATTTAATTGTTTTTTTGTTGCATTTTCCTAATTGACAAATGGCGGCGGTCTGTGGTATAATTTTTCGGCCGCCCAGCCGCCGCCCGCGAGGTTCAATAGTAATAACTATAAGTGTATTATATTTACATCTATCAATACATTTATGTATTGTTTACTTATCTTATTAT
>Ga0247609_10005321_pt1 | contig 12667 bp, 10 predicted proteins | sample 172DNAGHGlowgp2_FD_193487 | JGI IMG/M metagenome (GOLD analysis project Ga0247609, IMG submission 193487) | Sheep rumen microbial communities from Palmerston North, Manawatu-Wanganui, New Zealand - 1728 DNA GHGlow gp2 | ecosystem: Host-associated > Mammals > Digestive system > Stomach > Rumen ...
GCGAGGATTTATCCTGCCCGGTGGCTCGCGCCTGTCGGCCACCGCCGACCGTTGCCGCACCATCACCCGCCGTGCCGAACGCCGGGTGGTTAGCCTGTCACACACGGCCCAGGTCAATCCCCTCGTGCTGGAATATCTTAACCGCCTGAGCGATTTCTTCTTTGTTTTTGCAAGATTTAACAATATCCAGAACCAAGTAGAAGAAATTTATTGGGACAAAAATGCTTGAAATTAAAAAATAGTATTACTTTTGCGCAATTTTAGAAAAAAACACAACAAGAAAAACTATGTACTGGACACTTGAATTGGCTACAAAACTCGAAGATGCTCCCTGGCCCGCAACCAAGGCCGAGCTCATCGACTATGCCGTGCGCAGTGGCGCACCTCTCGAAGTGATCGAAAATCTGCAGGAGATTGAGGACGAAGGCGACACCTATGAGTCCATCGAGGACATCTGGCCCGACTATCCGACCAATGATGATGACTTCTTCTTTGACCCTGACGAGTATTGACCGAAATCAATGAGAGAGACATCAATAACGGCAGTCACGCACATGATGCGCGGCTGCCGTCTTTCATTGTGTGCGTAACGGCACGATTTTTGCAGCAATTGCATGAATGAGTGTTTTACACTACCTTTGCATCATTTACATAACAACATCCTGATATGATATACACCTGTCCCAAATGCGGCAAGAAGATGGACCTGAGCACCGAGGTGCTCATCAATAGTGATTACAAGGTCATCTGTCCACAGTGCTTGAGCCAACTGCACATCGTGGGCGACTATGCTTATGTCCCCGATGATTCACTCCATCTAGACACTACCGTTGAGCCATCCCACATCATCAACTGCCCTAAGTGTGGGCATCAGGCCAAGAGCAATGCCCACTTCTGCCCCAACTGCGGCGCAAGTTTTGACGATGCCCCATCGACCATACAAGACGTTACAGCCCAGGATGTGACCGTGATGCCACCACCCTTACCCAACACCGATCCGCTATACAATGAAGCTGTACAATTTCTCAAGGGTTGTGTTTCAATTACCCCGATGATGCTGCGCGACCGTTTCAACATCAGCAACGAGCGCGCTGCCGAACTCATCCGCCAACTGGAAGCCGGCGGTATCATCGGCCCGTACAATAACGGCGGTCCCCGTCAGATACTCATTCCACACAACGACATCTATTATTCGGGCAGGCGCCGCATGTATGACCCAAACACCACCCCAGGTCAAACTGGCGGCTTCAATAACATCCCGAACGGTTCCATGCCCCGTCCCCGCCGCATGGGGTGCTTCACCTGGCTATTCATGATCATGATCTTCATCTTCCTGATGAAGGCCTGCGGCCTGTAACCATAGCGGCCAACAAACGACATAACAAACACGGACATAGAACTACTGAATCCATGTCCGTGTTTATTGTTAGGCGTAATAGCAAGTGGTTATTTGCCCAGGTTGTCGATTTGTTGCTTGGCCCATTCCTTGGCCATGCGCACGGCCTCGTTAGCCATCTGGTTGACCATGCTGTCCACTCCATCAGGCACCTCTATACCCATAACGCTGTCGGGCAACATGCCAGGATCGGGCATGGCGTCCTCGTCCTGATAGTCTTCACCGTCATCCTGCTGGGGAGCTGGTGCGGGCGGGGGCGTGATATGATGGGTGGCCTCGTACTCGTCCATGGCATGTGTCCACGCCTTCTCGATATCTTCTTCACCGAAGGTGAACACGTGTCCAAAAATGCCCAGCGACACCATCCTTTCCTCGCCGTTGCCGATGCTAATGCGTCCCACCGAGCAAACCACATAGTTCTTGACATCAAGAAATTTAGAGATGACCTTGTCGGTACCAATGCCCGTGAGCTGCTTGAGCGCTTTGTTGAGAAGGTCGCCAAAGACGCCCCCAACTCCAGTGATACTGCTCAGGTTCTCATCCACCTTGTTGTCAACCCACGATTTGGTCACCTCTTGAATAGCATTCTCATGGTCGGCACGTTCAGGACAGGTAAACACCATCGTGGCAAACAGGATAGACAATATCAGGACTGCAACCAGCCAAGGCGTGCAGCCACCCCTCTTCTTGGGTTCATCAACAGGCCACCGAGGCGGCGCCTGAGGTGGCACTTGACTTGTAGAGGGGGCTGGCCCATAAGGCTGACCCATTGTTGGCTGGCTTGCGGCAGCACGTGCCGCCTGCTGTGAAGCCTCAAACTCGGCCCGCTGCAACACGGCCGTCAACTCAGGAACGTCACCAGCCTGCTTCCAGTCGTCCATGCCTGGTGCCCACACTTCGCTCTCGGGGGTAATCCCTTGCTGCGATAATTCCTCGATGGAAAACGGACCTTCCTGTTTTCCGTTTCTAATCAGATGAAATTCCATTTCCAGTACTTAATTCATTAAACACAGTTACCTAGCCCAGTATTGCAAAAAGCGTGCCTAACGACCCGCTGATGACACAATTATTATCACTTGGAGTTGATGAAGTCCTGAAAAGCCTGCTTGTAGCTGTCACCGATGGGGATATACACATCGCCAAAGACGATGCGGTTGCGCTCAATCTCACGTATCTTGCTCTTCTGCACAATGAATGAGCGGTGCACCCTGATGAAACGCGAGGAGGGCAGCATCTGCTCGATAGCCTTCATGTTCATCAGCGACAAGATGGGATGGGACGTCTGCTCGGTGTAAATCTTCACGTAATCTTTCAAACCCTCGATATAACGGATGTCATCGAGGTTGATCTGCAACAGCTTGTACTCGCTCTTGACAAAGATGCTGGTGGGTTCCCCGCTTGTACGGCCTGCGGCGTGCTCGCTATGCTGCATGAGCTGGAACCATTGTAGAGCCTTGTTGCAAGCCTCCATGAAGTCGGCATAGCTGATGGGCTTCAACAGATAGTCCAGCGCATTGGCACGAAAACCGTCAACAGCATACTGGTCAAACGCCGTTGTAAACACGACTCGTGTGTTCTCGGGAATCATGCGGCTCATCTCCATCCCGTTGAGTTCAGGCATCTGGATATCCAGGAATAACAGGTCAACAGGTGTTTTGCCTATGCCATGCAGGGCATCGGTAGCATTGTTGTACTTGCCACACAGTTCCAGGAACGGAATCTTCTCGACATAGCTCGCCAGCAATTCCACCGCCAGCGGCTCATCGTCAACTATTGCACACTTAATTGTCATGACTGTTCTTTTTTAATCGTGATAATAGAATAATATTCCTTGCCATCGGCCGATATTCCCTTCGCCCAGGTGTAGCGGTCGGGGTACATCAGTTCCAGGCGGCGTCTCACTTGCTCCAGCCCGATGCCCGATCCACTCTTGTCGTTTCCTCGCTTGGGATAGTAGGTATTGTGTATCTCACAGGTGATGTCGCCATTCTCCTGACTCAGGTCAATCTTGATTTTACCTGCACCCTGTGGAGAGATGCCGTGCTTGAAGGCGTTCTCAATGAGGGAGATGAAAATGAGGGGCGCCACAGGGGTAGAGTCGTTGGGCTTCACACTCATGTTAGCATCGATCTTCACATTGTCGGTCACGCGTATCTTCATCAGCTCGATATAGTTGCGCATGAAATCGACTTCCTTGCACAGCGGCACAAAGTCCTGCTGGTTCTCATAGAGCACGTGGCGCAGCAGCTTGCTCAACTCGCCCACGGCCGTCTGTGCCTTTTCCTGGTCAAAGGCGATGAGGGCATAGATGTTGTTCAACGTGTTCAGCAGGAAATGGGGATTCAACTGGTTGCGCAAGTTGCTCAATTCGGCCTCGGCACGTGCCGTCTCGGCTTCCTTGCGCGCCTCCTCGATGTGCTGCCACCGCTGTATCATGCGCACCGCAACAGCGAGCGCGATAATCAGGATGTGGGTCAAGATAGCCCAGAAGTACCTGGGAAACTTGAAAGTGGGTCTCCTGGGCGCATCAGGATTCACTTCGGGGAGCCATTGCACCGCACACCAGTGCCACACGTCCATGAGCAGAAGCCCTGCCGCAAGTACGACCAGGTTGATGAGCACAAACGTCTGCCAGTCACGCTTCTTGAGCAGGAATCGGGGCACAGCCCACAAGTAGTTGACGTAGAAAATCAGCAAGTAGGCCAGCGGGTTGCCCAGCCACCTGAGGTAACGGTTGAATATCATCACCCAATCGTCACTGGAACTGTGGAAAAAAATTGGGACGACAATCAGCACCGACCAGCATAACAAGTGCAGGCTGAGGTAGCGATATTTGGATTTTGACTTTTCAATATGAGATGACATGGTTGTATAGGCTTTGACTATTTATAGGACAAAGATAGCCAACTCCTTCCATCTAAGCAAATTATCTAGACAAAAATCCAAATACCCTAGATAAAACCCGTAGGGTCACTCATAGCGAAGCGCCTCGATGGGATCGAGATTGGCGGCCTTCTTGGCAGGATACCAGCCGAAGAACACACCCGTGATAGTGCAGATGCCGAACGAGAGCAGCACGGTCCACGGCTCCACAGCGATGAGGATATGATAGTCGGTGAAGTGCATCATGACAAAGCGGGCAAGATAGGAGATGCCGGCACCGATGAGCACCCCGATAAGACCTCCAGTGATGCTGATGAGGATGGCCTCGATAAGGAATTGGCTCATGATATCGACCGTGCGGGCGCCAACGCTCATACGCAGACCGATTTCACGGGTGCGCTCGGTCACGCTCACATACATGATGTTCATGATGCCGATACCGCCCACCAGCAGTGAGATGCCGGCGATGCACGAGAGCAGCAGGGTGAGAATGTTCATCACCGAATCAACCATCGAAGTGGCTTCCTCTAGCGAATTGACTCTGAAATCCTGCATATCGGTGTCTTTGAGTTTGTGGTTCTCCCGCAGGATTTCCGTCACATCCTGTTTGGCCAACTGGGACATTTCCTTACTTGTGGCGGCGACATAAATCATATCGAAATAATTCTGCGATGTCATGCGCTTCATCACTGTCGTGTAAGGCATGAGCACGATATCGTCCTGATCCTGTCCAAAGGCTGTACGTCCCTTGCTCTTGAGCACGCCCACCACCCTGACGGGCATCGTGTTGATGCGGATGACTGTCCCGATGGGGTCGGCACCATTGGTGAAGAGTTTGTCCACGACCGTCTTACCGATGATGCACACCTTGGCCGAACCCTTGACTTCAGCATCGGTGAACATATCACCTTCAGAAATCGAGAGTCCATTGATATCAAGGAATTCATTATTCACGCCCTGTACCGAACCGCTGTGATTATTCTTGCCGTTAATGAATTGACCGGAGGAGTAAACCATGGGGCACACGGCTTTCAAATATTTGCTCTTATCCAGAATGCTGTGATAGTCGGCCTGCGTGATGGTTTGGCTATACTCAGGCAGCCAATTACCGCCAGTTTCCTCATACTCTGGTCCAGGTATAATCATTAATGCCCCCGGATCCACGTCTTCGATTTCTTGCATGATGGTCGCCTTGGAACCTGTGCCCAGGGCGAGCATGATGATGACCGACGACACACCGATGATGATGCCCAGCATGGTGAGGAAACTGCGCATCTTGTTGGCACCGATGGCCTTCAAGGCAATTTTGAACAGATTGGTTATATTCACCGTCTTTTTCTAGTTTTAAGTTTTAGTTGTAAGTTGTAAGTACGATTACTATCGCCTAACTTCTAACTTCTAACTCCTAACTTCTCACTCCTAACTCCTAACTTCTATCTCAATCTTCCTCGATGGGGAGCGAAGCGAGTTTGGTGGCAGCATCAAGGATGTTGTCGTTTATCCTGTCTTCCCGCAATTTGCCGTCACTCAAGGTGATGGTGCGGGTGGAATACTGGGCAATCTCGGGATTGTGGGTCACAAAGATGATGGTGCGTCCCTCGGCATGGAGTTGCTGGAACAACACCAGGATCTCGAACGACGTGCGGGTATCCAGGTTACCCGTCGCCTCGTCGGCAAGTATTACGGCAGGATCGTTGACCAGAGCCCGTGCGATAGCCACACGCTGCATCTGTCCACCTGACATCTGGTTGCTCTTGTGGTTCAAGCGGTCGCCCAACCCCACGCGTTGCAAAGCGGTGATTGCCCGATTGCGACGTTCGCGGGCACCCACACTGCTATTATACATCAGCGGCAACTCCACGTTCTCGATAGCAGTGGTCTTGGCCAGCAGGTTGTAACTCTGGAACACGAAGCCGATCTTGCGGTTCCTGAGCACGGCACGTTGCGTCTTGCTCATGGTGCGCACGGGGGTGCCATCCAGGCGGTATTCGCCGCTCGTGGGGGTATCCAGGCATCCCAGAATGTTGAGCAGGGTGGATTTTCCCGAGCCCGATGTGCCCATGATGGTGACGAACTCGCCCTCATGGATGGTGAAGGAGACCCCTCGCAGGGCGTGTACCGTCTCCTCGCCCACCACAAAGTCGCGACGGATGCCATCAAGTTCTATGACTGGTTTTGGTTCCATTGTTTACTTCTTGTTTTCTTTGTTCTTGGGAGCGTCTTTCTTTCCGGGAGGAGTGGCAACACCCACCTCGAACGACTGGATGACGGTTGTGCCCTCTTTCATGCCGCTGATGATCTCGGTGCGCAGGCCGTCGGTCACGCCGACTTCCACCTTGTGGGCGGTGAGGACGTTGCCCTCCAGGGTCCACAACTTGTGCTCGGCGGTGGTGTCCTTGATGACATACTTGTTGCCGAATACGCTAGCCTCGGGGGTGAAGCGCAAGGCGGCCGAGGGGACACTGATGACACCGCTGCGTTCCAACGTGTAGATAGTGATGCTGGCAGTCAGGCCCGGCTTGAGTTTGAGGTCAGCATTGGGGGCGCTGATGACCACCTCATAGGTCACCACATTATTGGTGGTGACGGGGTTCTGGCGCACCTGCTTGACGCTGCCCGAGAACACGTCGTCGGGGTAAGCGTCAACCGTGAAGGTCACGCGCTGGCCTTCACGCACCTCGCCGATGTCGGCCTCATCCACCTTGGCGATGCACTGCATGTCGGTCAAGTCCTTGGCAATCTTTACGATAGACGGGGTGCTGAACGACGATGCCACAGTCTGGCCTTCCTCGACCGACTTGCTGATAACCACACCGTCGATGGGTGAATAGACGGTGGCATAACTCAGGTTGGTCTTAGCCCTGGCCACATCCTCCTGCGCAATCCTGACACTTTCCTGTGCCTTGCGGTAGTTCTCCAGTGCCACGTCATACTCCTGCAGGCTCACCAGGTCCTTTTGCTTCAACTCGGCATAGCGGGCGTAATTCTTCTTCTGGTAATCCAGGTCAATCTGTGCCGAACGCAGGTGGGCCTGCATTGACGAGAGGTCGCTCAACAGGTTGGTGCGGTCCAGTTCGGCAATGACCTGTCCGCGCCTGACAACGCTGTTGTAGTCCACATACAAGCGCTTGACGATACCCGACACCTGTGTACCCACATCCACGGTGGTTACCGGCTCGATGGTTCCCGTGGCGGTGATATTGGTGGCGATGTCGCCAGGAGCCACTTCGGTGGTCTGGAAACTGATCTTCTCTTCTCCACCCTTACGGCTTACCAACGCGATTATACCTGCAATAACCAACAGGCCAACCACTGCCCAGATGATTCTTTTTCTCTTTTTCATAATCTTATCTTTTTTTAGTTTGTTATTCAATCTATTGGGCCCTTACATTCAGAATGCGATTCCCTCGCCGTTATAGTACTTGAGCATCGCCATGTTGAGCAAGGCCTCATACTTGGCTTGCAGCATCTGCTGGATGGCTGTGCTCAGGTTGGTCTTGTCCTGGGTCAGTTCCACGATATTTTTCAGTCCCAGGCGGAACTGCTCGCTCGTCAGGTTATAACTCTCACGGCAATAGTCCACATTCTCCTGGGCAGCGATGTAGCGTTGCTGGTTGCTGCGGGCATGGAGCCAGTAGTTCTCGATGGTCTTCCACAGGTTCTTCTGGGTCTCGACCATGTCAAGGTAGGTGTTCTCGCGCTCCAGTCGGGCCCTAGCGACAGCGTTCTTGGTCTTGCCGTGGTCCCAGATGGGGACAACCATCGTCACGCCGATGCCGTTGTTCCATTGTTTCTTCAACTGGGTGAACATGTTGCCGCTACCCGATGAGTTGGTCGTGCTGATGCCGGCACTGGCATTGATTGAGGGTTTGTTGCCCGCCTTGGCGATCTTCTCGTCAATATAGGTTTTGTCCATAGCCAGTTGGTGAGCCTTGAACTCGGGGCGCGTAGCCATCGCGTGCTCAAACACCTGCTGCTTGTTGGGCAACTCGGCCAGCACATTGCTCTCCATATCGGGATCGGCCAGCACCAGATTCTCGTCGCCATCCAGTTCCATCAGTTGCTTGAGCTGCAGGCGGTAACCGTCAAGGGTCGTCTCATCGGCCACTTTGCGGTACTTGTCCTGAGCCAGCTGCGACTCAAACTGTGACACGTCGGCCTTGTTGAGCAGGCCAGCCTGCTTGCGGGCGCGCGCCTGCTCCAGTTGGGCCTGTGCCAGGGCGATGAGCTCATCGTCATGTTTCACGGCATCCTGCGAATAGAGGATCTGGATATACAGTTGAGTGATCTGCTCCTCGATGTTCAATTCACTGGCCAGCACTTGCAATTCGGCAATCTGTGAATTGATTTCGGCCAAGCGGATGTTGTTCTTGGTTTGACCGCCATTGTACAGATTCATGGAGGCATCCAAATTATAACTGCCGCTATAGCTGTTCCTGTTGCTGAAGGAAATCACCTCACTGCCAACGACCCCGCTATAACTCTCCTGGAACGGGCGGTTGCTCACATACTGGCTTGTTGAGAAGTTCACTGTGGGCAGGCGGTTGGACTTGGCATCCTCCACGGCAATGTGCGAGGTGCGCACGTTCACCTTGTTGCGCTGAACGGTGATATTCTGCTGTTTCGCCCAGTTGATGCAATCCTGCAACGTCCATCCGTAAGGCTTCTCCACGGCAACTGCTGCATTGTCCTGCGCGTTGGCGCCAACAGCCATGAACAGCATGTTTGCAGCCAAAAATATATAACCTATCGTTTTCATCATGTGACTCTAATTATCCGGGTTATTATTGTTTGTTTACTACTTAGACGCATCATTTTTCCAAAAAGTTACACAAAAACACAAAAAAAACTCCGTGGCCTTCAAAAATGAGGTCACGGAGCCTTATTGACGTATTAAAACCTTGCGGTTACTTGATTTCCTTAACCAGATAAATCATGGTGGGGAAGTGGTCACTGTAACCGTTCAAGAAGATACCAGCCGAATAGGTGCGCAGGGGGTAACCCTGACGATCGCCCTCGTTGCTGCGCAGGAACTTGCGGTTCAGCACCTCGGCCCGCGAGAAGGTCAAGGTGGGCTTTTCCTTGCTGTCGTAGTTCTTCAAGAAGTAATCGGTGAAAATGATCTGGTCAAACAGGTTCCAGTTACCCTTGTAACCCAGGGTGCCGATTCCCTTATTGAGAATATTCCACCAGGGGTTGAAGCACGAGCCAGGCTCGGTGCAGTCCTTGATCTCCTTCTTGGCACCCAGAGCCTCGCTGCAAGACTTGTTCTGCGGGTCATCGTTCAGGTCACCCATGAAGATGATGCCCTGGTTGGGGTCGTCACGCAACAGCGAGTCGATGGTCTCGCGGGCCATGAGGCCGGCAGCCTCACGCAGGTAGCTTGACTGTTCCTCGCCACCCAGGCGTGAGGGCCAGTGGTTAACAATCACCGACACCTTCTCGCCAGCGAGCATACCCGTAACGCACAACTGGTCGCGCGAGCGGAACTCGGGATAGTCGGGCAGATACTTGTTGATGCGCTGGTTGGTCACGTTGAGGACCTTAAAGAAACGGGGATTATACAACAGCCCCACATCCACGCCACGACGGTCGGGACCATCATGATGAACAATCTGGTAGCGACGGTCCTTGATTTCGGGCTGACGCACGAGGTCTTGCAGCACGGTGATGTTCTCAATCTCGCTTACACCGATGATCACGGGACCCACGGCGGGAGAGCCCTTCACTTCCATCTGACCAATGGTGTAAGCCATATTGTGCTGTTTCTGCCAGTACTTGGTACCGTTCCACTGTCGGGCACCCTCGGGAGAGAACTCCTTGTCATAGACACCGTTGTTGTTGATCGTGTCGAACAGGTTCTCGAGGTTATAGAACATCACGCCATACATCAAGTAGCGGCGCTCCTGCTGATCGTTCTCGCTGGCAGGCTCCTGCGGCTGATCGGTCGGTTCCTCAACGGGCTGCTGAACAGGCACATTCACTTGTTCCTGGTTCTGAGCCAATGCTGGGAAAAAGGTCATCAGCGCCAGTGCCATATAGAATAACTTTTTCATAACTTGTGTTTCCTTTAAGATGTTTGACTTTAAAATTTTTTCACTTTGATATAAAATCAAACCTAAAGTTTAAAGCCTAAAGCCTCGAAATCACTGAGCCGAATCCCACTCCACGTTCCAAATCGAGACACGGTCACGGGTATTGCCTGTAGCGTTCGACGGACACAGATTGGTAAACTCGATGGTGAATTCACCCTTGACATTAAGCGCTTCTTCAAAGGTGTAAGCCGTCTTCTGGGCAACGTCATTATTGGTAACCGTCCAGGTCTTGACGACATTACCGTTCTGCTTCACGTCAACGCGGAACGAGAGTACCTTGCCCGAATAAGCGCAGCCATACTTGAAGCCCAGCCTGGAGATACCACCCTTCAGTACAGGCGACACAATGGTGCCTACCGAATTGGTGCCGCCACACATGGTGGGAGCCTTGGCATATTCGCTCGTCGAACCTAAAGCATAACCGATAAACTCAAAGATGGGGTTACTGCCTGTGCCACCCTCAAGCAGGGTGCTGTTGCTGGCAACCCATCCCTTGGCCGAAGTGTAAGTGCCCAGCACGGTGGTGGACTTAGGCATGGTCTCGAAGTCGGAAGCGGTATCTACCTTGGGCGGGAGGCCAAAGGTCACATCGTCAACACACCAGGTGGCATAGTTGGCATCCTGGGTAGCATAGAAGCGGAAGCCGATGTAGTAGCTGCCATCAGCCCACTGACTCAAGTCAACCTCGCCCGACTCTTTCCAGTCACTGTAAACAGGTGAGCCTCCAGTGGGGGTAGCGATAGCAGGATTCAGTTTCACCTTGACAGTGGCCTGCTCTGGATTACGGGAATTGAGGATGTAAACCTCAAAGTGGCTCGTGGTGCTGCCATAGCCAGCCACCTGGGTGCGGAAGGTCAACGCCTTGCTGGCAGCATTCTTGATGTCGAGATAGGGGGTGATGAGCCATGCATCAAAGGGAGGATTATTACCCTTGTAACCCGTCATGGCGGCATAGCCATTGCCAGTCTGGGCAAATACGGTCTGGTACCATGACTTGTCGCCCGATACGGTCACATTGTACCATGAGCTGGGCAACTCCGAATCAAAGGATTCCTGGAGCCTGTTAATGGGAATCTCGGGACGGTCATAGGCTTCCAGATCGGTGAGTCCAGGCTTGCCCATAAATGGGCCAAACGGACCCTTGACCATGATTTCCTTCTTGTACAGTGCGGGATAATTCTTCAGGCTGAGTTCTTCCCTTGCCTTGGAACCCTGCGCCAGCGGGATAAGGATACATTTGTTGACATCGGTGCAGTTGGGATCATCGGCAATCACGAGGGTATTATCGAGAGTTGTCGGAGCTTTCCACTCGATATCGGCATTGCCGCTAACGGTGGTCACCTCGGGAGCTACAGCACCCACAATGAAACCGCGTATCCAGCCCTTGGCGGAATTTTGCTCGGCGATAGCCCCCTCAACAGAGTAAGGATTGCTGTGGCTACCTACGCCACCGCCACCAATCACATCATGGATGTCACGCAGGTAGAACTGCCACGTACCAGACGAGTTCTGGCGTGTAGCGTAGAAACTGAGCAGACCCACAACGTCAACAGTACCCTCGGGGAGTGTGTCGGCACGGAAGTCGGCATAGTTACTGTTGCGCACGATGAGCTGGTTGCCATCCTCGTCGGCAATGGTGCGGTTGGTCGTGGCGCTGGCCTCGGCATAGGTGAGCACGCCATTGGCCTCGGTGAAATGCACACCACTGATGCGCACGAGCTTGCCTTGATACTTGAGCAGGGTCTCGGCATCGGTCTTGCCCTGGAAATCGCTGATGCTCACATCAACGGTATCGATCTTGCTCAAGTCGGGCAAGCCGTTGATCTCAACCATCGACTCCCACATGGCCTGAGGCAGGAATGTAGCCTCCCACACACTGCCACTGGCATACCATGCGGGATAGCCCAGCTGCTGCTGGCCATTGTACTTGCCCACAAAGTAATCCTTCATCGGGATGACAATTTCTTGACCCAGGCGGTAGTTGTTGAACAAGCTATTCTGGTTGATAGAGATGTTGATGCCGGCGGTGCCGTCACTGATGTAGAGCGACTTGTAGATATTGCCACTCTCGTCACTACTGGTCACCCAACCGTGGATGACGATATCTTCCTTGACCGTGTCAATATAATTGACCGCATCCTGCCAGTACTTGGCCTTGAATTCAGCGATGGTCATGTTGGGGGTGTGCTCGGCGGTGGGAATCACCATGGGCGGCTGGTCAAACTCATCACTGCAGGCAGCGGTGAACACCAACAGGAGCATCAGGCTGAGATAATAATTAAAACGTTTCATA
>Ga0247609_10005322_pt1 | contig 12666 bp, 10 predicted proteins | sample 172DNAGHGlowgp2_FD_193487 | JGI IMG/M metagenome (GOLD analysis project Ga0247609, IMG submission 193487) | Sheep rumen microbial communities from Palmerston North, Manawatu-Wanganui, New Zealand - 1728 DNA GHGlow gp2 | ecosystem: Host-associated > Mammals > Digestive system > Stomach > Rumen ...
TGGTATCATGCTGGGATGTTTCCAAACGTTCTTCTTCCAATATGGAGTGGGATGGGAATCGGTTCTGGCTATTTGGCAACATGGAGCGCTCGAAATACCGGCATGCATCATCTCTGGAGCGGCGGGTATCACACTCGGACACGGATGGCTATTCCCTAAGACTTATTCCAGGATGGAAGCTTTCAAAATATCTGCTAAGAAAGGACTCAAAATCATGCTCGCCATAATACCAATAACGGTGGTGGCAGGATTCATAGAAGGTTTTATCACAAGACACACCGAACTTCCTACCCCTCTGAGAATTTCAACTATCGTAATCGAATTTGCTTTCATAATATTCTACTTCATCATTCTCCCTATGAAATACAGAAAAAAAATAACTTCCTAAACAATTCCTCATTATAGAATACCCACGCCGCATGGCTCTCTCGACTCTCGACTAATAATAATTCCTAATTCCTAATTTGATATATAAATTGTTCAACGAACCATTCTATAAAGCCAGGACCATTGGTGACAACATCGATGCCACCTTCGGATTCATAAGAGAAAACATCAAGACGGTAATGAAAACGGTCATGATTTTCTCAATACCTATCTGCGCTGTTATGCTGGGGATGTTTGTATTCGATTTATTCAATCCTGAAGAAGAAGAATACTTCTTCAACTATCAGGAACCATGGAGCAGGAAAGACATCATTTACTTCATCACTTTCACTGTCGACTTCTTACTGATTATGCCATTGGCACCATCAATCATCAACATCAACTACGAACGCAAAAACGGCACTCAAGGCATAAGAATGAAAGAGATATGGAAATATATTAAACCAAACATGGCTAAAACTCTAAAAATGCCTCTGCCACAAATTGCTCTGGTTCTTTTTGTGGCTTGTTTGATAACTGCAACCAACGGCAGTACGAAACACATTTTTTACGCCATTTTGTGTTTCATACTGTTCTGCATTGTAATCAATTGCCAGCCTGCCTACTGCATCGGAAAATACTCCTACTCCACGAGCATTTCTAAAGGCACAAACTACGGGTTTAATAAATTACTGGTTATTCTGGCATTCTCTTTTATGATAATCCTGCTCAGTTCTCTCATCTACCTCTGGGAGATTGCAGCCATGGGAGTTCTAAATGAAGTGGGGGTGCAATTCCTCGGCACAGACATCATCGGTAACATCGGAGCATACATTCTCTTCTGGATCATCATGGCTGTTCTGTGGACACTCGCTACTATCAGCATCAACATTGCAATTCTGGCTACTTCCATCGGCATTGCATTCCAATTCGGTGCATTCGAGGAGAAAACTTGCCACATAGAACTCAAAAAGAAAATCGACAACTTCGACAAACTGAAAGAATCATAACACTGTACATTAATTAATCTTCGGCTATCATGAGCGTAATAGACACCTTAAAATGCGACCAGGCGACTCTTTCTCAATTCAAAGAGTCAGGCGACTTCGACTACTACAGTCAGAAGATTCAGCCTGTGGTTGAAGAGGCGGCAAAAAATGCGCAACATGACACAACATCACTCGACATCGGAGTGATTAGAGTTATAGTAATCATCCTGATTACACTCCTTATTGCCTTTGTATTATTTATGATGTATAAAAACGGTGTTTTCGCAAGAAACAGCAAGAAGCCGAAAGAGGAGGAGGAAGAGGAAGAACATGACGACGAACTCAAGATTGAGGGCATAAACTTCGAAAAGGAAATCAATGACGCAGAAAACAACAAAGACTGGAACAGGGCGGTGAGAATGATTTACCTGCAGACACTGAAAAAAATCAGCGAAAAAGGCAAGGTGGTTTGGCAACAGCATAAAACTCCTACTGAATACTCTATAGAAGCGGGAATCGCACAGTTCAACAACATGACAAACGTCTTCCTAAGAACCAGATACGGACTATTCGATGCTGACGAGGACACTTGCAAAATGATGCACAAACTACAAGTTCAGATGAAAGGAGGGGGGAAATAGTGATGAAAACTAAGCATTTTATTCTTATTATTGCTGTGCTGGCGGTGGGCATCATTCTGTTATTCTTTTTCCACAAACACAAATTCTCATGGTATCCATCATTCAAAACCAACGACACGGAACCGTACGGATGCATGATTTTCGACTCTATCATGTCCAGCTCTATGAAGGGCAACTATCAGGTGTTGAATATCAATCCCGACTCTATACTGTGCATGAAGGAACATCAAGGAAAAACGGTTCTATGCCTGTTCGAATACCTCGAAATCGACCCGCAAAACATACTGAATTACACTAAAAAGGGAGGACATGTTATACTTGCATGCGACTACTGCAATTATATCACCAGCAGGGAGTTGGGATACGACTACTATTTCATGAATGTCAACAGAGAACCGGTGGAAGGAAAGTTCGTGGACCTCACATATCTTAAGGACAAGAAATACAACAGCAAGAAATACACTGTGTCAGAATGCCTCATACAAACGGTTATCAATCAATACGACTATGACGATGAATTTGAAGATAACATATACGAAGAAGAGACGAAGAAACCTGACCATCATTTCAAATGGAAGGATGTGATTACGGCTCTGATAGATGGAAAACAGATGTCAGTAATGAAAACCACAAACTACGGAAAAGGAAAAATCACACTTTTGTCTATGCCTCTTCTACTAACCAACTACGGTATTCTGGAAAACAACAACAGCGCACTGATAATGAGGATTTTCTCACAAAACAAAAACATGAAAATGGTGAGGACTTCTTCTCTCAATAAGATGGTCAATAAAAACAATTTCAGAAAAAACGATTTCGAACAAGAAAACACATCGCTTCTCGAATACATTCTATCAGAAACGGCTCTCAAAACAGCGCTGTATCTGGCTTTGCTCGGAATCGCGCTTTTCTTCTTTTTCGGTATTAGACGGAAACAGAGAATCATACCGGTAATAAAACCGAAACAAAACGGACAACTCGAATTTATAAAGCAGATTGGAGGACTATACAAAAGAAGAAACGCATCCGACAGCATCATCATGAAAAAATATACCATGATGGCGGACAAAATCATGAGGAAAGTGCACGTGGACATTAAGGATCAAGACAATATCAACGATAGCATAATGGCTATATCTAACTATACCGGATTACAGAAAGAATCGGTGCAGAAAATGATTTACTATATCGATGCGCATCTGAATTACAAGAAAAAAGAGGAAGAAAAAATTTTTGAGCGATTAATTAATGAGAAAAAAAATGAAGGGAAGAACGAAGAACAACTGAGACAGATAGCAAAAAAACAAACGACAACAACAAATAACTACGAAATGATGAAAATCATTAATTACATGAATATTATCGAAGCGAAATTATAAAAATGAATTAAAACTAAAAAAACATATAATAATGGAAGAAAGACTCGAACTCACTGGATTTGCTAACAAAATCCAAGAGATAAAACAAAACATAGCCAATGTGGTGGTAGGGCAAAACATGACTATCGACCTCATAATCACAGCCATACTCGCTGAAGGACACGTTCTACTCGAAGGGGTGCCGGGGGTGGCGAAAACTCTCATAGCACGAACAGTGAGCAAACTCATAAACGCGGAATTCGGAAGAATTCAATTCACGCCAGACCTCATGCCGAGCGATGTGCTCGGAACGGAAGTATTCAACATGAAAAGCGGTGAATTCGACTTCCACAAAGGACCGGTTTTCGCGGACATTGTGCTTGTCGACGAAATCAACAGAGCGCCTGCGAAAACCCAGGCAGCACTGTTCGAGGTGATGCAGGAACGACAGGTCACAATCGACGCTAACACATACAACATGAACCCGGTGTTCACCATTATCGCCACACAAAACCCTATTGAACAGGAAGGAACATACAAACTGCCGGAAGCACAACTCGACAGGTTCATCATGAAAATCAATGTGGGATACCCGAATCCGCAAGAGGAACTCGAAGTGCTGAGAAGGCATAACGTCAGCAGCGGATTCACGAAACTTAAAGAGGTGAAACCGGTTCTATCGCTACAGGATATCGCCAACATGAGGGAGATGCTGTCAAAAGTGATCATAGCACCGGAACTCGTGAAATATATTGTAGACATCATACAGTCAACACGACATCACAAGTACATATATCTTGGAGCATCACCAAGAGCATCCGTCGCTCTTATGCAGACAGCAAAAGCATTTGCTCTCATACAAGGACGCGACTTCGTCACCCCTGATGACATTCAAATCCTGGCATATCCCGTGCTACAACACAGAATCATTATCAACACCGACGCAGAACTCGACGGACAAAATGCAAACAACGTTATCAAATCCGTCATCGCAAACATCGAAGTTCCTAAATAATTTATAACAAAAAACGTACGTACGGATAACTTCTTAAAAATATCATGTCCCGCCGTTTTTTCATAGCACTCATCATAGTCATTATCATCACAGGTTGTGGCTACGTAATCGAACCTCTTTTCTATTTAGGGGTGATACTGGCCTTTGCATTGGCAGCACTACTCATCTACGACTATTTTACGCTATATGGCAATGGAAAGATGAAGGCCACAAGACTGCTGGATGACAAATGGTCGAACGGCGACTACAACGTGGTGAAAATCAACATCACATCATCTTACGCACAACCCATGACAGCGGAGGTGTTCGAAGAACTGCCGCATATTTTCCAAATCAGAGACTTCACCAAAACCGTTAACCTGCAGCCAAACGTTAAGGAAACCATCGAATATGAGGTTCTACCGAAAGAAAGGGGGGAATATCAGTTCGGACATGTCATCGTCATGGCAAGAACCAGAATCGGACTCGCAGAAAGACGCTTCCAATGTGCCGAAGAACAAAGCGTAAAGGTATATCCGTCGTTCTTCTCGCTCAAGAAATATGAACTCACAACCATCAGGAGCCCACATCATGAAAACGGGACAAAACGACTTAGACGTATCGGAAACGCCACAGAATTCGCACAAATCAAAGAGTATGTGACCGGCGACGACTACAGGAAAATAAACTGGAAAGCATCGGCTAGAAGACACCAACTCATGGTCAACGTATATGAAGATGAAAAGGCACAGTATGTCTACAACATCATCGACAAAGGAAGGGTCATGCAACAGTCGTTCTTGAAAATCACACTGCTCGACCACTCCATCAATGCTGCTCTCGCTCTTTCACATATTGCCACGAAAAAAGACGACAACATCGGACTTCTTACTTTCGACAATAAGATAGGGGCATTCCTACCCTCAACTCACAGCAAAAACCAGATGAACAATATTCTGGAAAAATTATATAACATTCACACGGAATTCCTTGAAACCGACTTCGCTGAACTGAGCAACTTCATCAACAAAAAAATCACAAAACGAAGCCTACTCATTCTATATACTAACTTCTTCAGCATGGACGCACTCAAGCGACAACTTCCTTACCTGAAGACCATAAACAAAAGACACCGACTACTAGTGGTTTTCTTTGAAGACAACGAACAAAACGAATACATGAAAACCAAACCTCAAAATGCAGAGGAATACTATCAGCATGTAATCGCAGAAAAATATGCTTTCGACAAACAGTTTATGGTCACCATGCTCAACCAACAAGGAATACTCGCACTTCTAACCGAACCTAAAAACCTTAATGTCAGCGTTATAAACAAATATCTCGACATAAAGGCAAGAAACCTCTTCTAAAAAAAACTTTTTACTTATTTACTTTTTTTCATATTTATGATTGTCAATTATATGATAATCATATTTATGATACATCATTGTTTTAATTTAAACTACGTCAAATAGTACATTTATTAACATTTGAAACAAATAGTTTGCTCAAACCAATAAAAATTGTTAATTTTGCAACCAAATTCCATTTTTAACTTACAATTTGTAAAAAGGACATAAGGTTCAATAGGTAAAAAGAGAGAAAAAAGAGAGTAAACTTCAAACAAATTGTCTACTCATATATTATTACAAACTACCCGTCTACTTGTAAACTTGTCTACTCGTCTACTTGTAAACTCGTAAACTCGTAAACTAAAAATAAAATGAAACTAATCACAAAAACCACTCTTACTGTGATGTTGGCGGTGTTCTGCAGCACAGCAGTAATGGGGCAATCCCAATCCGACAACACCCCAAACTGGTTCAATGAACTCAAAAGCAGGATAACAATCAACGGATATGTTCAGGGAGGATATTCTTGGAACGACATGGGGGGAAAAGACACAAACGATTTCAACTTCAAACGATGCATCGTTTGGGCCAGGGCCAGGATAACTGACAGATGGTCGTTCCAATTCATGTATGACTTTGCAAGCGACCCGCTTGAATTCTACACCGACTACAGGATAACAAAAAACAACGCTCTTAATTTCAGAATCGGACAATTCAAGAACTCTTTTTCTATGGAAAACCCGCTTTCTCCATCGGCACTCGAACTCATTGACGTGTGCTCACAACCGGTTACATTCCTAGCAGGATGTGGTTCCGACCCGCTGCACGGAAGAAACACAGGACGTGACCTCGGTGCAATGATATTCGGCGATCTGTTCGACAACCACCTACACTACGAACTCGCGGTGATGAACGGACAGGGCATCAACAAACGAGACGGGAACAACAACAAGGACTATATCGCCAAACTCGAATACAGACCTATCGACGGACTGAGATTCGTGGCTTCCGGACAACTCGGAAAAGGACATTCCATCAGTGAAACCGGAGTGGCATGGAACCCGACTATTGCATACGGCGACGACTATACGCGTAACCGTTACAGCATAGGCGCTGAATACAAGTTCGGGCAGTTCGCACCGGGAAAATATAAGGAAGCACGACCTATAAGCATCAGAACTGAATGGCTCGGTGGTAAAGACGGAGACGTCAGAAGCAGAGGCGGATATATCACCACTACCATTCCGGTGGCTCCGGCTTTCGACATCATTGGAAGTGCAGACACTTTCAACAAAAACACTTCAGTCGACGGATGGGACCAAACCAACCTCACAATCGGTGTGCAATACTGGTACTACAAGAAATGCCGTGTACAACTGCAATACACTCGTGGGTTCTGCGGTGACCAAATCTACGGAGGCAAAGACTACAACAACGTACAAGCTCAAGTACAAGTCGCTTTCTAAATCCCCCGACGTTCCAACCATACCCTCGCCGCATGGCTCTCTCGACTCTCGACACTCGACTCTCAACTAAAAAGAATTCCTAATTCCTAATTCGAACTAGTCCCCATCCGCATGGAAAATTTTTAATTTTTAATTTGAAATAAATTCTTAATTCCTAATTCCTAATTCCTAATTCCTAATTTCAAAATAAACCCTAATCTTATAAAATATGTTTATCAAAATCTTATTGACCGTCATTTTTCTGGCGGTAACGGTTTTTGTGGGTATCTACTCACGCAAACAAGCAAAAAGTGTTGACGGGTTCGTCTTAGGCGGAAGGACCGTTGGACCATGGCTCACAGCATTCGCATTCGGCACCAGCTATTTCTCTGCTGTGGTATTCGTGGGATATGCCGGACAGTTCGGATATAAATACGGACTTTCGTCTGCATGGATAGGTATAGGCAACGCCATCATCGGCTCTCTTCTGGCATGGCTCATCCTGGGAAGGCGGACCAAGACAATGACACAGCATATAGAAAGCCGAACTATGCCCGACTTCTTCGGAACGAGATTCAACAGCCAGGGACTCAGAATCGCAGCGTCAATCATTGCTTTCGTGTTCCTTATACCCTACACGGCTGGTGTGTATAAAGGCATATCGGCACTTTTTGAAATGGGATTCGGAATTCCATATGAATATTGCGTCATCGTCATGGCGATACTCACAGCCATATATGTCATATTAGGCGGTTACAGGGCTACGGCGCTCAACGACTTCATTCAGGGTATCATCATGCTTTTCGGTATCATCACTGTCATTGCGGCGGTGTTGGCTTCTCAAGGCGGACTCACCGAAGCCGTGGGAAAACTGGCTAAAATTCCGTCTGACGCCGATCCTAACGCAAACGGAGCTTTTGCCGACTGGTTCGGACCCGACCCATGGAACCTGCTCGGAGTGGTTGTGCTGACCTCTCTCGGCACCATGGGACTGCCACAAATGGTCGGGAAGTTCTATTCCATCACCGACGAGAAGGCTATCAAGCGTGGTACCATCATTTCAACCATATTCGCCTTCATCGTGGCGGGAGGATGCTATTTCCTCGGGGGATTCGGACGACTCTTCGGAACACCGCCTACCCTGCCGAGCGGAAAACTCGACTTCGACGCTATCATCCCCTCTATGCTGGAAACTCTGCCCGACATACTCATAGCACTCGTCGTGCTGCTTGTGCTTTCGGCATCTATGTCTACACTGGCTTCTCTCGTTCTCACTTCATCTTCTACCATGACTCTCGACCTCATCTATCGTGACAAGAAGTCTCTTCCGGGTGAAGTACAGGAAGGTAGCATCGACGACGAGATTTCCGAAAAGATAGAACGACGTAAGGTGGTAATCATGAGAGTGCTCATCGTCTTCTTCATCGTCATATCCCTGATGATTGCACTCAACCCGCCTACTTTCATCGCACAACTTATGGGTATATCATGGGGTGCACTCGCTGGAGCGTTCCTAGCTCCGTTCATGCTCGGACTCTATTGGAAAGGGGTAACAACGACATCCGTATGGGCTTGCTTCATCTGGGGAGTGGGACTCACAGTGGTCAACATGCTTCTCGGCAACCCTATCAACCCTATCAACTGCGGCGCTATCGCCATGGTGGGAGGATTCCCGGTGGTGTGGCTCGTCAGCCTGCTATCTCCGAAAATGGACAAAACAATAATAAACAACATCTTCGACTGCTACAAGAAATAAACATAAACACTCCACAAAACAATATCTACAAAAGCCCAAATCTCAAACACCATGAGATTTGGGCTTTTTATGAAAATTCGTAATTCTTGCTTTTGCGGAGAAAACCTTATATATTCTCCGCATTTTTGCGGAGATTCGTCTCGGACACTAAAACGAATGACTAAATCAACAACTCAAAAACCTCAAAGATTAATGACAATTACCCATCGATTTCTCAAATTACAATGAAAATACAACCAACTTGCCTACTCGTCAACTATAAAAAAAGAGAGCCCCGTCGGGCTCTCCTTTCCATCTATATCTTGTAATTTTAACGATTACAACTGAGGACCGGCTGCAACGAGTGCCTTACCTGCTTCGTTACCACAATACTTCACGAAGTTCTTCTGGAAACGCTGAGCGAGGTCAATGGCCTTAGTCTCCCATTCCTTAGGGTCTGCGTATGTGTCGCGAGGATCGAGGATGCCGGTGTCAACGCCTTCAAGCTCTGTAGGTACCTCGAAGTTGAAGATAGGAATCTTCTTCGTTGGAGCGTTCAAGATTGCACCGCCGAGGATTGCGTCGATAATACCACGGGTATCCTTGATGGAGATACGCTTGCCGGTTCCGTTCCAACCGGTGTTCACGAGATATGCCTTGGCACCGCTCTTCTCCATTCTCTTCACGAGCTCTTCTGCATATTTTGTTGGGTGAAGCTCCAGGAACGCCTGACCGAAGCAAGCGGAGAAGGTTGGAGTTGGTTCTGTGATACCACGCTCTGTACCGGCCAATTTTGCTGTGAAACCAGAGAGGAAATAATACTTGGTCTGCTCTGGAGTCAGGATGGATACTGGAGGAAGCACTCCGAAGGCGTCGGCAGAAAGGAAAATCACGTTCTTTGCTGCTGGACCGGCGCTCTTGCCTGCCACCTTCTTCACAATCTTCTCGATGTGGTTGATCGGATAAGAAACACGGGTGTTCTCTGTCACGCTCTTGTCTGCAAAGTCAATCTTACCTTCATCGTCCACTGTCACGTTCTCCAACAGGGCGTCACGCTTGATGGCATTGTAGATGTCTGGCTCTGACTCCTTGTCGAGGTTGATCACCTTGGCATAGCAACCGCCTTCCAGGTTGAACACGCCTTCGTCATCCCAGCCGTGCTCGTCGTCACCGATAAGCAGACGCTTAGGGTCAGTAGACAATGTAGTCTTGCCAGTTCCTGACAGACCGAAGAAGATGGCGGTGTTCTGGCCTTCCATATCGGTGTTGGCTGAACAGTGCATGGAAGCGATGCCCTGAAGTGGAAGGTAGTAGTTCTGCATTGAGAACATACCCTTCTTCATCTCACCACCATACCATGTGTTGATGATAACCTGCTCACGGCTGCTGGTGTTGAAGGCTACACAGGTCTCTGAGTTCAAACCCAGCTCCTTGTAGTTCTCCACCTTTGCCTTGGAAGCGTTATAGATAACGAAGTTTGGCTCGAAATTGGCCAACTCTTCTTCGGTTGGCTGAATGAACATGTTCTTAACGAAATGGGCCTGCCATGCCACTTCCACGATGAAACGTACAGCAAGACGGGTGGCTTCGTTGGCACCACAGAATGCGTCTACAACATAAAGTTCCTTGTTGCAAAGCTCCTTGATGGCGATATCCTTTACTGTTGACCATACTTCTTCTGACATCGGGTGGTTGTCGTTCTTGTATTCGTCAGATGTCCACCACACCTTGTCGTGCGACTGGGAGTCATCTACTATGTACTTGTCCTTAGGGGAACGGCCGGTATAAATACCTGTCATCACGTTTACTGCACCGAGTTCTGTCACCTGACCTTTGTCAAAACCTTCAAGACCTGGTTTTGTCTCTTCTGCGAATAACTCCTCATAAGAAGGGTTGTGAGCAATCACCTTGGAACCTGTGATTCCATACTGTGTCAAATCTAATTTTGCCATGTTCTTTTAATTTATATATTTGATTAAATAATTAAACGCATACTCAATGCAAAGTTAAGCTTTTTTTTTGATATTAAAGAATACTATTACAATTTTAGCACGATTTTGTCAAATAAATTACAATTTGTAAACACTTTGCAATTTACGTTTTGCAAAATCAATTAATTGTAGTATATTTGCGATTAATTTAAGATATAAATCACAACATTTAAATCTTATTTTGTATGAAAAAGATTGTTTTTATAACTGGAGCCGGCATTTCTGCCGAAAGCGGAATCAAAACTTTCCGCGACAGCAACGGACTTTGGGAAAACTACAGGGTGGAGGACGTGGCTAGCATCGAAGGATATTACCGCAACCCACAACTGGTCATCGATTTCTACAACACAAGACGACGCGAAACCATCAGATGCAAACCTAACGAAGCTCATAAACTCGTGGCTCAACTCGAAGAGAATTTCAACGTGGTGGTGGTTACACAAAATGTCGACAACCTGCACGAACAGGCGGGGAGCACAAACGTCATACACCTACACGGAGAACTTATGAAAGCTACATCGTCCGACTCGCCTAACGACCCGGCATGCATCGTCTCTCTGCCGGAAGACAACCCCGACATCAAGATTGGAGACAAGGCTAACGACGGGTCACAACTGCGACCTTTCATCGTTTGGTTCGGAGAAGCGGTACCGATGATAGAAAAGGCGGCAGACGAAGTGGCAGACGCCGACATCGTCGTGGTAGTAGGCTCTTCACTACAGGTTTATCCTGCTGCAGGACTCATTCATTATGCCAATCCCGACGCGCCCCTCTATGTCATCGACCCAAAACCTGTGAACACGCACACTCTCGGAGAAGTTCACTACATCCGTAAAGTGGCATCGGAAGGCATGAAAGAACTCGTCGACATCCTCAATAAATAAAACCACAAAATACTCGTCAACTCGTTAACTAATATACAAACAACTCGTTTACTTGTTTACTCGTCAACTCGTTAACTCGTTAACTAATATACAAAATGAAACATATAGAAAAAATATTTGCAGAGAAATTACTGAAAGTAAAAGCGATAAAACTCCAGCCCGACAACCCATTCACATGGGCAAGCGGATGGAAGTCGCCGTTCTATTGCGACAACCGCAAAACACTCTCCTACCCAGAACTACGTTCTTTTGTGAAGATGGAACTCTGCAGGGTCATCATGGAGAATTTCGATAATGTGGACGCCATTGCAGGAGTTGCAACAGGAGCAATCGCACAAGGCGCGCTGGTTGCAGACGCGCTCAACAAGCCGTTCGTTTATGTAAGGTCTAAACCAAAGGACCACGGACTGGAAAACCTCATCGAAGGTGAACTCAAGCCGGGTATGAACGTAGTGGTGGTGGAAGACCTCATCTCAACCGGAGGTAGCAGCCTCAAGGCGGTGGAAGCCATACGAAACAACGGATGCGACGTGATCGGCATGGTTGCCGCATACACCTACGGGTTCAACCAAGCCAAAGAGGCATTCCAAAACGCCAAAGTGAAACTCATCACTCTCACAAACTACGAAGCAGTGGTGGAAGTGGCACTCAAAACCGGATACATTGAAGAAAGCCAAATCGAAGTTCTCGACAGATGGAGAAAAAAACCGTCTACTTGGGAAGGATAACTTCCGAATGAACGCAGTGAATGGTAACTTCCGAGCAAAGCGATAACTTCCGAGTGAAGCGATAATTTCCCAAACATTTTTAACAACATGTCTAAATACGAAAGTCAAATCAAACAAGTGCCTTACAGCCAAAGCGTTGTATACAGCAAACTCTCCGACCTCAACAACCTCGCCGTGTTGAAG
>Ga0247609_10005325_pt1 | contig 12663 bp, 16 predicted proteins | sample 172DNAGHGlowgp2_FD_193487 | JGI IMG/M metagenome (GOLD analysis project Ga0247609, IMG submission 193487) | Sheep rumen microbial communities from Palmerston North, Manawatu-Wanganui, New Zealand - 1728 DNA GHGlow gp2 | ecosystem: Host-associated > Mammals > Digestive system > Stomach > Rumen ...
AAATTAGTAAAAAATGATGAGAAAAAACAAAGTGAAAACATAAAGAAAATGAAAGATTATGATTTGAAAAATAATTTAGATAATTTTAGAGTTGAATTATTGTATAGAAGGAGCCCTAAAACAATAGATAAAATTTCTGCAGAAATAAAACAATTTATAAAGTTTTCTGAAGAAGAAATGGATCAAGCTTGCTCAATATTTAGTAATTTGGGGCAGTTAAAAGAAGAAGATAGAAAAAAAGCTTTAGAAATTTTAAATCAAACTATTGAAAAATATGTAGAAAATCAAAATAAAAAAGAAATGAAAGATGAAAATGAAAGATAAGAAGATGGACAATTATTTGTCCATCTTCATATTGTTTCCATATCTTTTTAATTTTTGAGTTGTAGTTTTTTCAAATTCTTTATCTCTAATAACAAATCCTTTAATATGTTTATAATTAGGAAGTTTTGTATTAACACTTGATATAACATCTTGGATAAGACTCTGAATTTCCTCTTTTGTAGGAACAGAACCTTTTAAAGTTTCTCTAATTGCATCAATATTTGGATAAATTTGGGCATTTATATATGTTTCATCATCATTTTCTTTTTGTATACCTAAAACCAAAGATTCTGAAATCAATGGATTATCATTTAAATAATATTCTAATTCTTCTGGATAAATATTTTTACCATTTTTAGTAATAATAACACTTTTACATCTTCCTGTTATGTACAAATAACCATCTTGATCAATTTTTCCAAGATCACCTGTATGAAACCAACCATCAATTATAGTTTGCTTTGTTTTTTCTTCATCTTCATAATAGCCCAGCATAACATTAGGTCCTTTAACAATGATTTCTCCAACACCCTCATCATTTGGATTATAAATTTTATATTCAACATTTGGAATAGGAAGACCTCCACTATCATCTCTTTGAAAAAAGTCAGTATTTCCTGCAACTAAAGGAGAACATTCTGTTAAACCATATCCTTGTAAAACATTTAAATTCATATTTCTAAAATCTGAAGCAACACTAGGATTTACACTAGCTGCACCAACAATAAAAACGCGAAGTCTTCCACCCAAAGTGTTTTTTACTTTGTTTCTTACAATTTTCTTTATAAAAAATGGAAGATCATTATATGGATTTTCATCTTGTTCTTTTTTATATTTATCTGGCAAAGTTTTATTCATGTTTTTAACAATATTTTTATGCATCTTTTCTAGTAATAATGGGACACATAAAATAACAGATGGATGAAATTCTTGCATATTTTGAACAATATATCTTAAACCTTCACAATGGCAAATTGATGCACCACTATAAATAGGAAGTAAGAAGCCTATTGTACATTCATAGGTGTGGTGTAAAGGTAAAACTGAGAAAAATAAATCATTTCTTCTAACTTTTACAATTCCATATATAGATAATATATTTGAACAAATATTTCTTTGAGATAGACAAACACCTTTAGCATTACCAGTAGTTCCAGAAGTAAAAAGTAAAATTCTAAGTTCATCAGGGTTTATAATAATATCGTCAAAATTTGTAATACCATTTAAATAAAGATTTTTGCCTTCCTCTAATATTTTATCAAATTCATTATTAAATTTGATAAAATATGTATCTTTATTTTTCAATTCTTTTATATCTTTTAAAATTTTATCTAAATTTTTTTCATCTCCTAAAATACATGAGGCTTTTGAAACATTCATAAAGTTGATAATATCCTGAGACTGTAATTCTTTATCAATAGGAACAACAATTCCAACAATAGATGCTGCCATATATGAAACGCACCAGTTATATGTATTTTGACCTATAACAGCAATTTTCTTTCCTAGAAACCCTTTATTTATTAAACTTGTTCCAATATAAACTACATCATTTTTAAATTGTTCATAAGTAATTACTTCGATATTTCCTTCATTATTTTTTCTTTTAAAAGCTGTTCTGCTGCGATATATGTTAGCAGAACGATATAACATATCTTTAAAATTTGTTACTTCTACAGTTTTATGATATTTTTTTTTCAATTGTTCTGCAACATTTGGTTTATTGTTCATTTTATCCTCCTATTATTTGTATCTATAAAAAATAAAGTTGGTATCTTTTTTTAATGTTATATTACCATCATATAATGTTTTATCTCCATTTTCTAAAGGAATATCTATATAAACACTACTTTTAAATTCTTGGTCTAAATTATTTACTATAAAAATGTCGAATGAAATTTTACATTTTAGTGTATTTAATAATATATTGCATTTTTTTAATAAAGAACCATCATATGTTATGGGAGTAGATGTATTTGTAAGTGTGTAATCAGATTTAATATTTTCATTCACATAGCTTAAAACGATGGGATTAGCTAAATTATTATATAAAACTGGATTATCTAGATTTGCCTCATCTTCAGAAGTTACTTCAAATTCTAGTTTATCAGTAATAATATTGTTTTCTATAATGTCGCTTTTTGCAAAATTATTAATATTTTTATAATACAATTTTGGTTCTCCGTGCTTCAGGAACTTCTTCAAATTTTATATTATTTATATATACCTTTTTATAAGTATTTTCTAAATTATTTTCATCATAAGGACTTTTTATAAATAATGCCATATCTGTATATTGATATAAATTCTCTATAGTAAAATTACTACTGGAAATATTTTTGTTTTTACTATCTGCACTACTAAATAAAGTTATTTTATTTATTACAAATACTGTATTTTCATTTTTGCTTGCAAAAGGTAAAATAGTACTTTCAAAGTTAGCCTTTAAAACATATTTATTAAATAATAAATATGATAGGAATAATAAAATAATAAATAAAATAACAATAATAATTGATAATATAATTTTTTTCTTGTCCATAATGTCTCCAATCTTTTATAAAAGTATATATATAATATTATAAAATTTAAATAAAATCAAGTACTTAAGAATTTCCATTGACAAAAATATAAGAAAAATGTAGAATTATACTAGGTGATAATATGATAGCAAAAGATAAAACAAAAAAACACATCAAGATTACAATAAAAAAAATAATAATTTTATTTACGTCTGTTATTATTATATTATATGGTATTATAATTTATAACCATTATTTTCAAAAAAATGAGGTATATGCAAAAGAAAACAATATAGTAAAAACGGATGAATTCAAGTTGAGCAAAGCAAAAGAAATTGATATAGATTATATAATAGAAAATAATACTAAAAGTATAAAAAATGAAGATTTTATAGTTGAAGAAACAATATTAGAATATATTACAAAATATAATACAAATTCTGAATTACCAAAAGGGGTTATTCAGGTTATACAAGAAGGAAGGGAAGGAAAACAAGAAATAACCAAAAAAAGGATATATGAAAATGGTGAAATAATTTCAGAAAATCAAATAAATAGTAAAGTAACAATTGCAGCAGTTGATAAAATAGTTGAGATTGGTACAGGTAAATATACAAGTACTTATAAAATTAAAGTAGGGGATATAGTATATGTAACTTCAGATAGATTAAGTGTTATGATAGAACCAAATGATAATTCAGAAAGATTAGCAACTTTAAGAAAAAAACAAGAATTGAAAGTTATAGAAATAAAAAATGATTGGTATAAAATCTATACTGAAGGTATAACAGGTTATGTGAAAAAAGATAATGTAACACATACTAATATAAGTAGTGAATATGAGGAAAATAAAAATGAATCAAAACCAAATAATTCATCTAAATTAAGTTTTGATATGGCTTTGAATAAACCAAGTGGTTTAAGCATTGAACAATTTAAAAAGATTTTAACAGACTCAAAAGATAAAAACAAAATATTTGAAAATAATGCAGAATATTTTTATTACATAGAAAAACAATATAATATAAATGGAATATTTGTTGCAAGTGTAGGAATACATGAAAGCAATTGGGGAACTTCAAAAATTGCAAGAGAAAAAAATAATTTATTTGGATATGGAGCTTATGATTCTAATCCATATAATGGAGCTTATAGTTTTTCAAATTATTCTGAAAGTATAGATTTGCTAGCAAGAGTATTTGTAAAATATTATATAAATCCAAAAGGAACTTCAATTTATGGAAGTGAAAAGGCGCTTGGAACATATTACAATGGAGCGACTTTATCTGGAGTAAACAAAAAATATGCAACAGACAAGAATTGGGCGAATGGTGTATATAACTTTATGAAATATTTATACAATAAATTGTAAAAAATTCTTGATATTTTTTACAATTTATTGTATTATATAAAGGTATAATAAGAAAGGGGCAATAAAATGAAGAAATCAATAGTAATTGTTACAATATTAGCAATATTTATAGTAATGTTTTCATTTGTAAATAAAGTTAATGCTGCAACTAATACAAAAGCAATAGATGATAAAACAGAAAGTAGAATAATAGAAATAAAAGAAAATGCATCTAAATCGATTGATGATTATAAGGAAAAATATGGTTCAGATGTTTATGGTACAGTAGCATATATATTAAATATTGTGAGAGTATATAGTATACCATTCTGTTTTTTGGGTATAGCCATAGGAGCTATTCATCAATATGTAATAGGTATCAGAAAATTAGATACATTAGAAAAAGGTATGGCTTTAATGGTAAGTTTTGTAACCATACTAATTATTTGCCAAATATTGCCACTAGCATTTGCGGTGTTTGTAAAATTTGGAAGGGGGTAACAAATGAAAGTTTTATTTGCTGTAAATAATGAAGAGATATCAGAATCTATTGTAAAGAAATATCAAAAAGAATATAAACAAATAATTTCTTACAAAAATGTTTATTATTTTAATGCAATATTAAAAGAATTACAAAAAGATAAAAGCTATGATAGAATAGTAATAAGTGAGGATTTAGAGGCTTTTACACATAATCAATATGATCAAATTGATAAATTTATATTTGATAAATTAGATAATATAAGTGATGAAGCATCAAATACAAAAGGAAATGATATTCCAATAATTTTAATTTGTTCAGATAGAAGATCTAAATCTGAAGAAATGCTTGTAAGATTATTTGGAATTGGAATTTATAATGCTATAATTGGAACAGATAGAAGTGTAGAAGAAGTTTGTAGGTTAATAAAAAGACCACGTTCAAAAAAAGAAGCTAAAAGTTATTACAAAATAGATGTAGATGATGTAGGGTATCATAGTGAAAATGAAAATGATGTTAGTGAAATGGAAATACAAAATATTCTAGCACATTATAAGCGTCTTGGAAAAAATGAAGCAAAATATGTTGAAAGTTTTGACAATATTGCTACACAATATAATGATATACAATTAAGAATTATATGTAAATTTTTACCTTTAAATGTAAGAGCTGTTTTAGAAGAACAGTCACAAAAATATCAACAAATAATGTCTTATAATAATAAAGTGGCAACAGAATTAAGAAGAACTAAAAAAGAGTTAGAATTAGGTCCAAGTGAAACATTATTAGTACCTAAAACAAGACAAAAAATAATGTCAAAACCAGTAGTTATACCTTCATCTGTAAATATGAATAGTAATAAAAAGCTTTCAAAAACAAAACCAAAAAATCAAGAAATTATTCCAGAAGTAGAAGAATTAGAAAATGAGCCTGTATATGAAGAGCCAATAGTACAAGAACCACAAATAAAACAACCAGTAAAACGAGGAAGAGGAAGACCAAAAAAAGTTGTAGAACCTTCTACAGAACAACAAAGTGAACCAGTAAAACGAGGAAGAGGAAGACCTAGAAAAAATGCTATTCCTAAACAAGAAGTTATAGCAGAGCCTATTATAGAAGATGATGACGAACCAGAAGTATTATTGCCTGGATTTGATGAAGAAAACTATGGTGAGCAGGTTTATGATGAGCCAAAACAGGTTTATGATAAACCAAAACAAGTTAGACAAGTTTATAATGAACCTGAAACAATATTACCTGGATTTAACACAATTGATGAAGAGCCAGAAGAAGATATTTTACCAGGATTAAATTCAAATAATACACGTAATTCATATGATGAACCACAAAATCAATATAATCAATACAATAATTATCAAAACGATTATCAAAATAATTATCAAAATAATTCATATGATTCAACAGAACAAGAAGAAATGGAAACAATTGATTTGTCAAATTTATTATCTGCTGACAAGAAAATTGCAGTATTTACTGGAACAAGTAAAAATGGTACTTCATTTATTGTAAACAATATAGCAGAAATGTTATCAACTGCAGGAGTAAATACAGCTATATTAGATACAACTCAAAATAGAAATTCATATTATATATATACAAAAAATGAAGAGGAATTAAGACAAATAGCAACTCAAAGTATAGAAGGACTTGCTGCTGGAAAGGCTACAGGTATAAAAGTACATCAAAATCTTACAGTATATACATCACTACCAAATGAAGGAAAAGGAATAAATAATTGTGATAAGGTTTTAGAAACACTATTAAAAAATCATTCGTTAATTTTAATAGATACTGACTTTAATACGCCAATTAGATATTTTGAACAAGCTCAAGAAATTTATTTAGTTCAATCAACAGATATCTTAACAATACAACCTTTAACAGCATTTTTGAATGAAATAAAATCAAAAGGAGTTATTGACGAAAAGAAATTAAGAGTTATACTAAATAAAAATGTAAAAATCAAAGGAATTAAAGATAAAACAATTATTGGTGGTATGGCGTATTATAATGATCCATCTATGTCATTTATGAAAAAAATATTTGACAAAAGTCTAATTAAATATATATCAATTCCATTTGAATATGATACATATGTTAACTATTTAGAGGGAATAATTGAATGTAAAATTACTTTAAAAGGTTATACAAAATCATTTATGCAAAAATTAAAAGAATTAGGAAATATGGTTTATTCTGTATCAACAAACACATATAGACCACCTTCAGCAAAAAATTATGGAAATGATAGTAATGTTTTTTCACCAAATATGAATAATACATTAAACCAAATGAAGAGAAACTATTAATAAAAACAAAAGGGGGTAAACATAGGTGATAATAGCAGTAGTTGTAATACTAGTTTTAATTATATTAGGATTAGTTATATATAATATAAAAATTCACAGAAATATACAAAAATTACGAAATACAAATCAACAAATAACAAATCTATCAGTTGTCCAAGATTTTATAAATGCTATTGGTGAAACATCTACGGTTGATGAAAAAATTAAAAAAATTAATGATGTTTTAATAGAAAGATATGAAATAAAATATTCAACTATAGTGGTATTTAATGGTGCAGAATATGAAATAAAGGCATCTAATGTAGATGAAAAGCACTGGAACTCATTAAAAGGGTTACATGAACTTGAAATGTTTAAAGACAGTATAGAAACAGCAACACCTAAATATGTAACTGTAAATAGTGAAAGTGAAAGACTTCCATATCAAAAAATGGAATTTGGAAGAGCTAAATCAGCAGTGTTCTTTCCTTTATATATAGATAATGTATATATTGGATACTGGATTATGGAAAGTGGAACACCTCACGATTTTGATAATGTGGATATAACGGTTTTAGAAGTTATTAAAGAAAATATTGTATCTGTATTAAAAACAGTAGTACATCAAAAAACATTAGAGTCAATTGTTAGAAAGGACCTATTTACAGGTTTATATTCAGAAGAATATTTATATGGTGAAGGAAAAAAAGTCATTGACCAGTATACGGTATCTACAATATGTATGTTTAAAATAACAAACATACAACAAATAAATAATAATTTCTCTAGAGAGCTAGGAAACAAAGTAATTAAAGAAATAAGTGAATATGTAAAAACAAGTTTATCTGATGAATATGTATTTGTTAGATATATGGGACCAAAATTTGTAATTGCATTTTCTGGAGTTGAAACAGAAGGTGTAGGAGATTTCTTAAATGATATAAAAACAAATATTGAAGGGATGAAAATTAGTTTAACAGCAGAGGAAATAGAACAATATAATCTAGGTGTAAGGATAAAAAAGAAAACAGAAAAAGATTTAAAAGAAATTGCAGTACCAAGATTAAATTTTGTTATATCATCATATTACAAAGGTACTGGATTAGAGGAAATATTGAAGAAGCTAGAAGAATATTTAGACAATGCAGAGATATCTGAAAGTGATATTACAAATATATAAAAATAAAACCAATTAAGATGTGTTCATTTTGGTTAAAAGAGGAGTGAAATAGTATGGAATTTGATAAAACTATGCGTTTTAAAGTTGACAGAGAGGAAAATGAAAAATGTCAGGAAATTCTAAAAGAAGTATATGATGCTTTAGTTGAAAAAGGATATAATCCAATTAATCAAATTGTTGGATATATATTATCAGGAGACCCAACTTATATAACTAGCCATAATGATGCAAGAAACAAAATAAGAACAATAGAAAGAGATGAATTACTAGAAAAAATGGTAAAAAAATATATAGGAATTGAAGAATAGAAATGAGAATATTAGGAATTGATTATGGTGATAGTCGAGTTGGAGTTGCTATAACAGATGAGTTGAATATTACAGCACAAGGATTAGAAACTATAAATAGAAATGGTTCTGATAAAATAGTTTTACGCAGATTAGACGAAATTTTACAAAAATATGAGGTAGAAACAATTGTAGTTGGTAAACCTTTAAATATGAATGGAACAATATCAAAAAGAGTAGAAATTACAGAACAATTTATTCATAAATTAAAATGTAAATATAATAAAATAAAAATTGAAACTATGGATGAAAGATTAACAACTGTTGAAGCACATAAAACAATGAACTTTTTAAATATTAATAAGAATAAAAAGAAAAATATAGTAGATACTATATCTGCAGTATATATTTTAGAAACATATTTAAATAAACAAAAAAATACATTACAAAATAATTAAAAATACTATATTATATAAAAAATAAATAATATAAAAAAATGAAAGGAGAAAAAATTATGGATGAAAATTACGAAAGCGAGGATTTAAACAATATTGTAGTATTGAATGATGAGGATGGAAATGAAGTACAATTTGAATTTTTAGATCTTATTGAATTAGATGACGAAGAATATGTAGTATTATTACCTATTACAAAAGAAGGAGAGGAAGAAGAAGGAGAGGTAGTTATACTAAAAATTGAAGACATTGAAGGTGACAATGTTGAAGAAGAATCTTATGTTAGTATTGAAGATGAAGAAATACTAAATAAAGTATTTGAAATATTTAAAGAAAAATTTAAAGATGATTTTGACTTTGTAGATTAATAAAAAGAATAAAAATACTAATAAAGGTGGAGATAAAACTTCACCTTTATACATATTGAAATGGAGGTAAAACAAATGAAAAATTTCTCAACTTATTTATTAGTTATGTTTATGATATTATTTTGGGCTTCTAGAATAATGGTAGCAGTAACTGCACAAATGAATATGGAATTTGCAATAACACCATTAAATTTAGAAATGGAAATAGGATTACTATTTGTTACATTAGCATGTATGGTTTTAGTAGTAAAAAGAAAATTAGTAGGAGCTTTAATTTATCTACTAGCTTATGGAATGTATTTTGGAGTAGATATATATAATAATGTTCAAGTTTTATTAGCTGCAGTTGAAGGTGATGTAGACTTAATAGGAACTTATCTTAATTTATTTATGTCAGTAATTGGAATGATTATACCAATTGCAGTTTTGTTTGATATGTTAGCAGATAAAGGAAGAAAAGCACACCCAAAAGATAAAAAAACTGATTGGTTTTATGCAAATGAGCAATTTGATAGAAAATTAGATGATAGAGCTGACAAAAATAATTATAGGACATTATAAAATGGATTTATGACATTTGTTTTAACAAAATATTGACAAAGTATAGAATAAAGTATAGGATAAAATATAGAATAAAAATACATATATTCTATATTTTTTTTAAAATTATGAAGTGAAAACAAATATGAATTTAGGAATAGAATCTGAAAAAATATATTGAACGTATTGGTGCAAATAAAAATAGAGTTTAAAAGGAAATAAGGTGAATAAAATGAATAATGAAAAAAGTTGTGCAAGTACAAGTATTAACTGCGATAAAACGATTTATAGAAAGTTCCTTGAAACTATTGAAAACATTCAATTTTTTACATCGAGATTTTTTCGTATTTGATGTAAAACTACTTATATTTAATTGTATAACTGTGAAATTCTGAATAGAAATTAAAAATTATTTATGGAGGAAAAGATTATGGAAAAATACGAATTTTTTATAGCAGGAAGAGCTAGAAATAAGGAAAATATTTTAAAAATATGTGATATATTTGATAAATATAATATTTCTTATTATTGTTTCTTAAAAAATGAAGACAGTTGGGGATATGGTAATGAAAATCAAACTCCGGAAGAAAAACAAGCAGAATTTGAATCCTTAGGACTAAAAAGTGATGTTGTTTTAAATTTGTTTAATCAAGATTTAGAAGGGGAAAAGAGTTCTAGAAATTTATTACTAGTATTACCAGCTGGAAAAGCCGCACATATAGAATCAGGAATAGCGTACGGATTAGGAAAAAAATGCTATGCTATCGGTGAATATGAGGCAACAGATACTTTATATAATATATTTGAAAACATTTTTAATAATGAAAAAGAATTAGATAGTTTTTTAAGAGGATATAAAGGTTAAAAATCATGAAAAGCAAGTGATTATTTGAAAATCACTTGTTTTTATGTTAGAATATAGAAAGTATTGAATTGTAAAAATGAGGAAGTGATATAGATGGAGGAGAATAAAACAAACATCAACTGGGAGAGACGGATTTATGAAAAACTTCCTAAAAACATTGAAAATACAGATATTATTGCTTTAAATATATTACATATTTTGATGAAAATATAATATTGGAGAGAATATATGGATGAAGATAGACTAAAACATTCAATAGCAGTTGCAAGAAAAATGATAGAAATTGGAAGAAGATATAATTTGAATGAATTTGAATTACAAGATTTACTTGTGTTAGGATTTAATCATTGAATATGGAGATAATTTAAAACACGCACATATAGGTGGAGATATACTAAAAAGAAATAATTATAAATATTGGAAAGAAGTTTATTATCATGGAGATATAAATTCAGAATATACATCATTATTTTTAGAAATATTAAATAAAGCAGATATGCAAATTGATAAATATGGTAATGATGTGGGATATGATAAAAGATTAGAAGATATAAAAAATAGATATGGAGAAGAATCAAAAACATATTGTGATGCAAAAATTTTAATAGAAAAATTGAGAGGTAATTATAATGGATAAATTTATTATGGCAACAACACTTTGTGATAAGAAAGAAATAGAAAATGAAATTAAACAAATACATGACTATGAAGTTGCAGAAATATCATATTATGAAATAAAAAATGCAAGTAAAGATTTTTTAAATTGGATAGATAAAAACGTAATATAAATTTTAAAGGTATCGAATCCGAGACCTTTGAAAACAAAATTAGAGAAAGAATGTTTGATATTAATATAAATCTGTCGAATTCGACGGGATATGCGTAATGAATAAATTAGAAAGGAGGAATTTTATGGATAATAACAAAATAGAAACGATTTCAAATCTCTTTGAAGATAAGGAAATTAGAAGTGTATGGGATTCTGAAAAAGAAGAATATTTTTTTAGTGTCGTAGATGTTATAAGTGCATTAACAGATAGTAATATTCCAAGAAATTATTGGAGTGATTTAAAAAGAAAGTTAAAATCTGAAGGAAGTGAACTGCACGAAAATATCGTGCAGTTGAAAATGAAAGCACAAGATGGAAAAATGAGAGAAACAGACACTTTGGATACAAAAGGTATTTTTAGACTTATTGAATCAGTTTCATCTCCGAAAGCGGAACCATTTAAAATGTGGTTAGCGTCACTTGGAAAAGAGAGAGTAGATGAAGTATTCGATCCAGAGATAGCGGTTAATCGTGCGATAGATTATTACAGAAACAGAGGATATAGTGATAAATGGATTTCAGAAAGATTAAATGGAATATTAAATAGAAAGAAATTGACAGATACTTGGAAAGAAAATGGTATTACAAATAATTATGAATATGCGCTTTTGACAAATGAAATATATAAAGGTTGGTCTGGAATGAAGGCTAGCGAATATAAGAAACTAAAAGGACTTAGAAAAGAATCATTAAGAGATAATATGACAGATATAGAAGTCGCTCTCACAAATATAGGAGAAATTGCAACAAGAGATATAGCAAGAGAAGAACATCCACAGGGATTAAAAGAAAATTTAAATGTTGCTAAGCGTGGTGGAGGAGTTGCAAAAGGAGCAAAAGATTTGTATGAAAAAGAAACAAAAAAATCTGCTATATCTAAAAGCAATAGTTTAAATTATGAGTACATAGATGAACAAAAACAAATTGATAATAGAAATAAAAAGGAAAGTGAGTAATATGGAAGATAAAAAAGAAAAGTTGCCAAGTACAAACATCAACTGGTATCCAGGACATATGGCAAAAACTAGAAGACAAATAGAACAAGATTTAAAAATAGTAGATATTATAATAGAGTTATTAGACGCAAGAATACCAATATCAAGCAGAAATCCAGATATATTAAATTTAACTAAAAATAAAAAAAGAGTAATT
>Ga0247609_10005326_pt1 | contig 12663 bp, 18 predicted proteins | sample 172DNAGHGlowgp2_FD_193487 | JGI IMG/M metagenome (GOLD analysis project Ga0247609, IMG submission 193487) | Sheep rumen microbial communities from Palmerston North, Manawatu-Wanganui, New Zealand - 1728 DNA GHGlow gp2 | ecosystem: Host-associated > Mammals > Digestive system > Stomach > Rumen ...
TGAAAGCATGTCCTCAAAATCGTTTCCAAAACCTCAAATTCCTAATAAAAAGAATTAAATATTACGTCCCGTTTTTGCCTGAAAACGGCTTTTTTCTTGTCGGTTTTTGTCGGTTTTTGTCGGTAATATCCACCCCCGTTCCGAGATACAATCCTTGGCAAGCAAGAACTCAAAACCAGCACAACATTCGGGCAAGGAGGTAATCAGTCAATGGCATTCACGATCAAGATCTACGAAAAAGACAAGTATATGTACGCTCTTATGAAAGCAAGGCTTGGGACGATATATCCCGAGGCCTACATAACCAATCCGTATCTGGAAACGCGCTCTGATACTGACGGCGACATGTTTGGCGAGTTTACCAAAGTCTTGTATAACCCCAGGCAGTTTGGTGAAGAATTCGACCCCCTCCCTCACGACAGCACCTTGCAGTCACTTAAGGAATGCCTGGACAGGCCGGTGCCGGTCCTGGACCAGAACGGGATCGTTGACTGCAGGAAGATCTGCAATGCGCTCGGGATCAATTCTGATCAGGTCAGCAATACAACTGACCCCGGAAAAGGCCGCATCGAGGTGCTGATCCCTTTTGTGTATATCAGCGACCGCGAGAATTACATCAGGAATAATTACCAGGACCTTACCGATGCGGATCTTTCCCTGCGACTTGATTTCACCAGCAGGCTCAGAGCTCCCGATAATGAAGGAAGCGAGTTCCTGGCGGGCAACATGACAGGTCTACTGGAAGCATGTTCATCGAAAAAGTTTGATCCCAATGACATTTTCAAATACTGCAGCCGTGACAGCATGGGGTATCTGACACCCGGTTCTTCCAAAGGTGATGACGATGTATATGACATAGGAAGCACCCGCTGCAGGATACTTCTGGATAAGTGCAGGCAGCTTATAACTGACGGAAAACGGAAGATTAACGTTCTCGCTGTTGCAGAAGGATTCAGATCTGCCGAACTTCCGGTCCTTGTATCCGACTGTGACAGAGTCACGATCCTGTTTTCCGGAAAGAACAGAAACGAAGAAACAGCCGCTTCATGCCTGATAACTTCTATAAGCCGCGCACTCACGCACGGTACCATTGTCACGGATTATGCAGACATTCCCGGCGGAATGATCGGAGAAGCGATATGAACAAGACCTTAGACCTTGATTCAATCAAAGAGCAGCTTACTTACTGCGTACTCAATGCGATAAGGAATGAAAGCGATCCGACTGACGACAGGCTGAAAGAAATAATAGCCGATGTTATCAGCAATACGGATTCCATCAGGATGTCGCTCTCTGAAAAACGCGACATGGCAAAGCGCGTATTTAATTCCCTGCGCAGGATGGATGTTATAGAACCGCTCATGCAGGATCCGACCATTACTGAGATCATGGTAAACGGCCCGGACAAGATCTTCTATGAGCGCGGAGGAAAACTGTTCAAATCCGATATCAAGTTTAAAGATGAAGAAACCTTAAAAACAGTGATCTCGTGTTTCTTTGCAAACAGAAACAGACCGCTTAACGAAGCCAATCCCATTTCAGACTTGAGGCTTCCGGACGGTTCCAGAGCCAACGCTGTCCTGGCACCGATAGCATCACAGACCACGGTTACGATAAGGAAATTCACCGGTATTTCGCATGACATAGTAACGCTTATCAGACAAGGATTTATCAGTGAGGAAGCAGCCAGGTTTTTGAGCAGCTGCGTACGCAACAAAAAGACGATCTTTTTGAGCGGCGGAACAGGTTCTGGCAAAACAACTTTTCTTAATTGTCTTTCTTCGTTCATTCCCAAGGACGAACGCGTTGTAACAATAGAAGATTCAGCAGAACTGAACCTTCAGGGAATAGACAATCTGGTACGGATGGAGGCAAGACTTCCGGGGCCTGACGGATCAGGTGAAGTAAACATAGGAATGATGATCCGCGCATCTTTGAGGATGAGACCGGACCGGATAATTGTCGGAGAAGTCAGAGGCTCCGAATCCGCCGACATGATGAATGCACTTAACACGGGGCATCTTGTTTTCTCTTCTTGCCTACACGGCTGGCAAATATCTTATGCCCTGGTCTAAGTATTATTTCAACGTCGCCATTAGGCGGCATTTCAATTCGTTCAATATAATTCAGGATCCTACCGCGATCTATGCTTGTAAACGCTCTAAGCTCCGTTAGGGATGCTTTTATTCTTTCAAGCTTGTCTGTAACATAAGTATTATCAAGCTTATTGGATTCAAGCATTTGGATTTTATCCATAAGCCTATCAGATTCTTTTGTTATAGCATTGATTTTGTCTCTTATCCTGTTCTTAGCTGCTTCCGTCAGTCCCCCTTCCGAGAGCTGCACTATCAGATTGTCAATCTGTTTTTCCCGTGTAGTATGCTGCTTTTTTAGGCTTTCTATCTCTTCACTATTGTTTTGAGATGCATTAACAATGTCCGTAAGTAGCTTTTCTAGGGATAGACAGACCTTATTCTGTTGATTAATTGTCTTCTTAAGAGCTGTTCTTGTTATCTCTTCCAGCTCCCCTTCATATATCTCCCTGACTGTATTAGCACATTCCGAATGACTCTTAATCCTATATACCGGTACAGTCCGCTTTCGATCCGCATACCCAAACTGGTATGGTTTTCCGCATACGGGGCAGAAGATTATGCCTGCGTAAAGGTGTATCCCTTGAAACCTGGCTTGATATGTCTTCTTATCAGGCTTCTCATATACCATTATCCTAGTCTTATGGATCCTTTGAGCCATTTCAAAGACATCAGGATCAACAATTTGTAGATTAGGGCGCTCGCATAACACCCATTGTTCTTTGGGTAATTTGATCCGTTTTGATTTGGTTCTTCCGGTACCGAGCTTACTTGTTCTCTTATTTATATAAAAATTACCTATATACCGTTCGTCTAAGATAATGTTTGAAACAGTACGTCCGCAAATTTTGATGCCTTTTTGCTGCAACTGGCGATGTATCAAAGCCGGAGTACCGTTGCGATATACATATTCTTCAAAGATCCAGCGGACAATGTCTGCTTGTTCCTCGTTGATAGTTATTGTCTTGTCTTCTTTATGCCAATCATAACCGTATGAACAGTCTTTCGCAGTCAGTTCTTTACGCTCGCAGCGTAGCTCCTGCGTTTTCCTGGCATTTATGCTTTGCTGCTTAACATACTGAGCATCCATAGCATATTTGACGCTATGAAGTAGATCTGAGTTAATATCTTCAAAATCATGTATCTGCCCGTCTTCCAGCGTCAGAACAGTAGCATCATGCTCAATTAGCATGCTTCTGAGCAATAAAGAGTTTAATTCATCACGGTTTAAGCGCGAAAGAGCTTTGGTAATGATGATATCAAAGCCGTTTGAAGATAGCTGTTGCAGCATTTCATTATACTGCGGCCTTGTAAAGTCGTTCTTCCCGGATATACCGTCATCGACATATGTGGCAACAAGCTTAATATTCGGGTGTTCGGCTATATAGTTTTTAGCCAGGGCAACCTGATTAGCACAGGATTCCTTTTGGCCTTCGTTATCCGTTGATACTCGAGCATATATAACAGCTCGTATAGTATCAATGCTGCCGGAATACAGCTTATCTTTTATTTCTTCCGCAATAGTCATGCCGATAATCCCTTTCGGTATTTCAGATAACCTTCTTGTAATGAATATATATCCAGTTTAAGCTGCTCCCGTATCTTGCAGAAGTTCGATGTCCGCCAGTGAACATCATTAAGATTATGGACTATCAGCAAGTCATATCTTTTCCGGTTCCTGATCAGCTCCATAAGTTGTTTCTGCTCACCGTCAACCTGGCGGAGACTTTTGTCGCAATACTGATCAATAATGCTCCAGTTAGTCTTCTTATCTGTAAAGAGGGTAAGGACATCGTTTCTTACCGGTATTACCTCTCTCATTTCATTAGCCGTACCATATTGGCACATATAAGAAGCGATCCGCAATTTCTTATCAAACGGTGCCTCATCCCAGATAAAAGCACCATTTTCTATCGTATAGACCTGTAACCCTTTATCTTGAAGGTTTAACAGCTCAGTCATAAACTTTCCGGTATTCTTCGAAATATGGTAAAAATCCTTGGCTATAAGAGCGTCGTATTGACTGCAGCAGGATAAAAACCTGTCATACTCGGTTCGTTCTGCTCTATTTAGGCTCATATCGCAGAATACATCAGCGACCTCAAAGCCCAAAGAAGCTGCATACGATTCAAGAGCTTTCAGTTGATCCTTATAAACTTTAGGATGTTGTTGGCTCTTATTTGTAAAATGATAAATGGCTGCTTTGGGTTTCACTTACGGTTCAGCTCCATTATTTATAAATAATAAATTATAGTGCCGCAAATCGGTTTTCGCAAATCTTTCGGTTCAGGCAACCTTTTTGCTCTTTATGTTCTTTCGTTTCTGCTTCCCGTTCTCCTTTTCGGTTGAGGACAGTTTTCGGATTGCTTTATCGTAAGTATCCTTATCTATTGCTTTCATCCGAAGCAGATCATTTAAAAGCAATACCTCAAGGGAAAGATCTGTCTTTTCTTTGAGCATGTTTCTGTCTCCTTTATTAGTCATATGAAAAGCAGCCCCGAAGGACTGCTCTTAGTCTTTTATGATTACGGCTGCGGTGCCAGGTTACGCTTTATCCGCCAATTAAGGAACTTCCTCTTTACTATAGCCCGAATATCCACTACGGCTAGGGCTTCAATTGAGTCTGGTATCACACCGTAGTTTTCAGATATCAGGATCCGGCTCACTCGAACAGTTTTCGATAAACCATTCCTTTCCGCCGTATTCCTTGACCATATTTTTTACATCATCACTCATAAAAAGGCACTTTTCCTTGCCTTGAAAAGAATTAGCCAGGTCTTGAAATAAACCTTCTGTGTAAAAGTTCTCATAATTCGTTATGATGCTGCCTGACGGATCCAACAGCAGATATTCATCATCACACTGATAGTATCTGCAGGACGGAGTAGCATACTGAAGCTCATATAACTTTACCTTGTAGTCATATTGAGGGATTCTCATATAGCAGCCGGCACTCTCGTTCCAATCGCTATATAGTTCCACGAAAGGTCTGAAGACATCCCAACCACTATCATAGGCTTTGAAGTCTTCTCTGGAATCCCTCAGATAAGCATTAAACACATCAGTAAAGATGTCATAGGCGGATAGATTGTTCTCACGCCAGGAGCTGATGCCGCCTTCATAAAGCTTATCATCAAGATAAAGCTCTATATCTGAATAGCTGATATCAGTATCTTCTCCGGTACCGGTTACAGACAGTTCCTTAAACTCAAACCTGCCTGATTTCCATTTGGCACCCTCTTTGAAAACAAAGCCTAAAGCAGCCATAACCTTACTTCTTTAGATATCTACGTCCTGTTCGACTTCTTTCTGCAACTGTTCCAGTCTTGCCACTATCTTTTCGGGATCTTCTTTAATCTCAGTCAACGGACGGTTGGAATTGACTACAGTACAAGTGTCTCTCCAGCTAGATCCGACAAGACCATATACATCGTTGACACTCCAGCCGCGATTAAGATTACGGTCGCAGCCTTCAAACTGTACTTTTCTGACGTATTCGACCGGTACAACCAAATCCTTTTCAAGTTCAATATCCAGCATCGAACCTGAGCCGTTCCAAGAATCAAAAAGGCCTATCTCTGTCATCGGACTGAGTTCGAGCCTATCAAAACACTCGTGCTCACCGTCAATGTCGGCATGAACCTTCTCTTTGCTTGAAAGGCCCCTCGCAAGAGCTTCAAGGACATCAAGGTCTTTTGTCTTAATAAGAGCTGTTACGGCAACCATATCATAAGTAGTGTTATTCAGCTCGTTGACACAGGAACGGAGAAAGTTCGAAGCCGGCTCATTGAAACCTGAAGGGACATATAAGGCATTCAGCATATCCTCTACCTTATAGCCCTGCTGATGGATCAGATAGGTCATAAAGTTATCGTAGCAGTCCGTCCCCCAGCGCAGCATCGAGCTTAGATCACCGGGAAACTCATACTTGATAAGAGTATTCTCGTGATTGTAATCCTCATAAGTGCCAAACAGTATATTCAGCTTAAGTTCCGGGATAAATGAGGCTACATCGTAATCAAGTCCCTGGTATCCGCCATATTCTTCGAAGATCTCCGGAGCTGACATATTACTGCTAAGTTCATCATAGATCTCGCGCATATCGTCCGACATATCTTTAATGATTTCGTCCATCCACCACTCGAAGTCTCCGAAAAAGAGACTATCGTGATTCTCATAGAAATAATCACCAAGATAGTTCTTAAAAGACATATCCGGTTCGGTATCCAGAGATTCAACATATTTGTCAAAAATCTTCTTTAAGGTTTCTGCCGTGAATTTATCATCATAAGAGGATGATTCAACAACATATTGTCTATCTTCATTTATATACCGGCTGCACTCTTTGGCGAGATAAGCCTTAAAAGCATCAAGCTGTTCTGTCGTAAATTTGCTTGCCATATTTGCCCCCTTTGTAGCCAAGGCGGTACGAGGTGTATAATTTTAGTAACTCTTCATAACACCCGTTATGTTCAATCACCTTCAGGAAAGCCCGCAGTCGCAATGCGGGCTTTTCATTTATATATCCGGTTCGTCAGGTTCTTCATCATCTTTATTTCCGAGTTCCAGATCATCCAAGGCTTCTTTGATAGCCTCATCTTCGTCATATCCGTATTTATCCATCAGTCTGCGTGTCTCGTATCCGACATCCATTGCCTGCTCTCCGGTGAGTTCCGGATGATTATCTTTTACATATTCAGCGGTACAGCTGGCTTCGTAAAACCTAGAAAGCTCAACAAGTGTTGGAACATCTATTCTTACACCATCAACCGAACACATAAACGGAGTGTCATCGCTTAACTTGACAACATTTATTCTTTCGGCTGTAATGACCTCTTGCTCTTTGTTGAGTTTATCAACCAGGTCTTGAGTCTTAAGGTATTCCTTGCCGCCGTGACTCTTGTAATAAGCCATTGAAAGATCTTCAGCAAATCGTCTCAGATCATGTTTCTGGTCGCGGCTGCTAAAGCTGCTATACATCGTATAGCGCTTATTGCCGTCCGGTATATCGACGGTAGATGGTATTGAAGAGTCCACCAAGAAGAAGTCATAACCTCGATTAATCTGCTTTGATGCATCACGAGATACAGTCTCCAACATGTCAGTAACGGTCAGTTCAAGTTCGTGAAGACTTACAGGTGAAGCCGGTATCTTATGTATGAGCGCTGCGTAGATACGTTTAGTTTCTATATAGATAGGATCATTACTCATTTTCATAATCTCCCAAATATTAAAACGAGTAAATCAGCCCGTACAAAACTGCACGGGCTGACTGTTATATTTGAATTAAGGCTCGGGTCCATTGTCGATATCGACATCCGGTATGAGTTCATCTAAAGTAATAGCAGGAGCTTTATACTTTTCAGCGGCAGGAGCATTCTTATATTTCTGTTCCGCCTTCTCTCTTGCGTGTTCCGCACCAAAAGTAAACTTTTTCTCTATAGCATCATAGTGATAACACTGGTTGGAAAGAAGATCTCTGGGCTCAAGCACTGTCTCGTTGACGTTCTTGACCATCTTGTTGAGTTCTTTCGCATTCGGCTTGCCGTCATCTTTGATGAGGATGAACTCGTGAACTGAAGACGGGAGCATATAGAAGCTTCCGCCGATTGTTTCAGCAGCTTTCTCGACAAACCCAGGATATGCAAGAACAGCAGCACCCTGGAAACCGCTTCTGTTCGTAGCAATATAAGTTACAATATCAGCTTCTTTCGGATCCGGAGCCTCTCCGGTATCGATAAGAGATCTGATCATATCGCCGAGTGGAGTAAACACGACAGGTTCGTTCTCAACGGAGTTGTTCTTTGCCTCAAAGAAGAGCTGGTCTTCTTCAATCCCGTACATTTCCATAAGAGGTTTTGTAACAACGACACAAGATCTGCCGGCTTCATCAGAGAAATTCTCAAGGTGAATATTAACGACAAGTGCCATATCTCCGATAATCTTATGCGGAGTGTCCTTAAGGACGGGGGAGTCACCAGGAATCAGCCTAAGGTAAGTATGCTCTCTGACCTGGTCATAGTCGGTAACGAAGTTTTTTACTTCGTTTTCTTTGGTCTTAACTACATCGACATTAGCCTCGATGGTATTAACCATTCTGTCGGCAGCACGAAGAAGATTTTCTCCGGCATTAACATCTTTATAGATTTCCTTAAGCCTGAAAGCCATTGACATCTTGGAACTTCCTACAGATACCATCAGTCTGTCAGTCATACCGTCAGGTGAATCGACATTCTTAAACTCGCAGCTGATATCTTCGAGGCCACGAGCTTCTATTTCTTCTTCAACTGCCTTAAGCAGATCTTTCTTAAAATCTTCATAATTCATCATGTTCAGTTACCTCACCTGATTAAGTGTTGTTGCCGGTCGCATCGGCAATCTCTTTTGCATAAGCCTTAAGCAATTCTGATTGCTTCTTCTCGTCGGGTACCGACTGATTGGGGATCAGGATTTGCCTGCCGTCGTCAGCTGTATAGACGAAATCAAAGTCATAGGTTTCTTTTGCCATCTTCTTGTTCTCCTTTCGGGTTTTGTTATATTCATAAAAAAGCAGCCCCGAAGGACTGCTCTTATATGCATTTTTCTTATCTTTTTTATTCAGATATCCGGACACTCATCCGGCTCTTCTTCGGGTTCTTTTTCCTGTTCTTGGATCTCGTTAAACCTTCGCTCGTACTTGTCGATATCCTCTGGCGTGATCCATTCAGGTTTATCTTTGAGAACACTATAAAGTTCTCTCATCTTTGCAATCTGATCTCGGGTATTGCCAGCCCAAAGATACTTTTCTTGCAACTTGGGGTTCTTTATGCCGGTATCAACAGTACCGTCATAAGTATTAAGAACATACTCACAGTCAGAACGAAGTCTATCCAACAACTGATATTCATATTCTTGCGGACTCGGTTTAACATCGGGCGGATCAACCACATGTTCATAAGCCAGGAACGTTTCTTCGATTGCCATAGTGTAAAGCTCGACGGATATCATCTTCTGTTCAAATGCAGTCTTGAAATATTCTCTTACTTCTTCATGCGACATACCCATAGCTTTTTTAGAGCTTACAAGGGATCTTACAGCTTCTTGTGTGAGTGTCATAAGCGAGTCTCCTTTCTGTTATTAGAAAGAGGAAACCGGCAGCGCTAGAGGGGGTGGAAGGGTGCGGCTGCCGGTTCTTTTATGAAAAAGCTATTGGAATTGGTGTTTTAGATATCTGGCTCAGTATCCAAGCCCAGTTCTTCACTGTGCTCTTCCATATACTGTTCCGGATCAAACTCGCCGGCATCGACCATATCAATCAAATCCTGCCTATCGATATCTTTGAGTGCGCGGGAATAGACTTCTTTTGAACCGGTAATATAGCCTTCTTTCTGAACATCAAGATCGGGCTCCTGCTCTTTCTGCTTTTCAAGCATATAGCATTCGGCAAGAAAAGCAGGAATAATAGCTTCCCCTTTAGCATGGATTGTTGCATCAATAAAATTCCATGCATCACGGCTACCGCTAATTTTTCCGATCCAATATGGATCCGTTTCCGTCTGAAGGTGTTCGTTAAAATAAGCAGCCCTGTTTTTGGCCAGGTCTTCAAGGGTAGAACACCCAAATGTTAGGAGTGCATTTTTACCAAGCTTCATAATGCAGCCCCCTTTTAGATGTCTAAATCAGTGTCTTCTGTAGGCTCTTCAGCGAAAAACTCTTCAGGCGGTTCGATAGGTGACGGATCTTCTACCGGTTCTGCGCTAGTCGACTCAATCTTTTCGACTTCGGCAGCCTGATCCTTTTCCTTTGACAACTGAGGCTTCTTTCCAAACTGAATAGCTTCTGCATTAAGCTTGACATGCAGCTGCTTATCCTTGCCCATTACGGTTCTGATTGGACCGCTGACACTTACGTTCTGACCTTTAACAAGGTACTTAACGCAGTTCTCAGCCTGCTTACCCCATACCGCTACGGAGAGATAATCCGGTTTAGAATCCTTACCATAGCCATTGTCAACGGCAAGGTTAAGAAAAGCATAGTGCTTACCGTTTTCCGAGTCCCTTAAGACCGGAGCTTTTGTTAAGTAACCATTGATGACAAACAAATTGTTAGGGTTCATATTCTTTCTCCTTTCAATAAAAAAGGCAGCCCGTCAGGACTGCCTACATATTAATACAGGTTAATAATACCACATTGAAAAAAGTTTGCAATATTTTTTTGAAACTTTTTTCGAATTTCTATGGTTGATTAACCATTGTAGATTAATAACTTAGTGCCATTTGTCCGAGATAAATTTTGATATAATTATCGAGCTGCTATCTCCTTATACGGCAGTAGAAAGGAGGTATTTGCCATGGAGAAACTGTTCTCATTCCTTTCTTCGGTTGTGGCAGGCGTATTCGCTAACGTCATATGCAAATGGCTGGATCGAGGAAAGAAGTAAGCAGCCGGCCTGAGGTTTAAGCCACCTCGCACAAACGGAATAGAAAACCCCGAAGTTGCACCTTCGGGGTTTTCAATTTGCCGTGTTCAAGCGAAACTTTTCTCATTCCTTCGCTTAAGGACATTATAACATCAATGACTTATTTTGCAAGAAACCCGGAGTTCGCGCTCTCAGGTTTTCTTCCTGTTACCCAACCTTAATATCTATTGTTCGTTCAGTTTTTATGGATAAAGGCAGAGCTGTTACCTTATCACCCATATTTAACTCAAGTAATTCTGGCACAGCATATTTTATCTTCTCGATAAGTGCATCAAACGATCCTGATTCAAGAACAAGGCCGCCAATATCGCAGCTTGTTGCAACCCACACCTCAGCTTCAGGATCCCATATAGTATTTACTGTATATGTTTTCATAAGATTCTCCTTTTTTAATCAATGTAATACATATTTTATATAATTATATCATCTGTCGGACAATTGTCCGAATATAATGATCCGGCCCCTCTGTTTGTATGTTCGGTGTGAGAGGGACCGGTTTGGGAGAATTATGAAGATGTTGGATAGATGTCATTCAGGGTAAAACATATTCTTAGCTTTATCGTCTAATCGCATCTTCTGGAATATGAAGAGTGTAGCTTTAGTGTCATTCAAAGCATCGTGAGCGGGAAATCTGTAATCCCAACGGTGTGCAGCCTCGATGAGCTTAGACCATTTGCGGTTGCCATGATACTCGTCATAAGGATTGTAACGCTCAGCGTATTCGAGCATAACGTCATATTCCTTAACTGAAGACAGATCCAGTCCGGCGGCCTTAAGGAAGTTGTCATCGAATTTGGTGCTGTTGTATCCGACAAGCCACTCTGCATCATAAATAAGTTCTTGTATCTTATTTAAGAGAGCGGGCATTACCGGAGCATCCTTGACCATTTCGGGTGATATGCCGTTAACGGCTTCGGCTTTATCCCATTTACGCTTATGCTGCGGCTTAATATAAGTGTTGATCAGCTCATTACCATTACCATCGACAATTGCCAGCTGAATGATCTCGTCGCTTCCGGCTTGAAGGCCTGTAGTCTCCAGGTCATATACGAGGATCTTCGAAGGATCTGCTGTCGGTACAGGTGTGGGCCTTCTCTTTCTCTTTTCTGCCGCAGCTGCTACAGCTGCATCGATCTGTGCCTGGCGTTCTGCTTTTTCCTTTTCGCTCTTCTTAAGCTTCTTCCTTCTGGCAAATGTCACCAGAACGCAGATACCGGCAAGGATAGCACTAATGAGAAATCCGCCTGCAACGGTACCGGCATCTTCGGTGCCGATCATTGAGAACGACGATATCGTAAAAAGTGTTGCGATAGCTCCCAGTATGATACTTGCTTTATACATTTTAAATATACTCATCATTTCTCGTTTCCCCTTATATACTGTAGTATGCTTAAGACATAATACTTCTTACCCGGTTCGGCTCCACACGCGGGGTTGCCAGATTTAATAGACAACGTGCAATCTACAATTACCGCCGGAGATTCTTTTGAATAACCGTTACGGAACATTACTCTATGCGGCTCATTCCAATACACAGGATTACCCCAATAATTCCTAAATCTGGCAGTGTAGTATGGTTTTATCTCTCGATATTCTTCTTTCTTTTCGCCTGAAATAATCATATCAAGCCACTTTTTCTTGATTGGTAATATCAACATTCCTTCCTCTTTACCTCTTTTATACTCACTTTAGAATCGCAATAATGGCATCGCTTAACGACCGACGAACGAATACCCAGAGGTTCTAAAGGCGTATCTATTTCATTTCCATTTGCGTCAAAAGCAATATACACTTTCTGGATTTCAAAATTAGTATAGTAAGGTATTTCGCCGCACTTGGGACAAGTGATAACTCTCATCTCTTTGCACTCCTTCTTATCTTGAAACATTTGTCGCAAATTACCTGTCCTTTACTGTCGTGAAATCCGCATACCCTCATAGCGGTTCTTCTGTCATGAACTGTCTCGTTTGAAAAGTGCGGATCGGAATCACCGGTATGAACTGTTTCCCAGGCACCGCAGATATCGCATTCAAGCTGATATTCAAAACATTGAAGTATTTGTATCATTGTTTTTCTCCTTAACGGGGTATAAAAAAGAAGAATATGTGAGAT
>Ga0247609_10005327_pt1 | contig 12659 bp, 8 predicted proteins | sample 172DNAGHGlowgp2_FD_193487 | JGI IMG/M metagenome (GOLD analysis project Ga0247609, IMG submission 193487) | Sheep rumen microbial communities from Palmerston North, Manawatu-Wanganui, New Zealand - 1728 DNA GHGlow gp2 | ecosystem: Host-associated > Mammals > Digestive system > Stomach > Rumen ...
CGTGGGTGTGGTCTTCGCCGGCGAAGCGCAAGGACTGACCCTCAGCGCCGCCCTCGCGGTGAGCATCGGTATCGCCATACAGAACATCCCCGAAGGCGCCATCATCTCCATGCCCATGCACGCGGAGGGCAACTCCCGTATGAAGTCGTTCCTCATCGGCACCCTGAGCGGCGTGGTGGAACCCATCGGAGCCGTGGCCATTCTGCTGCTGGCCGGCATTCTCGGCGTGGCACTCCCCTACCTGCTGGCCTTCGCCGCCGGTGCCATGATGTATGTGGTCGTGGAGGAACTCATCCCCGAGACCGCCCAAGGTGCCCACACCAACCTCTCCACGATCGGCTTTGCCGTCGGCTTCGTCTTGATGATGGTGATGGATGTGGTGCTGGGATAGTCCGACCCAAAAAGAAGAATGTGACTAACTATTTATGAATAAATATTTTCACGTCAGGTTTGAGCACTTTGTTCCGGTGCCACACATAATCCGGCATTGTCGCATTTCAGCCATCGTCATTCCATTGGCGACAACCTCCACCCGTTGTCCCCGTGGTAGATCATCTGGCGGGTCATGCCGCCGTCGATGCAGATGTTCTCGCCGGTGATAAAGCCGGCCTTGTCAGAGCAGAGATACAGCACCATGTTGGCGATGTCCAAAGGGTTCCCTACCCTACCCGCTGGTTGCTGCACGGCATCGGGACCTTCATAGACGGTGTATTGGGTGTCGATCCAACCCGGGGAGATGGAGTTGACGCGCACCTTCCCGGCCAGACTGACCGCCAGCGCGTGGGTCAGCGCGGCGATGCCTCCCTTGGCGGCCGTGTAGCTCTCGGTTTGCGGCTGACTCATACGGTCGCGGGAGGAGGAGATGTTGACGATGGCGGCACCCTCCGCAAAGTGCGGGGCAAAGAGCTTGGCAAGGTAGAACGGGGCTGTCACGCCCACGTTCAGGGCATACTGGAACTCCTCGTAGCTGCACTCCGCAATGCCCTTCATCAGCGGCAGGGCGTTGTTGACGAGGTAATCCACACGACCGTGCTTCGTGATTACCTCGTTGGCGAACCGTTCCAGCACATCCTTGTCGGCAAGGTCACCGACGAAGTGGTCGCCCGGCTGCTTGTCGATGACACAAACGGTGGCCCCGGCTTTTCGGAACTCCTCGGCGATGCATCGTCCGATACCCCGCGCACCGCCCGTGACGACGGCAATTTTGTTGTTGAAATCCATATCTATACTCCGTTAAAAATACTCTTCCGTGTCAAATTCGTACTGCGAAATGAATATCTGCTTGAAAGCGTGCAGGTTGTTCTATTCCGTGTCGGTGCAAAAATAGTAATTTTTTGAAAATTATCGGCTCACCCTGAGCTGATAATCTGTATTTTCGCAATGATTTGAGCCGATTCTCGGCGAGGGCTCCTCACCTGCGTCAGCATTTTCACCAGTTGGGAGCCGGGCAAAAAAGGCTGAAGAATCTCTGATCATTTGTTATAATATCCCTTTGTAGAGACGGTGTGTACATCGTCTCTACGTGTTTTTATGTCTGCATTTTTTATATTTTGCGCTTTCAAAATTTTAACCCATTATGAAGAAAGTCATCCACACCAACCATGCACCGGCCGCCATTGGACCTTACAGCCAAGCTTACTACGCGGTTTATAATTGATTCCCCTGCGCCTCTTGAGGCATCCGCCTGCGCCTCTTGAGGCATCCGCCTGCGCCTCTTGAGGCATCCGCTCGAAAGGGTATTTGCCCAGCTCGCCCCAAACAGACCTTTCATAATCTGCAAAAAAAGAAATAATCAAACACCTTTCTTTCATTCTTTCTTTTTTTGCTTGCAATTGATTGATTTTCAAATAGAAAGTTGAAAGAAAAAATAATACGGGATTGTTTCTTGGTTTCACTGTCGCCCTGGTTGTATTTTTGCCTCGTCATTCAGTCGCAAAGGCGTGACAATGACGACAAGCGTTCTTTGACATGCTGAGACAAGGCAATTTCAACTAACATTATTTATTCACATTCAAAAACATCAAAATTATGATTGATTATTCTGTTTGCAAAAAATCCAATCCGAAAGATGAAACTGCTGCGCCGAAGGCCTATGCCGTTGCGCAGATGCGCGAGAGCATTTCGTTCTCGAATTTCGTCAACCACATTGCCGGCCACAACGGGGTGTTCAGCCGCGGCACGGTGCAGGGCGTTCTAAGCGACGCTTGCCAGTGTCTCGTCGAACATTTGATGAACGGCAACAAAGTGCAGCTGGGCGAACTGGGCGACTTTTGGATCAGTCTCTCTTCGACGGGCGCGGATTCGCCGGAGAACTTCACTGCCACGAACATCAAAACCGTGAACATCGTCTTCACCCCGGGGCCTGACTTCGAAAATCTTCGCGAAAAGGTCACCTTCAACCTCGTCTCCAGCCGTAGAGCCCAGGCGGCCGTACTGAAGGCTGAGAAGAGCGGTGACGCGGTCGTGAATCTGGAGGCGGCCCGCGCCTCCGCCCGCCCGAATGCTGATTCAGGCACCAACGACCCTGACGCCCAACCCTCAACCATAAGCAATAAACTATAAACCTTAAAACAAAGCCTTGTTTCTCAGCATTGTCAAAGAAAGAGCGAAAAGATTCCAAAAAATTCACTGTGCAGATGCCCCCCCGCCAGTGTCCACATCCGAATACTCGTTGTTCAGCCCATAGAGGTGGCTGCCCCGAATGTACTCGTACAGCAACCGACCTTCGCTCTTTTTTTGTCAAGGTTTGTCATCCTCCAAATTCTTTGGTTTTCTGTCTGTATAGTATGGAAAGACAGGATGATAATAACAAAAGTGGAATCGCGTTCATCTTTTCGCTTTTGTCTTTTATAAAAGAAATTTTCCGCAAAAACAAGAAATTTATCTTTTACAGAAGACTAAATTTCAAAAAAATCATCCCTTCACCCGTACCTTCGACCACGTCTGCAGCACCACCGAGACGATGATGAGCGCGATGCCGAGGACAAACGAGAAGTTCAACTCGTGGTATTCCTGGAAAATCAACATCGCGAGGATGATGCTATAGACGGGCTCCAGATTGTAGGTGAGGTTGACCGTGAAAGCGTCAATCTTCTGCAGGACAATGATTTGCAGCAAACACAGCCCGATGGTGCAAACCACCACCATAAAGGCCATGTAGGGGTAGTCCATACCCGTCGGAAGGAATTTCCCGATAGGCAGGAAGGCGTTGTAAACCGGGAGGAGGACGCTGAGGACGACAATGCCGCCGACCATCTCCCAGAAGAGCATATTCTTGGCTTCGTAGTCCTTGCCGACGTGCTGGTTGGCGATGGCGAACAGGGCGTACAAGGCCGAGGAGACAATTCCGAGGGCAATGCCCAAACGGTATCGGGTGTCGAACTGGAAGATGAGATAGACGCCGCATACCGTGAGGATGCTGAACAGGAACTCGCGCACGGAGAAGCGGTGCCGGTTGATGATGGGCTCGAGAAGCGCGGTGAAGAACCCGACCAAGGAGAAGCAGACCACCCCGATGGAGACGTTCGACGCTTTTATGCTGGCGTAGAAGAAGATCCAGTGCAAGCACAGTAGCACGCCCACGCCGCCCATCCGGGCTACATCCTTGAAACGGAAACGCTGCATCTCTTTTCTGAGGACAAGAAACAACGCCATCAAGGCGGCCGCCCACGTCATCCGATGCCATACGAGCACCACGGGGTCCAGTTCAATGAGCCGTCCCAGCACCCCGGTGAACCCCGCGATGAACACGGAGAGGTGCAGCAGCAGGAAGCCTTTATGGTCTTTTGTGGTCATGATGGGTTGAGCAATTTCCAATACTACAAGTTCATTGCCATTTCGAGAGCCGCTTGGACTTCTTGCGGTTGAGTGCCGAAGAGGCGTCCTTCCGCGCTTTCAACAGCAACTTCCGTCCTTCCAAGTTCCGGGTATAGACAATCTCGCATTCCCCGATGTGCTTCTCCCACAACTCCTTGAATGTCTCTATACCGCTCTTCCTGTTCGATATAATGGCAGGGATCGAGAAATAGTCGGTTTGCTTGATTTTCCCAAAGAGTTTATCCCGCTTGATGAGAATGTGGCGGGGGTTGTCCACCGGGTCGAGGAATTCTTGCAGGGATTGTATGAACAGGTTGTTTTCTTGGGCGGGCAGATTGGAACAGCTGACAAAAAGTGCGCCGTCATTTTCGGAGACGTGCAACCCGACGTCCTTGATGGACGATTTTATCCACCTTTGTGATGACAATGTCTCCAAAACGGTGATGGCCACTTGTTTCAGAACGCCCTCTACCGTTCCCGTCTTGAGATATTTTGTGCCAATCCATCCCAAGAATACGGCCACAGCCCCTATCGTGAGAACACTAAGAAGAAGGGGCGGAAACACTCTTAGAAGAATCAGATATGCTACGAGAACAGTGACCAAGAATGAGGAGACGATGAACTTGTATCCTTTGTATGTCAATGATTTAGTGGTCATTGCTGGGGTCTGGACACCAGTGGCGAGCCTCCTCTGTTTTCTGTTCCCATAGCCGAGATACAGCGAGCTTTTCCACCATTGTCGCGTCTGCTCCCGGTTGGGGGCAAGCTTTTGGGTGAGTGCCTTGAGATTTTCCACCTTTCCCCTCAGGGGCGTTTTGATCATCGGATTGTTTTTCGGGGCGTCCAGAATCCGTTCTATCCCTGAGGTTATCTCGTGCTTGCCATAATAGGACGGTGCCTCGAAGCCCTGGAATCTGGCGGAGAGTTGTATCAGGTCGTAGGTGTAAAGGCAGATATTCTCCAAGTCATTGTCCGAAATGGTTCCGAACATTGAGAAATCTTTGTTTTCGGGGAAATCGATGCTGGCGAGATGCCAGATGTTCGACACCTTGTCCGGATGGTTTTTATCGATTCGGATGGCTCGTCCCCGCATTTGGTTGGAGAGCATGTAGGAGCTCACCGTGCTGGAGAGGATCAGCGAGTTGATGGCGGGCGCGTCCCAGCCTTCGCCAAGCAGTGCGTGCGTGCCGATCAGTATTTGCAGGTCTCCTGCGCAAAACAACTCCGTAATCATCCCGACGATATGGTTCCGGGTGGTCAATTTTGGCGTAACACGAACATAGTCAGTGTCGTCGTCGAAGCGGCTGATTCTGACGGAATTTTCCGGAATCTTGTTGTTGGACAATGATTTATACAGTTTTTCGATACTGTGTATCGGCAACAAGATCAGCGAACCGCACAATACGCCTATGGCGATGTCCCCCTCTACCGTTTCTTTCAGTTTTCTCCAGATCGGCACCACCCCCATGCTTTGGCAAGCGATGTCGTCTATCTTGATGTGGTCTGTGAGGATGACCATGCGCAGCTGCTCTTTCAATTGGGCGTATTCCAGCTTGACAATCTCCACAATGGAATCCAGTTTACCGACACTGCCGGCCATCATTCTCCGGATTTTGAGGCTTTCTTCGAGCACTACTTTCTTGTTGACCACCAGTCCCAGTCTTCTGGCGACTTCAAAATAGTGGATTTTCTTCGCCTCCAGGGGCTTGAGCCATTCGACGCTGCTTCCGAAAAAGCCATTGAGGAACACCGATGCCCGTTGAAGGTCGAATGCCGGCAGTTCCGATACCTTCGCATCGAACAACTCCAGAAATCTCTCTGAGATTCGATACCCTTTGGCGTTCAACAAGGAGGCTATGGCCACATAAAACGCCGGCGACTCAAGAATCATCTCGATGTCGGATTCCCGTGCCTCGAAGAACTCCATTTTCGACAGGCTGTCCAGCAGTTCCGTATCGTTTTGGAGCATTTCGACGAATGATTTGACGTTCTGGTTATGCTTTTTCAGCAATTCCCGCTCGTTTTGTTTGAGGGGCGAGAACCAAATATAATCCTGGTGAGGGCATAGGTCGCCGTTCTTGACCAGTTCCGGGATGGAGATGATTTCGTCGATTTTTCCGCAGAGGTCTTGGTAACGTTGCCATTCGGCATAATCCACGTCGTAGGGAGGTGTGGCTGTCAGGGCTAATGTCTGCTCCGGTTTCAGGTGTTCTTTGAGGTAGGTCAGGGCTTTCCACCATTCTCTACGCAGATGGTGCGCCTCGTCGAAGCAGAGCATGGAGACCTTCGCGGCTTTCAGGATGGCAATGACCTCGTTCGCCTTCTCCTTTTTGAATCTGGCGGAAGACGAGATGGAACCCGTATCTTCTTCCTCAATGTATGCTTTTTTTCGCGTTGTAGATGTCTCCTCCTCTTCCACGCGTCCACAAAAAGCGGCCAGTAGCGCCTGGTAGGTTGTCACGGTCAGGTAGCCGGGTTTCCGGATGTGGGTGGAGACGATGCCGTAATCTTTCTCTTGGAGGAAGCAGGAGCAGATGCGCTCCCGCCACTGGTTTTTGATGGTGTTGGTGGGACAGAGTATCAAGGTTGGACGCTGCAGCCGCGCGATGACTTCGATGCCGAGGGTGGTCTTCCCCGCGCCGGGGGCGGCCACCACGTGGAGTTTCTTGTCACGCACGTGATAGTCAAGGTTGTCCAGGATCCGCTGCTGGTAGCTTCTCCAGGTTCCGTTGAAGTTCAGTGTCCGATTTTGCGAGGGCATATAGTCCGAAGAATAGGGTTTATTTTCCTTTCGTCATCTCCACAAACCGATTCCCGCGCTCGTAGGCGTTCTTCAGGTCCGTCTGCCAGTGCGCATCGCGGTACTGGAGCTTGTCCAACATCTGTACCGTGTTCCATTTCATCCGCGCCCCCGTGTTCACGAAGACCGAATCTATCGCTTTGTTCTCCATATTTTTCTGATTTAAGATTGAGGTGCAAAGATACAAATAATTTATATTCGATTCATCATTTTCTTCCGGTTATTTCTCCAAAATGTCACAATATTTGTCGGTTTGTTCAACGAAACTGGCATGACAAGCCCCGCATCGGGCGATGAATCCGTATTTATTCTTAACTGTCCAGGCTCTCGTTCGTCATAGAGTGTCGAAATTTCGGCGGCAAATATACGTTTTTTCCGCATAACAGCGGTGTCTTAGACAACTGGCACGACATTTCCGGCCCCAACTTTTACCATAGGACGACCAGGCTGGAGGGATGCTTTTGAACATTATTTCCACGTCGTCGTCCCGGGCTGTTCACGAATCCACCCGCCGGCAGCCGATTGACGTTTCCCCCAATCAGGTTCAACAACCAATTCAACAAGTATCTTCACGATTTTTTCTGCGGATGCTGAAATTTTGTACTTTTGCGGTTTCAAATTTTAAAAGCTATGTGTGGAATTGTTGCATACGTGGGTCATCAAGAGGCCTACCCTATCCTGATTGAGGGCCTGAAACGCCTGGAATACCGCGGTTACGACAGCGCGGGAGTGGCCTTGCTCAACAAGGCAGACGAACTTAATGTCTATAAGGCAAAGGGGAAAGTCTCTGATTTGGAGGCTTTTGCCGCCGACAAGGACATCAGCGGGCACATCGGCATCGCCCACACCCGCTGGGCCACCCACGGCGAGCCCAACCAGGTGAACGCCCACCCGCACCGTTCCATGTCGGGCAACATCGCCCTCATCCACAACGGCATTATCGAGAACTACCTCAGCCTGCGAAAGGAACTGGAGAAGCGCGGCTACAAGTTCCAGTCGTCAACCGACACCGAGGTGCTCACCAATCTTGTCGAGGATGTGCAGCAGAGCGAGCATGTGGACCTTTTCGAGGCTGTGCGTATCGCCCTGAACCACGTTGTGGGGGCTTACGCCATCGCCATTGTCGAGAAGGGGCATCCCGACGTGCTCATCGCCGCCCGCAAAGGCAGCCCGATGGTCATCGGCATCGGCGAGGGAGAGTATTTCGTCGCCTCAGACGCCACCCCCATCGTGGGCCGCACGCAGAAGGTGGTTTACCTTGAGGACGAGCAGGTGGTGCGCATCAAACTCGGTGAGGAACTGCACATCAAGACCATCCAGGACGTGGAAGCCATCCCCTACGTGCAGGAGCTGAAGATGAACCTCGACAGCATCGAGAAGGCCGGTTTCGACCACTTCATGATGAAGGAAATCTACGAACAGCCCGCCATCGTGCGCGACACCATGCGCGGCCGCCTGCATCCCGATCAGAACACGGTGAGCCTCGGCGGCATCATCAAATACGAGAAACATCTGCTCTATGCCGACAATATCGTCTTTGTGGCTTGCGGCACCTCCTGGCATGCCAGCCTGGTCGGCAGTTACCTCATCGAGAAACTGGCCAAGATTCGCGTGAAGGTGGAATACGCCTCCGAATTCCGCTACCGCGACCCCGTCATCACCCCTCACGACGTGGTGATTGCCGTGTCGCAGTCGGGTGAGACCGCCGACACCCTCGCCGCCATCCAGCTGGCCAAGGAAAAAGGGGCTGTCGTGTTGGGCATCTGCAACGTCATCGGGTCATCCATCTCCCGGGTCACCGACGCGGGCGTCTATACCCACGCGGGTCCCGAAATCGGCGTGGCCTCCACCAAAGCCTTCACCTCGCAGGTGGCGGTGATGGCCATGCTGGCCCTCCGCCTCGCCGAACTGAACAACAGCATGAAGGATGAGGAACGACTGGCGCTTATCCAGGAACTCGACCGCATCCCGGAGAAAATCCAGTGGACGCTCGACCACAGCGGCCATGTGAAGGACATTGCCGAGAAATACAAGGACGTGCGCAACATGCTCTATCTGGGCCGTTTGCAAAACTATCCCGTGGCTCTCGAAGGCGCCCTGAAACTGAAGGAGATTTCCTACATCCACGCCGAAGGCTATCCCGCCGCCGAGATGAAACACGGCCCCATCGCCTTGATTGACAAGGATATGCCGGTCGTTTTCATCGCCACCAACCACAGCACCTACGAGAAGGTCATCAGCAACATCCAAGAGGTCAAGGCCCGCGACGGCAAGATCATCGCCATCATCAGCGAGAAAGATGTACTGGCCCGAAAGATGGCCGACTACGTTATTGAGATTCCTGAAACCGAGTGCCTCTATTCCCCGCTGTTAGCCACTGTCCCACTGCAGATTCTGGCCTACCACATCGCCGTCATGCGCGGCTGCAATGTGGACCAGCCCCGGAATTTGGCAAAATCGGTGACAGTGGAATGATATTTTTTGTATGTTTGCAGCCCATAAAATAGTAAGTTGTTTTATGGACACAAAGTATATTTTCGTCACGGGCGGTGTAGTTTCCTCGTTAGGAAAAGGCATAATCTCCGCCAGCATCGGCAAGCTGCTGCAAGCGCGGGGGTACAAGATCACCATCCAGAAATTCGACCCCTACATCAACATCGACCCCGGCACGCTGAACCCCTACGAGCACGGTGAGTGCTACGTGACGGCCGACGGCATGGAGACCGACCTTGACTTGGGCCACTACGAGCGGTTCACGGGAATCCGCACTTCACGCCACAACAGCGTCACCACCGGCCGCATCTACAAAACCGTCATCGACCGCGAACGGCACGGCGACTACTTGGGCAAAACCATCCAAGTGGTGCCGCACATCACAGATGAAATCAAGCGGTGTATGCTGCGGGAGGACGAAAAAGACGAGCAGTTAGACTTCGTAATCACAGAAGTCGGCGGCACCATCGGCGACATCGAAAGTGCCCCGTTTATGGAGGCTATCCGACAGTTACGCTGGCAGCTGGGACGTGACGCCGTCTGCGTGCACCTGACGTACGTTCCCTATCTGAAAGCCGCCGACGAGCTAAAAACCAAGCCGACCCAGCACTCCGTGAAAGAGTTGCAAGGCATGGGCATACAACCCGACATCCTCGTGTTGCGCACAGAACGCCATCTTGACGATGTCTTGCGTTTGAAGGTGGCCTCGTTCTGCAACGTCGACTTGGAGTGCGTGGTGCAGAGTGAAGACCTGCCCAGCATCTACGAGGTGCCCGTCAGCATGCAGCGTCAGGGGCTGGATGCCGCCATCCTGCGCAAAATCGGCGTCCCCGTGGGCGAAACACCCGCCATGAAACCATGGCGCGACTTCCTGGAACGCAGAAACAGAGCCACCAAGGAAATCCAGATCGCACTGGTGGGAAAATACGACCTGCAGGACGCTTACAAGAGCATTCTCGAAAGTCTCGCGCACGCGGGCACGTACAACGATCGCAAGGTGAAAGCCTTGTTCGTGAACAGCGAAGGCATCACGGAAGAGAATGTGGCAGAGCAGTTGCAGGATATGGCGGGCATTGTGATTTGTCCGGGCTTCGGCCAGCGCGGCATCGAAGGCAAGATTATCGCCGCCAAATATGGCCGCACGCATGATGTGCCGACCTTCGGCATCTGCTTGGGAATGCAGATGATGGTCATCGAATTTGCCCGCAACGTGCTGGGCTACAAGGATGCCAACAGCAGTGAGATGGATGCGGAGACTCCGCACAACGTCATTGACATGATGGAGGAGCAGAAGAGCATCACGCAGATGGGCGGCACCATGCGCCTGGGTGCCTACGAATGCGAGTTGGTGCAGGGCAGCCGCGTTTCCGAAGCCTACGGCAACGAAACGCGGATTCACGAGCGCCATCGCCACCGCTATGAGTTCAACAACCGCTACCAGGAAGAATTCGAGGCCAACGGCATGAAATGCGTGGGCATCAACCCGACCGCCAACCTTGTGGAGATTGTGGAGATTCCGGACAAACGGTGGTACATCGGCACACAGTTCCACCCGGAATATTCGTCCACCGTGCTGCACCCGCACCCGCTGTTCATGTCGTTCATCAAAGCCTGCATCGACGGAGAGCCAACGGTATAGACGTAAAATATTCATTGTAGAGACGCAAAATTCTGCGTCCCGACCGAAATTAAAGAATCTTAGAATTATGAAGAAACTACTATTCATCGCAACCGCCGTCCTGATGACGGCACACCTCGTAGCACAACAGGATGCGGTAAAGCCCTATTTCACGGTCGAGGAACTGCCTGACCTAATCAAGTGCCTGCCCGCACCGCCCGCCTTCGACAGTCCGGAATTCGCCAACGACGTGATACGCTACCAATGGGGGAAAACACAACGGCTTGACTCCGCGCGCGCCGCCATCGCCAAGCGCGACGCGGTCTGGTCGTATGACGCCCTGCTGGCAGAGTTCAACATCCCTTTCGGACTGAACATTTCCAGAACGGGGACGCCAGAAATCTGGAAGCTGTTGGAGACCAGCCTGGTCACCACCGACCAGATGAGGGTGGCCCCAAAAGCCTACTACCACCGGCTGCGACCGTTCGAAATGTATGGCGAGCACCTGCTGTCGCCGGAGACCGAGGATGAATTGCGCGGCGAGGGCAGCTATCCGTCAGGGCACACGGCACGCGGCTGGCTGACCGCCCTGCTTTTGGCCGAAATCAATCCCGCACGGGCCGACACCCTCTTCGCCCGAGGCTGGATGTATGGCGAGAGCCGTGTCATCGAAGGAGCCCACTGGCAGAGCGACGTGGATGCCACCCGCGCGGCCGCCAGCATCGGCTATGCGGCTCTACAAACCAGCGCCGCCTTCCGCGAGCAGATGGAAAAGGCCAAAGCGGAATTCAACGCATTGACAAGAAAGCCCGCTAAAATGTAAATCTCATGAACGCGAACGAACGCGTCAAGAAACGCGATTGAAACCATGAAAAATAACGGTTCAAATAAACATATAGTCCGCTGGATCCTGTTGGTGCTGTCCATCGTGTTGTTCTTCGGTGGGGTTTCTGCGCTGTTTCTTTATGCTTGGGTTGGAGGTTTTAATAAAGTAAAACCCATTGACACAAGGGAATTTGCGAAATGCGCGGGCAACATTTCCGACATCACTATCCCCGATTCCGTCCGCGTCATAGCACTGGGCGAAGCGACGCATGGCAACGTCGAGTTCCAACAGCTCAAGCTGGATGTCTTCAAGCTGATGGTCGGGAAATACGGCGTGCGGGCGTTTGCGTTGGAGGGCGACTACGGCGGCTGCGAGGCGGTCAACCGCTACATTCACGGCGGTCCAGGCACGGCACAGAAGGCGGCCGCAGCCATCGGCTTCCCAATCTATCGAACCAAGGAGATGGCACAACTCATTGACTGGATGCGCAAATACAACGCGACAGCAAAAGAAGGCGAAGACCTTCGCTTCTACGGCTTCGACATGCAACTTTACGAAAACAATTATAAGTATCTGTTAGAGGCCGCCAAGACATACGAAGTGCCGACGACGGAATTGGAGAAGTTGTGGGACAAGTCGGAAGGCAAATACTCAGCCTCCTTCACTGCCGACCAAAAAGCGAAAGTGATAGAAAAAGTAAAGCAGGATTTGCTGCAGTTGAACAACTCGGCAACGGCGCAGGCGGTGCATTTCGCGGATGTACTGCTCCAAAATATCGCCTTAGGAAAGGTGATTGACGACATGTCGAAAGGGAATGCGTTGCGAGACTCGCTAATGTTCGTAAACACACACTGGATCATGGAACAGGAGGAGGCCCGTGGCAACGAATGCATTTTCATCTCAGGGCACAACGGCCATATCGAACGTCACCACGATTATGGAACGATTGGAAAAGCGATGGGAGCGTTGCTGGCAAACGAGCTTGGCAAGGCCTATTTCGCCATCGGAACGGATTTCTACAAGGCAACGGTCAGTCTGCCGAAAGGAAAGAGCGGTAAGCGGCGCAACCACACTTTCTTCTCGAAAGATCCATTGGCCGAAGCTGC
>Ga0247609_10005328_pt1 | contig 12658 bp, 13 predicted proteins | sample 172DNAGHGlowgp2_FD_193487 | JGI IMG/M metagenome (GOLD analysis project Ga0247609, IMG submission 193487) | Sheep rumen microbial communities from Palmerston North, Manawatu-Wanganui, New Zealand - 1728 DNA GHGlow gp2 | ecosystem: Host-associated > Mammals > Digestive system > Stomach > Rumen ...
TATTCAAAGAATGAGCATATCTTTGTTAATGTTGTGTTTAAATTTCTTAGGATAATATAACAAAGATTTATATTATTTCTTTTATAAGTACCTAGTGATGTTCTTTCAGTTTTCTTAGTTATTCTATGCTTCTTTAGCTCATATGCTTTTATAAGTTTTTCTGTAAATGTCTTTAGTCCTTTAAATGGTAGGTAATACATGGTTAGGATAAAAGGCATTTTTGTTTTTCTCTTCTTTATATTTATAAAATATTCTGCGTTACCTCTAATTCTTAGTGGCACTTGATCCTTTAGCTGGTAATCACAATATATTTTGGCATGACGTTTTAGGTCATGTGATACTGTTGAAAAGAATGTATGTGCTCCATCTTCTCCAACCTCTTTCATATTGTCATGGGAGTTATATTCCTTATCTATTTCTGATAAGGATATTACTATATACTCTTCTAGTGGATATTTAGAGGCTTCTTTATTTTTTCTCATATATTCAAAATTAAATATTTTTGAATATTCCATAAAATATGGAGAATAAATTGCGTAATTTGATATTAGATATGTACCTCTATCCTTTAGTGCTTTATAGGTATCTATATATTCTTTATGCATTGGATATTTTTGTGGATTATTTCTAATTTCTGCAAAATTAATGAATCTATATTTTGCTTCATAATCCATGAGTTTCTTTTCTAGTTCTTCTATATAATTTTCTTCTGATGCAAGAGATAAAGATACATTTAAGAGTGTTTTACCTGTACCTGGTGCACCATTTATAAATGTTGTTTGAGTTAAGGTATCAGATGCAAATTCTTTTAGCTTTTGATGATTCTTTTTTAGCTTATATTTAGCTCTTGCAAATCCTAGTAGGAATATTGCAAGATATAACATCATATACCAAACAAATCTTGGTATTTTTAAAACATATGGATAAATAACAGTTATTACAGTTTTAAACATTGATTCTAATACTATGTAGGCTTCTAAATTAAATGAATGATAAATATATGCAATAACAAATATTATAAGTTCTACTATGAAATTAATTAAGAATCCATTAGCTATTAGAGTTAATAAAATTGCTAGTGCTATTTTCCTTTTATGAATCTTCATTTGTTTTAAAATGAATCTTATAAATTGTTTTAATTTATTTATAACAAATGTAATACATTGTCTAATCTTTATATAGATTAAGGCTGGCTTTGATGTTTTTATATTTAAGTTATGGCCATATATTGATTCTCTTAGGAATATAAATGTGATGGCTATAACATTTAATCCTACGTTTAATACATACATTAATACCATGTATAAGATATTAAGTAGATTCATTAAAAACTGTAGTATTGTTTCTTTATTTATTTTTACATTATTAAAGAATTCCGTTATTTGATTTACCTTTGTAGATACATCTCCTGTGAATTCTTCATAAATTGGTTCTTTTTTAGATAAATAGTTATCAAAGAATGTATTTAGATTTTTTATATCAAATACTTCTAGGAATCTATTGATAGCTATTTCAAATTTATTTAGGTTTAAAAATAATAGGGTTAAGAATATTCCTAACCCTACTACAATTAAACCTATTTTAATTATCTTTTTAGACTTCTCCATATCTTTCTTACAATTAAGAATAGTATATATAATAGTGCGATTCCTAAGACACTAGATATTATTATAGTGGCAATATCAAAAGCCTCTTTATTATTGTTTTTAATTTCATCTATTTTTTCGCTAATTGTATCTCCAATATTTTGATTATTGTCTTCTGTTGGAGTATTAGTATTTGATGGAGTTTCAGTATCAGTATTTGTTATAGGTGCTGATGGTTCTTGATAGGTATCTGTATTATTTACAGTACCTACAAATCCATCCTTTGTAAGATTATTTAATATTCTTACATTAGCATATGCTATATGATATTTTCCATTACCTGTTCTTATAGTTGTATCTGACCATATTTCATTATCTTCCTTTAATGAATCATTATAGGTTAGATTATATTCTGGATTCATTAGGTTATGATACCAGCAGGTATTAGCATATTCTGCGACATTATTAACATCATATCCTGATTGACATGTAGATTTGTCTATTACTACTGCATAGCTAAAAAATTCATAAGGTGTGCAGGCTGCAAACTCTACTCCATCTATTGCATCTACAAATTTTACTCCAGCATTAATATGCTTATGAGTATTATCTGGAAAATCAGCTGCAATATCAGCTCTATTTCCATTAATATTTACTACTATATTAGAATTGGTATGTACTGGTTCGCCATCATAATAAACCATATATGGCTTTAAGGCTTCTACTGCCTTTTTAGTATCTATATTTTTTGTAAATATAAATTCTATAGCAACCTTATATCCAGCTCTATCCTCTGCTTCATAATCAACATCAGTTAAAGTATTTAGCTTATAGTAAGCTAAATTTTCCTCTGTTGTTACTTCATTATGTTTTTTATCACATGAAGTAAGCATTAAAGCGAGTGTCGCACCAATTAATATAAGGGATGAAATTGCAATTATTATTTTTGTTTTATTTTTCATTTTTTCTCCTTTACTAGTTCATATATTTTCATTATTAGGATATAGGCTATGTAGGTTATAACTATTCCAGATAAAACTGAAATAGTTATTCCTATTGCCTTTCCTAAATCAAATTTAATATTATCTGCCCCTTCAGGTGTAGACGGTGTTGGATCTAACTTATTATTTTCATCTCCACCATAGATATAGTCATCATCTACTGGATTATTTATAACAGGATGATATGAATCTAATGTTAGATTAAATCCAACCTTAGCTTGGGCTATCACCATATGATCTACATCATCAAGTGTTTTATAAAGCTTTAAATAAACTGTTGTATCAAAGACAGCTGAGGCACCATCATATGGAATTTTAAAGTTTGGATATTCCTTTAATTCTAAAGAATTAGATTTTATTGCTTCATTTAATAATGGTCCTAAATCCTTATTCTTATAAGTATTTCCATCTACTAAAACTGTGTAGCAATCATAATCTGTTGAAGCAATTAAATATTCTGCATTATCATATGACTCTATTTGTTTTATTCTTGTAAATCTTCCATATTTTGGTTTATTTAGGCCTGCTTGAAAATAGGAAACAAGAACTGTACCAAATTGGTCTTCTTTTATTTCAAGTTCTAGATCTACATCATCATTTGATGGGTCATCCTTATATGGATATTCATTATTCCATAGCATATATTTTTCTAGAAATGGCAATGCCTTTTCTATATCTATATTTGATGTCATCCATATATTTGTAGCTGCGACAAGACCTGCAGATTCGGCTTTTGATTCTGCGTTTGCAAGTCTTTCTAGGTCTTCTGCCGCTATATCCATATTAAATTCATCTGCATATACGTTTGGAATTGAGACAGTTAATAATGTTATTAAGAGTAACGATAATGTTATAAATAACTTATTCCTTCTTTTCATATAGTGCCTCCTTTATGGCTATTACCATCTTATAACCTATATAAAATATTAATAGGAATCCTACTACAGCCAAGGTTATCGCAACTACATTTTTGATGGTATCAAATACATTTACTACTCCATCAAATATTCCGTATCCAACATCCTTTGCCTTCCATAAGGTTGAATCAGTATCTAGGATTAAATCTCTATCAATTATTGATAGTGTTTCTCCATCGACTGTATCCATTGTGACAGCTACATCATATACCGTGTCATCTACTAAATAATTAAGTCTTAATATTTTAAAATCTTTAATTCTTTTATAATTAGATTCAACACAGTAATCTCCAAATAGATCCCAGTTTTGTTCTGAATAATTTAGCATCATTTCATATTTATAGGTTATAGATTCTTTGGCGTTGGACCTAAATATTCCTTCTTTAAAACCATAGGTATCATATAGTCCAAATATACCTGTTGATTTTTTATCAGGCCTCATTGATTTTGTTACTCTTCTTTCATCCTCTTCTAACCAGAATTGATACCAATCCTTATTATCTGAGGTTAAAATATATGAAACATCTACTCTATAAATCTTATCGATTGGAATTGATGTATTAAAATGGACATAATGCATATATCCACCAAAGCCCCAATCATAATGTGATTGAACCTCACAATCCTTAATTAGCTGATATGCATGAGTTACAAGCTGACATGCTGATTTTTCATGATATTTAGGTACTAACCCTAAATCAAATACAGCATCTGATGAAAACTCTGCTGAATATTTATTATATGGGTCTGGGTCTCTATCAAACTGTAATTTATCTATTCCAGTTTTAATATTTTGAAACTTGTATTTTTGTGTTAATGGAACACCAAATTGTTCTCCTCTATCATATCCACCTATTGGAGATATATGAATTGCTAAATCATATTTTTCAAAATAGTAATAATATGAATCATACCAGAAGGCATTAAATAAATCTCCATCTGGATATTGAGAATAATGCTTACCATTTAAATCAAATTCATGTACTGTCATGAATTCTGATGGTAAATATTTTGATGTCCATATTAGATATAGATATGATGAGGTTTCACCTGCATCTGCATCATAATATAGTCCTAATAGCTTATTAGGATCTAAATATTGTGGTTCTATATCTAGATTTGTTAAGATATCATACCAAACACTATCCCATTTATTTTCGTACCATTTAACCTTGTAGGATAATTCACTATAGGATAATGATGCAAAATATTCTCTAAGTTCGTTATCTCCTTGTCTATACATCTTTGTATAGAAGGTTTGGTATCCTGCATTTTTAGATAAATAATTATGATAGTTTGGAAGCTTTCCTTCAGCAACTAGTGTTGATACTTCAGTTTGTATTGCATCATATTCTGATGCATGAACAGTAACTGTAAGAGTTAAGACTAGCATTAATGTTGTTATTATAGAAGCTATAATTACTTTAAGTTTTCTTTTCATTTTTGCCTCCTCTTGAACTTATTTTTTCTTTTATAAAGCCTATAAGCTTCTTTAAGAGGATGCTAATTCCTTTAAATAAAGCTATTATAAGCTTTAAAAGCATCTTAAATATTACAAGTAAAGCGCCAAATAATTTTGACGCTATACTAATTAGAATTGAAGTTATCATCTATTATTCATTTTCTTCTGACTCAGATGAATCATTGATTAATTCCTCAGTCTTTGTGAATTCATATTCAGGAGTGAATAATGATAAATAATATTCATTCTTTGGATTTAAATAGAATGTTCTTTTTACTGGATAATCCTTAGTACCTAAGTCTACGATTACTGCATGATACCAACGATCCTCGTTTTGAGCTTTTGCATAGATGAATTCTGCAGGGCATTCCTTGAATTTGATTCCGCCCTTATCCTCTAAATGTGATAGCATATTCTTCTTAGCAGCAATGATTTGAAGTGTATCAAATGATAATTCATATCTTGGATGAATTACTACATCAGAATATCCCTTTCCGAAGTTTACATTTCCTTCCTTATTTTCGATTACAGCTGTTGTTGTTACAGTATAGTTTCCTGTATTAAATTCCTTACCAATTACGCACTTTACGTTAATTTTACCTTTCATAGTTAATTACCTTTTTCCCTTTTCTTAAGGGTTCCTTTCTTTAATTTAAAATTTTTATTTTTTAGATTTTTAAGGCTTTTCTAGGATAAGCCTTTGAACCTTTTGTTTCACCTTATGTGGTGAATGCGATAGTCTTGCTTAATAGGGACAAGTCAACCTATTTAATTATTAATATTTATTTTTTTAAATTTTTCTGTTATAAGATTTTTTCAAGAACCAGTCATGCAGGTGAATTAATCTTAGATTGCATGAAGCTCTTACAAATTGTCTATTAATTACTTTATCTCTACCTTTTTTACCGAGCTTAGCATCTTCAAAGATTTCATCCAAGCAATTAATATATTCCCTGAATAATATTTCTTCTTCTGGCAGCATTTTGCATCCCTCCTTCTTAAGTTGTTAATCTTTAAGGATTTTTATCTTCCTTATCGATTACACCCATAGTATAGAAAAAGGTTTTCCCTACCTCGTTTGACCAAAACCGCGGATTTCGTTTTTATTCAAATTTTTTTTAAAAAAATATAAAAAAATCCCTAAAAGTATTTCTACTCTTAGGAGATTAAAATATAATGATTAATTACAAACATTTTATAGAATCATTAGCACTTTTCATAAGACTCCCAAAATGTTCTAAAATAACGTAATACTTGATGCCCAGCATTTGTATCACTTGGAGTTGAAGCTATAGTTGTAACAAGATGATTATCATAATAACACTTTATATGGTTACCTGATGTTGTTATTTTATAGCCTAATCTTTCAAGACATTTCCTTATTTCACCATTAAAATGCCTATAACCATATAAAACATTTGTCAATTCTACTACTTGTTCATTAAAGGTTTTACTTGAAGATTTTATAATTTGTCTCACTTTATTGTCCTCAAATTATTCTTAATCGTCAAGACATGCTATTAATCTATAAAATCTATATTTGTAGTAATCATATTCATTCTTTTTAATGTTATATTTCTACAAATGTTTGATTCATTATTAGATATAAGAATTACTTTTCTATTTCCATTATCTTCTTTATTAAGTTCAACTACAGCTTGACCAACTGTTCCAGAACCCGCAAAGAAATCTAATACAATAGAATCCTTATTTGTGGTTGCTCTAACAAACTCTTTAATTAATTTAACTGGTTTAGGCGTTGAGAATGCTTTTCTATCTCCAAATAATTTTGCAATCTCATCTTTAGCAGATGATGTAGTTCCAAAACAATCCCATATCTTTGGCCATGATGACTCTTTTTCTTTTAATTTATCACCATCAAAATATGGTTGCATTATATTATTTAATATAGAATTCTTATTTTTCTTACAAAGAATAATATACTCATATAATACTTTTTTCTTATTTGGATTAACATCTCTATTTATATCGAATTTAGGATGAAGCTTCTTCCATTTAGAAACCATTACATTTGATTTACCAAATATATCTTTTGATAAATTGGTTAATCCTTTAACTTCACCTTCATCAATATTAATAACTAAATATCCATTATCAGATAATAAATTATTAGCTAGGTTTAATCGTTCATACATGAAATTATAATAACCTTCTTCATAATTACCATCTTTATATCCAATATAATCAATATGGCTATTATATGGTGGATCAATTAATATTGAATCTATTTTGCCTTTATATGCTTCTTGCATTGATTTAAGTGTAAATAAATTATCTGATTCAATTACATAATTGCTTCTTGAATCTCTTTTTACTAATTTAGCATTAGTATTAATGAATGCATTATTATCAATGAAGCAATCCTTATATACTGATACTTCTTTTAAATTATTACAGTGAGCAAATGCCCATTCTCCAATATAATTAACTAAATCAGAACAATATACTTTCTCTAATGAATCACAATTTGTAAAACAAGTTTTAGAAATAACTGATACATTATGCAAATTGATTGAAGTCATCTTATTGCATCCAGAGAATGCACCACGTTCTAGCTTTGTTACTGAATCAGGAATATAAATATCACCTACAGCGAGCTTACCAGGATAACAAATAAGTTTTGACATATTTTTATTGTATAAGACACCATTAACTACTTTATAATATGGAGTTTTAGATTCAAATTGAATGTTTGTACAACCTACAAATGGATTATAACCAATATCTTCTAAAGTATTAGGTAATATAATCTTTCTTAATCCTTTACAATTCCAAAAACAATTTCTATTAATCTTTTTAACTGGTAATAGATTTAGACAGTCTGTATCAATTGAATTTAATGAACCACAAACTGAAGTTTTAAATTTATCATATATTACATCATCAATAATATGATAATTTAATGACTTATTATCTAATTTAAGTTTTGAACAACCAGAGAATGGGTTATTTTCCATTTTTAATATAGACTTAGGTAAATGAATCAATTCTAAATTATCACATATAAAGAAAGTATGTTTTCCAATAATTTTAATTGTTGGCAAAACTGTATATTCTTTATTAATATTATTGATAGGATAATAGATTAATGTATCTAATTCATCATTCATTAACGCACCATCTATGATTTTAAAATATGGTGATTCATTTGTGAGATTTAATAATGGACATCCTGCAAAAGGATTGTTGCCCATGTATTTAACATTCTTAGATATGTTAATCTTCTTTAAATTCTTACAATTATAAAATGTATCTCCACCAATACTTATAACTGAATCAGGAATACTTACTTCTTCAATTATTTGATTGTCCCAAAAAGCACATGACGCAATTTCAGTTATTCCATTAGGAATAATCGCAATTGGATTTGTACCAATATACTTAATTACTCTATCACCATCAATAATAAAATCATTTGATTTAATGTCTTCTTTATTATAAATATTGTAATAATCTTCTTTTTGATTTAATTCAAATACACCATATTTATAAACTGAATTGGAGAAGTCTTTTATTAAAGTTCTTCTTTCAATTACACCACTTACAAGTCTTGATTCATATCTGATTGATAAGAATGAATTTGTATTAATTTTTACATCATCATTTTTATCCATATGATTCCATTCATAACACTTAATATATAAATTCTTACAATAGATATCATATTCATTATCTAAATCGATAATGATTTCAGATGGTTTGTATCCCATATTTAATAGCTTATCTATGCATTCTAGAATAACAAATGATTTATGGCTATCTAGATTTAATCTATCACCATTAACAACTGTTATTTTTCCTAAATCAGCATATTGCTTTTCAGCATAAATTGTAATCTTATTATTAGGATATTCTTTTACAAATAGATTTTCTTCTATTTCATAAAATCTTAAATTCCAATATAATGCTGTATATTTCATATCTCTTGCTATTCTTAAATCTGCTATATTTCCCATCTAATCACCTAACCTTTCGATTATCTTATTTACTATTTCTTCAGGATTTAATTTTCCTGTATCAATTACCATGTATGGTAATTTTTTTAATTCACAGAAATAGATCATTCTTTCATATGCTGCTTCTACTAGTTTCACCTTTGATAAATCTCTATCGTTGATGTTTCTAGTTTTAAGTCTTCCTTCAATTACTTCAGGTGAAGCATATAAAATAACTGTTAATGTTGGCTTCCCTATTTTCTTTAAAATTAAATTGTAAATATCAATATTATCTTTAGTACCACTCCAACAATAATTAGATACTATATGTCTATCTGTCACGATATTTTGGTCTTTGAATTGGTTATAAGTAAATATATTATTTAATCCATAATACCATGCAGTAAAGTTCCTATCAGGATTTGCATTAACAAGCTTTGCAATTCTTTGATATTCTTCTTTACTTCCGTATAAATACTGAAGTCCTTTTTCAACAAATGTATATCCTAGTCTTTCAGCTAATAATTTACATGTGGTAGATTTACCTACTCCATCCATTCCTTCAATTGCTATATGCTTCATCCCTAGTTAGCCCTCCTTGCTTTAACTTCATTCTTTTTACCTTTTGTAAATCCATCTAATATTTCAAGATATCCAGATACTCTTCTAATTCTTGTTATATTATTTGATTTACATTTAGGGCAGATATCAAATACACCTGTTGTACCACATTCATTACAAACATCTTTAGGGAAATTAAATCCTAAATAATGTGTACCAGCTTCAGTTGCAATATTTAAATATTCTAATAAGCCTTCGACATTTGAAAGTGGTGCTTCTCCAAGTTCAATATATGTAATGCATCCACCATTACAATATTCATGGAATAATCCTTCCATTTGGATTTTCTTATATCCTGGAAGTTTTGAATCTACATCAATATGGAATGAATTAGTATAGAAACCTTTTGAGAATATATCAACTTCTGGCTTATATAATTCTTTATCTATATCAATAAATCTACCACTAATTAATTCACCAGCTGTTGCTAGTAATGAGAAATTTAAATGCCATTCATTTCTTAAGAAATCTACATAATCTCTCATATGCTTTACAATACCTAAAGCATACATATAGCTTTGAATATTGTCATAATATTTATGACCTGTTAATACTTCAACTGCTTCACCTAATCCAATGAAACCAATTGATAATGTACCATGCTTGAATACATCTTTTAGATTATCTCTATCAAATGATTCACACCATAATTGTGTTTCTAGATTTGTTGGAAAATCCTCTTTTTTAAGTTTGCAAAGTTTTTGATATCTATCAATTAAGATGCTCTTAGTAAATCCTGCAATTATATCCCAAGATTTTTGAAAATGTTCTACCTTATAATCAACATCTTTATCTCTAAATTCTTTATCTATTTCTAAAGCAATCTTTGGTAAATTAATTGATATATTTGCAATGTTTCCTCTACCAACTGCGCCTTCACAACCAAATTCATCTTGAACTATTCTAGATCTGCATCCCATAATTGCTAATTTCTCTGGATCTATATTCTTATTAGGCTTACTATCACATAAGATATATGTTGGAATCATCTTCTTTGCTGTAACTTCTAAGGATTTTTCTAATAAATTATGATTAGGTGTATTCTTCTCAAAGTTAATTCCAGATTTAACCTTAAACACAATATTAGGCTTAAATACTAAATCATTAGTATTTCCAAATTCATCTAATAATGTATAGGCTATAAATCTTGATATATCACTTTTAGCAAGACCGATATTAAATGTAATATAGTAGCTTGTTTGACCCATTCTTGTGTGATTTCCATTGCACCATAGGATTAATTCTCTCATTAAAGATTTAATTAATTCTTTGTTGGAATCTGTTAATTTAATTTCCAACTTATATAAAATATCAGCCATTTCATTGTCGAAATTAGCAAACGCCATACCACCTGATTGTTCATTACCAATCTTAGTAAATAATCCTTTTATTAATTCAAATAAATGAATTATTCTTCCACTATCTGATTTGATTACTTCAAATTCCTCAATTGGAAAATGATTAACTAAATTAAATGCTAGACAATTATAAGTTAATCCATAAGCATCTAAATCATGAATATGAATATATCCTTCTCTATGAAGCTTTGCCCAATGATCTGATAAAGAATTTAATACATCCTCCTTATATTTCTTTTCGCCAATGTTATAAACATTACCTACATAGCTTGTTCTATTTGCTGCATTATCATTATTTAACTGTTTCATACCTGTTACTTAACCTCCTTAAATTCTTGATTTGATGAACCAACATATGGCTTTATTGTAGTTTTTAATCTTTCAATAAATGGTCCACATTTCAAATATTTTATCTTTGATTTTATTTCTTCTGGTAAATCTTTCTCTTGATGCCCTGTATATAAAGCAATATCGAATCCTTCTAATTTGTTTATTAATTCAATTAATGCTTCTTTTTGAAATAATGGTTCACCACCAGTAATTGTTAATTTGTTGCTTCGCATTTTAGATTTAAGATCGTTGACTAAATCATCAATTTCAATTTTTTTTCCTTTTGTGATATCCCAAGTTGATTGGTTTTGGCATCCAGGACAGTGAATATCGCAGCCCTGAAGGAATAAGTCAGTTCTTATTCCTGGGCCATCAACTAAACTGTTATCATATCTGATGCTATTAATTACTATCTTCATTAGTAAGCACCTGCCAATCTTTTTGAAGAGAATTGATGTTCTTCTCTTTTCTTCTTGTATTCAATTCTTTGTTGTCTTTTTAATTTATCTTCTTTTGAAGGAATGTGTCTAAACATATCTTTTTTATAATGATTATCATCTTCTAATCTTGCTGATAAATCAATTAGACTTTGTTCTTGTCGTGAATGACATTTTAAATATTCATCATTTGAATTTATAGTATTTAATTCTAAGTATTCTTCATAAGATATTACCTTACAATCTAGGATTGCATCCTTATGATCATGTTTTACTCTTGGGAAGAATCTTGTTAGCTTTGCAGCTTCCTTACCTGTTTCAGCTTCTACAGCAAATGCTACTGGTACATAATGTTTTCTGCCTACATGGCCACACTTCGCAACTACTTTGAAATATTTTGTCATTGGTATCACCTTTCCTTTACAATTATATTTTCGTATAATTTCAGGGAACAAAATAGTACAGCTTTTGCACTACTCTTTTCCTTATGCTATGTCTTGTGACACCATTATTATCAATCAACTTTCAAGCTAAAAATAGTACAGTTTTTGCACTACAAAATTACAATAAAACAATCGAATTTTTCTTTGTTAAATATAATAATATATATCAAGGCCTATAGCCGTATTTTGACAACAAAAAAAAGGACTTCCTATTTTGTAAGGAAGTCCATAAAACTCATATCAAACATTTTTGCAATTTCTTCAATCACATCGACCTTAGCAATTCCATGTGCAATCCATCTACGCACTGTAACAGGGTCAACACACATAGCTTCGGCAAAGTTTTCCTGAGTGCGATACTCAGAGTTCTTGATATGGTTTTTTAGCTTCTTGCCAGCAATAACTGACATTGTTTCTTGTACCATATGCAATTTCCTCCTTTGCGAAGCTACGTTTGCAATGCTCCAGAGTTGCATATTTAATTGGTACAACTAAATTATAACAAAAAAATGGCAATTAAGCCATCTTTTATAATTTATAAAATTTT
>Ga0247609_10005329_pt1 | contig 12657 bp, 15 predicted proteins | sample 172DNAGHGlowgp2_FD_193487 | JGI IMG/M metagenome (GOLD analysis project Ga0247609, IMG submission 193487) | Sheep rumen microbial communities from Palmerston North, Manawatu-Wanganui, New Zealand - 1728 DNA GHGlow gp2 | ecosystem: Host-associated > Mammals > Digestive system > Stomach > Rumen ...
ACAGCTACCTATAACTACCCAAAAAGACAGATTGCACAAAATTTTTATCCGCTTTCCCCACTTCGTTGTGCAATTTGCACAAAAACTATCAAAATATTCTTGTCAATATGTAATATTGCACAATGTTTCACGTGAAACATAGTCAAAATTCAGCTATACTATGGACCTTGAAAAGTTGTATTATGGTGTTGGACTTTTTCACGGTCTGGAAGGGAGTAGAATATGTGGACTGACTTAGAAATGTTGATCATGTCATTATGTTGTTTAGGTATCGGCCTGTGTGTCGGTTCGGATCTTCCCGGATCCAGAAGAACGCGCCGCCGCTGATCGGAGAGGGCCGGATCATCACCGGCCCCGGCGACTTGGGGAACGGTCCCCACATGTAGCCATCACCGGGCGTAAACGGTGGGAAAGGATAAAGTTATGGGTAAGGTAAAAGCTTCAATGGACACCGGAGTAGAATACAAGGTAATCTACAAGCCGGAAGAAGACAAGCTGGTGTGCGAGGGGATCCTGAAGGCGTTTCGCTTCGGTACAAACAAGTTTGACACGAAGACTGAAAAGTATTTCGTTTCGATCCTGACCGAGTTGGACGCTGTAACGCGCGCGGACATTAAGGAAAAATACTTTTCCGAAGCCAAGGAAAAGTATATTCCGGAACCCTTCCGGGAGATCAAGGACGGTCAGTGCTACTTTAATCTGAAAAGTTTGTATGAGATTCCGGTCTTTAAACAGGGAGAAGGTAACAAGAAATACAGCTATGACGATGTGATCGAAATGGGCGACGGCCTTCCGCCTTACGGTTCTACGGTCAAACTGTCTATGCGTCTGAAGGAAGGCGCTATCTATCCTTTAGCGCTGCAGATCATTGAGATCCGGAAAGCCAACGCGGACGATTACTTCGACTGATAACCAGCACATAAGAAGGAAGGTGGTCTATGATTAAGGGTAATTTATAGTACAGTATTATACGGTCGTTATTGAATTACCGTGCTTTTCGACACATACACTTAGGGGATCCATTGCGGTCCCCTATTTACAAGAGGGTGTTTATATGACTATTCTGATATTATCTAAAAATGATGATGGTTCTTTTACAAAATGGGCCGAAACGGATAATCAAGCTGGTTTATTTAAACTCGCACAATACTTTGCCAGTAGTTGTTATTGCTCAGATTTTATTATTTTATTTAAAGAAGATAATTATGCTATTCGTTTCACTGGATATTGTGATCAAATGGGAATACCTATCAGATTCAAGAAAGGAAGGTGATAAGCATGAAGCAAATGATAGCTATAGCTGACGCTGTAAATAGTAAAATAGATAGATATATCAAAGCGTTAGAAAAGGCCGAAGGTGTTCACGACATATCTTTCATTATAGCATTACTTGAATCTTTGAAAGTGTGGGACATTAGAATCAATACTGACAGAGAGGTTTTTGTTACTTTCAAAGATATTGAGATAATGAAAATAGATATTTGAAAGGAAGGTGATAAAATGATCATTTTTAAGCCGGAAAAAATATAAGGAGGACTTCGAACATGGCAAGTAAATATTCTACTAAATCCGGCCGCTTGTCTTCGGCCGTCGAAAAGCAGATCAAGAGGATCAATGAGCGCCGCGCCCAGATCGCCAGAGAAGTGAAAGAAGGAATACTTCCGCAAGATGCATTACGCCGGTATGAGAACGCCATGCGTGCTGCAGCTGGGGATTTTATAAATAAATCCGGCAATATCGCCCACGGTAAGGCAGCACAGGCCGCGATCAGTAAAGAAGCTTTGGACGCGTTACTGCAGCGTGACACGGCCGGACAATTGAAGAAGGAAATAAAAAAACAGGTTGCGGAAGAATATGATAAATTTGTAAAAGATGTAACAAAAGAAGAAATAAAAGAATATAACGAGTTGGTGGATTCCGTCAACAGTTATATCGAAGAACACCCCGAACGCGCTTATGATAAAGCGACGCATACAGGAGCTTTTGCTATATTCCGCGGTACTAAGGGCACAAAAACATATCGTGAGTTACAGGACGCTATAGATCTATATGAAGGAAAACTTGCTGCAGGTGAAGAAATACCGCCTTTTGATGCAGAGAAAGCGTATTTCACATGAGTAAGCAAGTTTTTACAATTAAAAACGAAGATTCTTATTTCCGCCTTCCGGACGTGAAGCGTGTGGTTAAGATGGGCCGGGGTGAACATAAATATGAAACTATTGAAATATACGCCGGTTTTGACATCGAAACAACGAACATATACCAGATAGACGGATGGGCGGCCTATATGTATCACGCCCAGCTGAGCCTTGCCAACGGTTCAGATACATATGTATATTTCTTTAGGAAATGGGATCAGGTGACGCGCTTTTTCGATATGATCATTGATCACTACAAATTAGGATCTGATCGGCGTATGATATGCTGGATAGCAAACATGAGTTTCGAATTTCAGTTCATGCGCCGGCGCTTTGAATGGGATCAGGGCGAATATGATTTTTTCGCTAAGGAAGAACGGCAGCCATTAAAAGCCACATATCATGGCATCGAATTCCGGGAAGCTCTGAGCATTTCCGGTGGATCCCTTGAATTCTTGGCGAAGACATACTGTAAAACGCAAAAGCTTGTTGGTGACTTAGATTACAGGATCGAACGCAATAGCAAAACAATTCTTACTGATAAAGAGAAAGCTTATTGTGAAAACGATGTCGTAATTCTTGCGGAATTCAGCCTGTACATGTTCGCACATTATATACGTAAGTATAGGAAGGTACCCTTGACTAAGACTAGTATGATCATAGACAAGTATAAACGGAACCTTCGGAACTTGTGTAAGGAAAGGGATGAAAAGAACCACCTGTCACCGCTTACCAGCATTTCGGAATATCAAGATTATCTGATGCGCTGTTTCCCGGATGAAGCCACTTATGATATGTGGTTTAAATGGCTTTTTCGCGGTGGCTACGTCCATGCAAACGCGGCTTTTGCTGACGTTGAAGTTCTATGCAATATGCGTGACATAACAAGCCATTACCCCGGCCGGATGGATCTGGGCTATTGTCCTGTGACGCCTTTTAAGAAGGTACCCTTCAAGCCGGAATATCTGCAGAATAAATGCTGCATTTTGCATGTTCAGTTTGATCAGATCAGGGCGAAGACGTCGCATAGCATTGAAAGTAAAAACAAAGTGGTAGCCGAGATCGGCGCGAAATGGGACAACGGCCGACTGATCAGGGCGGACTACCTGGAAGTGTATCTGACCGAAATGGACTACAAAGTGTATGAAATGTTCTATACTTTTGACGTTCCGCCGACGGTTATAGAATGCTGGATTGCGGACCGGGGAAAATATCCGCCTTACCTTCTGGACGTGCTCAACAAGGCTTATAAGGAAAAGAACGAGTTAAAAAGCGCCGGCCTGCAGGATAGTCAGCAGTACGCTATTAAGAAGTCAGAAGTCAACACCAACTATGGCGCGACGGTAAAGCGCCTGAAGCGCCAGCGGTGGCTATATACGGAAGACTGGGAACTTTCTGAAGATATCCGGGATTATGATGAAGAAATTGCAAAACAGATCCTTCTTCCTCAGTGGGGCATCTGGGTAACAGCTGCAGCACGTTTCGAACTTTTGTCCATGCTTCACAAGCTTACGATGGCCGGTGTTGTGGTGGTCTACATGGATACGGACAGTATGAAATATATTCCTTCTCACAAGGCGGAACAGATTTTTAAGCACTACAACAACCAGATCCGGCGCCGGCTTCACAATCGCCGGCTCAGGAACAAAAACTTTCACGATCTGGGAATGTTTGATATTGAAATGAAGGACCCGGAAACTAAAAAGCCGCTTCCGGTCCGCTTTAAGACTTTAGGCGCGAAACGTTACATTTATTACGATCCTATCAAAGAAAAAGTAAAAGCAACGGTTGCCGGAATGCCAAAGGTAGCTATTAAAAGTTTAGGATCTACGCCGGACGAAATTTTCCGTGCCTTTAACTATTACGGCTACCAGCTGAAGCCGGAACTTTCCGGAAAGATTACAACGCATTACCGAGACGAACCGCACGATGCCAGCATCGGAAGAAACGCGCGTGAACGTGACTACATGCACGAAGAAAGCAGCGTTGCACTGTTTGACATACCATTCACACTTACGATCACGGACGAATACCGGGCCGTAATAGATGAAGAAAGGATGAAAAGAGAAAATGCATATTGATAAAATTATTAAGGAATATAAGAAGCTGAACTGTCCGCCGGGCGTGTTCAACCCTTGCGGACTTCCGCTGAAGCGTGACAAGTATTTTGTATTATGTTCGGAAAGATCCGTCGGAAAGACAACCAACGTTTTGCTTTTTGGTATGCTGGCACACAAGATCGACAACGTTCAGATCCAGTATATCCGCATGCATTCCGATATGATTACGCCGAAGACTTCCCGGCAATTATTCGATACGATCCTGTCCTTTGACTACGTGTCTAAGATCACGGACGGACGCTGGCATAATGTACGTTACTGGTCCGCCGGATGGTATTACTGTAATTATGACGACAATGGAAAAGTTGCTGAACAGGATCAGAAGCCTTTTATGATATGTCTTGGACTGGATAAAAACGAATATTATAAATCCAGCTACAATGCGCCTACCGGGGATATTATCATATTCGACGAATTTATCAGCCGCTACTATCCGCCGGATTCCTTCATCCTGTTTTGTGACATTGTGAAGACTATCGTCCGCGAACGTCAGACACCTATAATCTTTATGCTGGGAAACACGCTGGACAGATACAATCAGTTTTTCGCCGAAATGGAACTGTTAGGCGTAACAACGTCCATGCCTTTAGGCGAACATACCGAAGTAGTCACGCAAAAGGGAACGCCGATCTATATCGAATTTGTCACGCGTGAAAAGACAAAAGAAAAGATCACGTTAAACAAGCTTTTCTTCGGATTCAAAAATAAAAAGCTTGGATCCATCACCGGCGAAGACTGGGTTATTGTACCGATGCAGCATATAGACGACAAGGACGACACGCGCCGCGTCATATACAAGGCCCTTTACGTCCTGTATGAAGGCCAGACACTGCAGCTTGAAGTTTGCTATTCCGATAAATACCAAACGCACGTTATAGCGCATTTTGCAAACCATCCATACTCTGACAGTCGGATCTATACGCTGGATATGATGGACGACAAGCGCTTCCGGTACCGGTGGGGATATGACAAGTTAGACCGCCTTATCTGGACCCTTTACGAAAGGAAGAAATTCTATTACCAGAATAACAGTGTTGGCGTCCTGATCGACAAGTATTGCAGCGAAGTGAAGACCAGAAAACAGTTATATTAAGAAAGGAAGGTGAATAATATGGACGCTAAATATTACCTTTTAATCTGCACCAACGAACATTTTGAAGCGCCGGAGCTGCAGCTATACCCATTCGATCAGTACAGCGCTTTGTGGCAATACCTTCAGGATCTACTTTTTCTAAATGACATAAAGTGGTATCAGATCTATTGGGGCGAAACTCTGATCATGCAGCGCACAGTTAACTAAACTATCCTACTCATGCGCCCCTCATGCGCCCCTCATGCGCCCCTCATGCGCCGGCCGGCGGAAGCGAAAAAGTAGATGGACTGATGCACGTAGAAAAAAGAAAAGGACCTTCCGGCTGGAAGATCCTTTTCTTTTTGGAATTTGTGGAAGTGTTACGTTATCGGTACAGTCTTATTATAAGGAAGAAACTAGCAAACGTCAACATACTTAGCAGAAATCCAGCCGCGATCTGTCCGATACCATGCTTCATAGACAGGAACGCGCGTTCCTTCCTTATAAGAACCTATGATGATATTATCAGTTCCGGCGCCTTCCCGGATGTTCAGAACGTCCGCTTTTATGATACCGTAGATCACCGGGGAAAGAAGCTGATCGACTTCCCAAGCGCGGCGCTTCTGAAGACCGGGCAGAACATGACCGCCGGCGTCCTTACACCATTCCGGAAGACGTTTCGCTATCTGTTCGATGTCCTTCACCTTGCAAGCGTTCTGCAGCGCCCCTGTGCCGCAATTATAGGCGAAATCCACCAGCGCGTCGAACTGCTGCTGATTCAGAAGCATACCGAGATCATTTACAGCCTTTTCAAAACGATTCAGATCTTCCCGAAAAAGTCGGTCCGCTTCGGCCTGTGTGATATGCATATTTGCGTCTACGTCGGAGCCATAATGCCCATAGCCTATAGTGTAATAGCGTTCTGAAGGCCGTGCCTTGTATGCGTGGAGAACGCAACCTTCGAAGGCTTCGATCTTTTTCCGGCCGGCTTCACTTGTTATCATTGTCCTCAGCCTCCTTTTTTATGAAATAGTCCTTTATAAGGTTGGTTGTGTCTTCCAGCGTTGTCAATGTCTGCTGCAGCGTTCCCATGAATTTGTAGTCACGGAACATGAAATAGACAATGCAAGCAACGCCGATGCCGTTTGAAACAATCAGATCAATTATGTTTTCCATACTATTCCCCCTCTTCCCCATTATCCGAAACGCCTACAAGTGCCAGAACATAAGAAGCTAATGACGTGTCAAAACCGGCCGGAAACGATTTTGTAAAGATGTAAGGATTTTCCTGTATGCCGTAATGATCATCGTTTAAGTACATGTTGAAATTATTCGAAGACCGCGCCACCGTCGCCGGACTGTTCAAAATACTGGATGCAAAGGACATTAAAACGTCCGTGTGCATGGACAAGGTCCATAAACCATTCGCCGGCGTTTCAGCGTTCTTTATAAAGTAGTATCTTCCGAATTCCGGAATATATGCATAGTTTGCAGCTATGAAAGCGCCGTCGTACTGTATCATAATATCCGGATCGACGATAGAGCAATTATCCTTCAATTCCCCTGTTACGGTCTGAACCAAAACAGGGGACTTGTTGATTTTGTTGTAAGGATCATTATTCTGCATCAGCTGGATTGAAAAACTCATATCACAACACCACCTTTCAGAAGCCGGTAAATTTCCGTCTTTTCATCAACGTTCGCGCTGCAGTTCACAAGCTGAATTTCGTTCACTTCGCAATAGCCGGTCAGACTTGCCAGCGTGCCGCCGTAATTTGACGGATAGCCTTGTAATTGTATATGGTTCGGCGCTATTGCAGACCGGGGAACAATCTTTATCAAATACGGCTTCTGTACGCCCATATAGCCGGCACTGGATCCCGGCGTGCCATTACGTGCAACAGTAGGCTTCATGCCCATGATCACGTTGGAAGCGGTCCCTGCTACGCCTAAGCCAACCTGTGCGCCGATTGCACCGGCAGTAGCGGAAGGCGCAGTAGCTGCAGCACCACTTGACGCTGCACCGGCCCCGGCCGCACCGATCGCACCACCGGCCGCGATACCCACCGCGCCGGTCAAGATATTTATCGCGCTTGAGACCATGCTATCATAAGAGGCTGCCGCCGCGGGAACCTGGGTTAATACGTTGCCCGTAAACTGGGCGATCACACGCCCTACATTATAAGACGGATCCGAGCCGCTCCCGATCATGACAAAAGCAATACAAGCGCCAGATAAAATGTCACAACGGTATTTGACTGTTAACGTCTGTCCCATAACTTCATCGGCGCTCAGTTCCTGATAGCCGATATAGGGAAGCCAGATCATGATTTTAGTGTTCGGCGCGAAGTCGAGAAAACTATTATAGTATTTGCTGACTTCAACAGATCCGCATTCAACGTCGATAAACTGGTCCGCCACGATGGGGAAAGCCATCGACGTTCTGAAAAGGCCCACGCGGTGCTTCGAAAAGCCGGTTATCGGCACGAAGAAAGGTACAATAGCAAGGCCGGCGATCATATCCGCAACATTAGAAAAATAGTTGTGGATAATGTCCAGAATATTGTCGCTATACAGTTCCGAAGCAAACAGATTCAAAAGCGTTGCTGAAGGACTGTATAAGCTAAGGAAGCCGGCGCCCAGCGCTGTAACGGTAGGCTTAGGCGGTATGGGAACAGGATCATATTCTTTTTCCTTCGGTCCCGGTTCAGGTGGCGGATTGTCCCCCGGATCCCCAGGATCGTCCGGATCAATGTTCGGATCATCGTCCTCATCCAGACCGAAGTCACCACCGAAGACTTCATTAAGCTTTGAAACCTTTATTCCGCCGATATTATAAATATACTGTTCAGACGGCGAATAAGTGTGCGTTTCCTGATCATAAGGGCCGCGCTCATTCTTGCCGGACGTATAAACGAAAAAACAAAGATAATCAATATCATTTATTTTCTGGTAAGATACGCCACACTTAAAATTTTCTACAAGATAGCCGGCCAACTCCGGATTACCTTCAATTAACCATTGCATTCCACCATGACCAACAGCACCATTAAAAAGCGTATGCGTCACTACAGGATCAGAATATGGTGTCGCATATTCACGGCGTACAATTTTATTAGCAAGGGCAAATTCGAAGTTTTCACGCTGGAAAAATGTGGGTGGTGTTACAGCCATTGAACCGCCTTGCGATACCGACGCTCTTATGGATCCATACACGACAAGCTCTTGTTTATAATAAGGCGCATCGTCCGGAACCGAAACATTAAAAATCATCATGGGAATATCTGTTTGCAGACCTTCACCCATGTGTTGCCGGCCATAATTACGCATCGCATCATCACTGGAACCATAAGCGCCGGCCCATTGTTTGTCAGCGTTCGGTGATGTGATATTGTCCGTATATGTTCCCTGGCCGGCGATCTGATCGCCAGATTGACCCCAGCCGGCAATCTTATCTATAAAACTTTCAAGACTTCCGGACGGCGTCATTCCGGCATAAAGGCCGCCGGCAATGGTATAAGTTGGAAACCAGTAACCCATATAATCACCGCCTTTCTTACACGTCCAGCGCTTCCGCCTGATAGCAGTAACGCGTTATGAATTCATACAAGGCACGCTTTGCAAGATCCTGTTTCAGACCGTCGTATTCACGCTGCAGCATTTCCGCTGCAGTCTGGACGCCGATATTCCCCTGCTTTGTTAATGTGTAGTTACGTGTCACGGTATCGGTTCCGCTGTGTGTGTCTGTGTCAGTTCCGGAATTTTCTACTAATTCATGCGTCTGGGATGTGTGCGCTACAGTTTCCTTTCCTGCTACCGTTTCGGAAACTGTTTCCTTTGTTACTCCGGTGTGCGTTGTAGCCTTTGTTACAGATCCGGACCGAACATCTTTTTCCGTTTCGACAAAATTAGTAGAATTGAATCCTTTTGTGGAATGCGTTGTGGTATCGGCGTTCGGCGTTGTTGTTTCGGTGGTATTATAAGGCGTTGTTTCCGTTTTGCGTTCCGTCGGAAACGTCGTTTCATCCTTATAATCGGCCGGCGTTGTTTCGATCTGCAGACCGTGTTCATGTTCAATCTGCAGACCGTGTTCTGTTTCGGTGGTGTCGTTGGTCATTACTTCGCGCGAAGAATAGTTTTCAATCGGATTATACTTCAGGGTATAGGCGTAAGCCTGTTTCAGGTAAAGATCCTTCCGGGACGCCCACCACGAATTAAAAAGCGCCGGAAAAGCGACTTCCGGATCATCCCACAAGGTACACTTCCATGACCGGAAGGAAACAAGGCAATTATGCCTGAAATAGTCATTGCTGAAAACTGTCAGATTATGACTATCCCCTTCCTGATCAGTATAAACGCCGTCGGCCTTTATCTGTATAGATGCGTCCGCCAGCGCTTCAAGAATATTCAGAATTGAATAATCATGCATCGTTGTTGCCATCGTCTTCACCTTCCTTTCTTTCTTCCTGTTCCGGTTCTTCCGGATCCACTGCAGGTTCTTCCGGATCCCCTTCTGTATCATCAATTTCATCTTCGCCGGATTCGTTTTCATACTTCGTGACTTCCGCGCGCCACGCTCCGGAAAGTTCCACGGAAGCGGAAAGACCGAACTTCTTATTTATTTCGTCGATCATATCCTTCCTGCACTTCAGCATGTTCAAAGGTATGATCAAGCTGGAAGACACTGTTCCGTTGACTTCATCGACGGACTGTTGTGCCATCTTAGTATCACCTTGCACAACCTGACCGTAACGCGTATAGTGCCAGCGTAAAACGTCCTCGCGTAAGCGTGCCGTATACTGGATCTTTTCGGCAAATTCAGGAGACGTCAGCATTTCAGACGTAACGTCTTCTGTACCGATGCCAAGATCTTCAAAGATCTTCTTAGATACTACCGTTATAGGCTTACCGGCTTCGATGTTCTGGAAAGCTTCCTGAATCATGCGCTTTGTGTTTTCGTCCGCCACTTTAAATATATTGAAAAGACGCGTCCAGAAGATAAGATGGTCTATGGAAATATCTATTTCCGCAAGCCGTAAGGCGTCCGTATATGTGTCAGGATTTCCAAGTTCTGTGTGGTTGTTAAATCCAAGAACCACTTCATCAGAATAACGGTCCAGCTTTACTGAAAAACCGTTACGCGTAACGGCGGTTATTTCCGAGCCTTCTCCGTATGGATCCAGTTCTGTTCCCTGTGTGCATGTTGCACAAATTAAAGTACCTTCCTGAAATCCTGAAGAACCTCGTCCGGCAGGGATCTTAAATATTGCGACCTTGCCGTATTTCTGAAGCCAGTATTCAAGGTAATTCGTTCTTAAAGTTTCCGGAAGACCGGAATATTCGAACATTCCCAAGTGGAATTCGTTCAAAAGCTGCAGATTATCTTTAAAATATCTGTCTTTATTTGTTCGTCTATCTTTTCCCATTTTTATCACCTTCCTTTTATATAAGGAAAAGGACCGGACCGTTTAAGGCCCGGCCCCTTCCCGGAGAGAAACACGCAAACCGACAACAAGAAAGAATCATTCACCACCGCCCTGTGTGGGCGCTTCCAGCGTGAAGACCACGGCGTTCTGTGCCAGGTTTTCCATGTACTGATCACGGTTCTGGTAAGCGTAAAGCGTTACATCTTCCATTTCGAAATACTGTGCCGCGACACGTTCCTGACGGATCGTATGCATGATTGCGTACTTATCAGCCATCAGAGCCACGATACCGGACTGCGCAACGTCGCCAGCCTGAACGGAAACGTCGATCTTTGTTACCTGATCAAATGCCGCTGCAGCGGTACCGGCCAGCGCGTCATTTACGCCGAAGCCCTGCCATGTAGGCACGGATCTGTAGTTAGGCAGCGCCACCAGTTCATCGTGAAAAGTGTTGGAAAACGCGCATTCATTCAGGGCGTTTTCGAAAGCGCTGTTAACTTCGATCACCAGACGGTCACGCGGCACAAACTTGACAAGGCCCTTCGTGTTGAACAATGTGGACTGTTTCCGAAGATACTTTTCATAAAGCTGCAGCTGTGCAGAAGCAAACCGACACGCCGCCGGATCAGACAGGAAACCGGACACAGAGGAGATCCGACCGCCACGCTGAGCGTTGTATTCAGACAGAAGGTTAACAACGTGAATACCCTTTGCACCCTGAGACTGACTATAAAGGATCTTATCCGCCATGAATGCATTACGGTTCGCTCCGTTCATGTCTTCCCTGTGCTGGGTAAGCGCATTGTCAACCATCACGAAAATGAAATCAACAAAACCGCGAAGTTCTTCCGAAGACTTGAAAGCATCGGTCAGCTGTTCCGAAGTAATCGCGATAGGAAGTTCCCACGATACCGACTTCGTGAAGTAAGACGTATCAAGAATAGGCGGATTCACTTCGTAAGTGCCGATGGACACTTTAGTTGTAACACCCTGTGAAGTAGTTGGAGCCAGATTTTTCCAAGCATGACTTTCCTGAGCTTCCGGAACCGACGCACTGATCATTTGTACAACATTTGCAAAACGGCGACTTTCAACATAATACGGATCGTCATATTCGTTTTTATAGGACGTATCCGCGTAGAAGTTCACAACCTGATCGATCAGAGCCTTCATGAACTTGTCACGACCCATCGTGAGAGAAGCAAAAGCTACGCCACCATCGGCAAAATCGTCCAGCGTGAGCGTATCTACCGCTGCATCACCAACGGCCTGTTTGTATGCAGCATTAACGATAGCGTACGCTGCATTGTTGTCAACGGATCTTAAAGTTTCAGCCATTATTTCTTACCCCCTTTTCTAGTGTTCTGTTCCGGCGCTACATAATCGGCAAGCTTTTTGATCATATAAAAGCCTTTAACCGTCGGCGTGCTGGTTCCTTTAACCTGGACCTTGTAGCTTGTTTCTTCTGTCTGAAAAAATACCCCGATCGTACACGGTCGCTGGTTTTCCGTCTTATTCAGCTCAATGTTGCCGGTGGTCATAACCTTTACGCCTGTTACGTTCTTGTTGGATTCCTCGGAATATACGCCTACCATAAGCTGGTATAATCCGGCCGGAAGTTTGAATGTCGTCATGTCTTCATAATTAGTTGTAGTTAACGTTTTTGGTTCTAAATCCGTCACTACATAACCAGCCGCTTCCAGATCGGCAACGTCAGATTCCAACGCCGTTACTCTTCCGGCCAATTCCGGATCAGATCCACCGGCGTTCTTGTTAGCGATCGCTTCATTCACTAATATGTTGGACATATTCCAACCCATAGGATCACCCCCTTTCTAACTTGCATTATATATGTAAATTGTAAGTGTTGCAATATGTTTCTCGTGAAACATTGTGCAATA
>Ga0247609_10005330_pt1 | contig 12656 bp, 11 predicted proteins | sample 172DNAGHGlowgp2_FD_193487 | JGI IMG/M metagenome (GOLD analysis project Ga0247609, IMG submission 193487) | Sheep rumen microbial communities from Palmerston North, Manawatu-Wanganui, New Zealand - 1728 DNA GHGlow gp2 | ecosystem: Host-associated > Mammals > Digestive system > Stomach > Rumen ...
TCGAAATCCTTGTCATACTCATACTTCTCGTCGGTCACCTCCAGCGACAGGATCCGGTCGAACGCCAGGGTGAAGAGGTTCGCATTGGGATCGGGGAATTTCACGAGCGCATACCAGCGCTTGTTGAACAGCTTCACGAAATACGGGTCCAGCTTCCATTCGGATTTGGACGCGTCAGCGCCATATCGCTTGTAATCGACCTTCACCCGCATTCCGCGCTTCATCGCATCGATGAACTTGTGCAGGTTATCGCCGTCTGAAGGGATGGACTCCAGCAGGATCCGCCCCTGGACGGCCTTGCTCTCGGATAGGATGCTGTTCACCGACAGCGTGGAGAGCATCCAGTTCTGGATCGTGTCCTCCTCCAGCACCTCCTCGTTGAAGATGTAGTACCGGAATCCGTCCTTCTTGTCGCACTCGATGATGATTCCGAACATGTCCAGGATCGCATCCCGGTGACGGTTGAACGTACTGCGGGCGATGGGAACGCCTTCACTGAGCTCGGTGTCGAGCCAGCGCTGGTTGATCTCCTCGAGGGTGAGACGGCCGAAGCGGTGGATGGTGTTCACCAGCCAGATATATTCCTGGAAAAGGGCGTAGGCTTTCATTGTAGTTGCGGGATGGTTACGCAAATATACTCAAATTAAGGGGAAGATTGCAGAAGGTTACAGCTTTGATGCCCCGCTTATTGAATAGGGCCAAATAATCAGTGAGGAAAGACTTTGTCAAGCTCGGCTATAATTCGCTGTGTACGCTCTTTCTTATTTCGCAAATCTTCTTTGTATCGGGTACGTACGGCTCTTCTCTCTTCCAAAAGACGATTATAGGAACAACCATTAAAACGAATCTGATTAGTGACAGATATAATGGTTTTTTCCCAGCGATCTCTTTTCAGTTCGCATTCCCAGGCGACGATGACTGCCCAGCCTTTGGCTTCCAACTGGCGCCAGACTTCCTGGTCGCGCTGCTGGTTGCGGGCTATCTTGGCAGTCCAGAAGTCGGTGTTGGTTTTGGGGACCGTGTAGTTCTTACAGTCTTTGTGGCCGTGCCAAAAGCAGCCGTGGACGAAGATGACGGTGCGGTACTTGGGGAGGACGATGTCTGGCTTGCCGGGGAGGCTTTTGTCGTTGACCCGATAGCGGAAGCCCAGGCGCCAGAGGGATTTGCGCAGGAGGAGCTCCGGCTTGGTGGAGGCGGAGTGGATGGCGGCCATGTTGCGATGGCGCTGGGCAGGGGTGTGATTATCCGACATACTATAGTTCTGCTTTACAAAGCTACGAATCCTATCGCTTTATTGCAAAATATTCATTAAATTTGCCCAATCAGCAACAACAACATCAAAATGAAAGAGGATATCAACAGGATTAAACTTGTCTTGGTTGAGAAAAAAAGGACGAATAAGTGGCTGGCCGAGCAGTTGGGCAAAGACCCTGCTACGGTCTCGAAGTGGTGCACGAATACGGCGCAGCCGGGACTTGAAACGCTGCTTGAGATAGCGAGATTGTTGCAGGTGGATATTTCAGAATTGGTGAATCAAGAAAAATAACTAAGGACAAGAGATTATTGTGTTATGGCTATTGCCCAAAACTCACAAGATAATATAGACTTTGAACACCCGAATTGGAAGGATAAGCCCTTCATGTTTCCGGAACGCACAATCCGGATTGGGACCTCATTCAGCGGAATCGGAGCCATTGAATATGCTTTCAAGCGTTTGGGATTAAATACAGAGATTCTTTTTGCCGGTGATATAGAGCCTAATTGCAAGAAAGCCTACTTTGCAAATTATCGAATAAATGAAGAATCATGGCATACAGATATCCATCAATTCAATGCCAAACCATTCAGGAATCAGGTGGATCTTTTCGTTGGCGGAGCTCCATGTCAGGCCTTCTCAATAGTTGGGAATAAGCTCGGCTTTGAAGATACGAGGGGAACCTTATTCAGAGAATTTGCCAGAGTCGTAAAAGAGTGTCGGCCTAAAGTCTTCATATTTGAGAATGTTCAAGGGCTTTTTAAACATGATGGAGGCAGAACGTGGGGCGTTATTTACAACACTTTCAAGGATTTCTGTAAATATGATGTCCATTTTCAGCTCCTGAATGCACGCGACTATGGTATTCCACAGACAAGAGAAAGATTATATTGTGTAGGATTCAGGAAAACCACTGATTTTAAGTACCCGGCTCCAATTGAATTGCAGTACAGAATGTACGATTTCATGCAGGATTATACCGCTTCCAAGTATTATTCAGCAGAACATAATTGCAAAGTGCTAACTCCATATCCTGAGCGGTTTGACGGCCTTGCGGCTGGTAATCTCGAACCTCGATTTGATGAGTTCGTTTTCCCTGTAGAGGAAGTCAGAGACAAGTATTATCTGTCAGAGTCCGTCGCTCGTTATGTTTTGGCCGGAGGTACCAAGAATTTTAAGACCTCAACAAAAACAGACCTTGATGTTGCTCGCCCTTTGTTGCAATCTATGCATAAGATGCATCGGGCTGGTGTGGATAACTATGTTACTTACAAGAAGGATAAAGGAGTCAATGGTATTCGCAAACTGACCCCTCGTGAATGCATGAGGCTGATGGGGTTCAGGGACGATTACAATATAGCCGTTCCAGATACTGCCGCATATATGGAAGCCGGGAACAGTATCGTGGTGGACGTGTTAATTGCCATCCTTAAGCAGATGGATATTACCCAGTATGGAATAGACAATGCGCAATAAGTATCAAGATATACAGAATACGAAGTCTAACCTTGACTCTTCCGGGCAGGACTGGAGACAGAAGGAATTCAGTCATCCTGAGCGGACTATCAGGCTTGGAACGTCATTTAGCGGTATTGGTGCAATAGAACACGCGTTGCATCGTCTTGGACTGAATACACGGATTCAGTTTGCCGGCGACATCGATCCCGACTGCAAAAAAGCCTATTTTGCCAATTATGACATTGATGAATCTCGGTGGCATACTGACATTCATGAATTTGATGCAAGACCCTATCTCGACCAGGTGGATTTATTCGTTGGTGGCGCCCCTTGCCAGGCTTTTTCCATGAGGGGTAAGAGAGGAGGTTTTGAAGATACTCGCGGTACATTGTTCAGTGAGTTTGCCCGCATCGTAATTGAGTGTAAACCAAAGGTTTTTATCTTTGAGAATGTAAAGGGAATGCTTAATCATGATCATGGCCGTACCTGGAGTGTTATTAAGCAAACATTCGAAAATGACTGTGACTATGATATTTATTATCAGGTTCTGAACGGAAAAAATTACGGGGTTCCACAGAGCCGTGACAGAATCTATTGCGTCGGTTTCAGGAGAGAAACTGACTTCAAATATCCGGCAGCAATTCCTTTGGAGAAGACTGTTTTCGACTGTCTTGAGCAAGTGGTTGACAGAAAGTATCTTCTCAAAGAAAGAGGAGTCCATTTCATCACTGAAGCTGTCAATCACGAAAAGAGCTACACGCAAATCAATGGAGAGGTAATGTTGTGCCAAAAGCGTAATCAGCAATTCAACTGGCATGGAGATTTTGTCTTCCATCCGGCTCTCCAGTCAGACAAAACTAACCCTGACACCGATGACTACCTGTATAGGGTAGCAGATTATGAAGCAAAATATTATGTCGACAACAATCTTACGCGTTATGCGGTATCGTTAGACGATGAAAAAACAATTAGATTGCTCAATGACAGTTCTGTCAAGGTAAGTAAGTCCAAAGGACGCTATAGAAAGCTTACCCCTCGGGAATGCCTTCGCCTGATGGGTTTCGATGACAGCTTCAAAATTGTGGTCTCGGATACTGCAGCCTATAAGCAATCAGGAAACAGCATAATAGTGGATGTCCTTATGGCACTCCTGCGACAAATGGATATAACACAGTACGGTATATAGTATGGCAGATGTAATATGCAGATGGAGAAATCCTTACGTTGGGACAATTTGTGAGTTCGTTGAAAAGTTACCTCACGAATCTATGCCTTCGTCTGAGTTTCGGGAAATCATGGAGGAACGCTGGCCTGGATTCTTCAGGACTCCATATCAGTTGGCTTGTCAGACTGGATTATACTATGAGTCAGATGACGGGACCTATTATCCTCGTTTTGACCATGATATAACAGAGGCAGAGGCCAATGCTTATATGCGGAATTGGATAACGCGGTATTATGTTCCGAATCCGTACACAAAATCCCTCAAAAACTTGGAATCGCCCATTCCGTTCCTGGCCTCAATAGTTGGCTATGCATTACAGAACCCTGATTCTGATGATTTTCACGAGATGCTGGAAGTCGTATTTCAGGACCATATGGGCAATAGCGATATTGTCGCTAATGTCTTGAATACTTATTCGGATGTTATTCGTATTGACACGGAGGGGAAATTTTCATTAACAGACAAAGCACAAGGTTTTATGAAACAGTATATTGACAGAAATGATAAGAAGGCCTTTTTCGAACATATGTCGGACGGTGGTACCGATGAGCAATCTTTCGGCTACAACAAACTGATCTATGGCGCCCCAGGTACAAGCAAGTCGTGGACGGTGGATGAGAAGATTGTGAAGGGTCAGAAGAGTTTCCGCATCACTTTCCATCCAGATACGGATTATGCGGCTTTCGTAGGCTGCTACAAGCCGGAAACCATCGAGGAGGTTGAGGACGGAAAGGTCAAGACCAAGATTGGCTACGGTTTCCACAAGCAGGTGTTTTTGGAGGCATATGTTGAGGCGTGGAAACTACTCTCAGAGGGGAAGAAAGTCTTCCTTGTCATTGAGGAAATCAACCGTGGCAACTGCGCCCAGATTTTCGGTGACATCTTCCAACTGCTGGACCGCCGGAAGGACGGGTACTCCAAGTACACCATCAACGCAGATACGGATATCTCCCGCATCCTGAAGGATATTCCAGGATACAAGGAGAATTTCATAGCTGCCTATCCGGACAAGGCTGCCGATTGGGCAGACAACCTGATGGCCCTGCCTACAAATCTCAACATCATCGCCACGATGAACACTTCCGACCAGTCTCTCTTCCAGATGGACAGCGCGTTCAAGCGCCGCTGGGAACAGGAATATTTCCCCATCAAGTACGATGATGCCAACAAGGCGGTCCTTGATCTTGGTAAAGGAAACGTTTTCAAATGGGGCGATGTTCTGCTTGTCCTCAACGACTACATCAAACAGCAGACAGAATCTGCCAACAAGACTATCGGCAATCGCTTTATTGACTTCGAGCGCACCGCTAATGTTATTGCCTACAAGGCTTTCCGGGACAAGGTGCTCTTCTACCTGTTCACGGATGTCTTCAAGGACAGCCTCGACTTCGCGAAGGATTTCTATGGCGGCGCATTTGACAACAGCCACCAGTTCTTTGAAGACCTCTGCGAGAACGAAGACCCTGCCTTCGCCGTCGCTTTCATACGTAAGATTGACGCCAAAGGCATCTTTGCCGCTCCTGTAGTAACAGAGGAAGATGCGCCTGTTGAGAAGGCTCCTGAAACCGAAGAATAATACCCACTGTCATGAAGTTCTTCCTCGAAGGCTGTACCTATAATTCCGACCTCCTGCACCGTGTGCTCGGAGATGACCTCTATGGCACTGTCATAAAGGGCAATCCCGTCGCTCCGCAGCAGGTAGTGGATTGTGTGGGGTACTGCCTGAGCAAGGACCGCAGCGAGCATGTTTTCTTTCTTCCGAAGGTATTCTTGAAGGAGGGTAGGGCTTTCGGGGTTGAGGACATTGATCCGGCTGCGGCGCTGGATTTCTCTGATGATTTCCGGAAGAAACTCAAGAATGCCGGATGGAATGAGGACATTGTGGGCGAACTGCCGCTGTACCTGTATCTCGCCATCGAGAAGTTCCGCCGCAGTTCGGAGGACAGCTATATTGCCCAGGAGGTGGAAAACCGAGACGTGATGTCCTCCAAAAAGGAAGACGGAGACAGGACGCTCCTGGACATCATTCTCACGCTGCGCGACTTCTACCGAGATAACCAGAATCTTTTCGTCCTCATCTACAAACAGACGCATTCCGGTTTCAACAAGGTCAATTGGACCAAGACCGTCCGCACAAAGATTCCGGCCATCTCAGGCGATGATGTCATCTATCCGCTGGTCATCAACCGTCGCAAGGAAATCAATTACGACGAGGAACTGCTGGTCATCTTCTTCAATACCCTGCGCTACATCAATGCCAAGTATGGCTTACACTTCATGGTTGACCAACCGTACAATTTGATGTCAGATGCAGAGTTCCGACGCAAGTTTGAGTCCGGTGTTATCAAAAAACGCCTTGAAGCCATTCGCAACCGCTATTTCAACGAGAGGCTTGTAGAACTGTGGCAGCTGCTGCACATTTTTGCTGATAAATCCCACAAGGTCAAGTCCTCTAAGGGCGGCAGCGAGTTCCTCCTAGTGCGAAAGTTCAACATCGTCTTCGAGGCCATGATTGACTGTATCCTCGGCGACACTGATGCGCCCCGCAGCCTTATCAAGCAGTCCGACGGCAAGATTGTGGATCACCTCTTCCGTGGCGATTCCGTCCTCAGCAGCGGTCAGCAGATTTATTACATCGGCGACAGCAAATACTACAAAGAGGAACGTCATCCGGAAAATGAATCCCTGTTCAAGCAATACACCTACGCAAAGAACATCATCCAGCAGGAAATCAACTGGTACCATCGGCAGGAATCCACCGTCATCTACCGCGACGAACTTACGGAAGGGTACAATATCACTCCCAACTTCTTTATATGCGGCTTTATAGACAAAAAGCAGGGTTTCAGCTCGGATACCCTGGAGCCGGAAAATTGGAACTTCAAAATCAACTATCATTTCCCGAACCGAATCTTCGACCGCGATACCCTGTTCCTGCGGCAGTACAACATCAATTTCCTCTTCGTTCTGTATGCCTATGTGGCTAAAGCCCAAAGCGTCAGGACTGGATTCAAGGAAAAGGCCAAGGGCATCTTCCGGGACCAATTCATCACCTATATCAACGGCCACTACGACTTCTACCTCCTCAAAGCACGGTCTGCGGACACTGACGAAGACCTGAAACGCCTCGTCCGTGGTCAGCTCTTTTGGAGCCTCAACGGCAAGGTCATCTCTCCATACCCGGAAGGCGACCTGAACCACGGCCTCCTCGTCCTCGGCCTGGAGAATCCTGCTGCCCCCAAAGACTCGCTCATCGACGTTTCAGAACCGGCATGGAGGCAACACAACTCCCGCCTCGCTGAGGAGAACACCAACCTCCTGTTGGAGCTCGAAAAGCACTTCATCATCAAGGAGTATCGTCTTGGAACCGACCCTTATGTCTACTATGAGGGCTGCATAAACGGTGTAGAAACTTCACGCACGCTGACCCTTTTGAAAGATGTTGAGGAGAATCTATCCAAATATAAGACTGAGACCGTCCTGTTTGGCTGTTATCGTTCTCACAAGCAATTGGAATGGATACTCAAGACAGGCCTGTACAATGTCCGTTATACAGAGAACCGTGCTGGCACCATATTCGGCCATAACCAAAGAATCTTTACAGCCTGTTACTTGGTCCTGTACAATTACGAGGATAAGACAGAACCGGCCAGTATGTATGTTCTCAGCAGCCGCCATCTTTTAGTAAATCATGAAGGAATGGCTAAAATGGATTATCCGTTTGGTCCGCATGCCAAGGAAAGCGACTGGTACTTCGTGTATCGTTTGGACGGATTGGTAGGTGGGAATCTGCCTGTTCTTGAAACTCTTGCTGCACATCCGGAATGTTCAGACGGTTCGCCTTTATACCTCCATTTCGCAGAAACGCAGTCCATGCCCAACGATTGGTGTCCTGAATCTGATGCTGAATAGACCATGGGAAGAAGGAAAAATCATCATAAGACTATTGAGCAATCTCAAAAAGAAGTCTCCATTAGCAGAGAGGAGCAGGTGAAGTATTGGGAGAATGTCTGGACTTCCGTCCAGGAAACTGCTTCTAAGTCTGAGGAGAACATAGACAAGAAAGTCTTTGCTATTTCGGCTGGAGCGATAGGATTGGAACTTACCCTTCTGGAGGTAATTGGAAACAAGAGCCCAGAGTGGAATTGGCTCGCTTTCCTGGCCGCTGGTTGTTTCATATTTGCCTTGCTTTTGAATTTGATGAACCATCTTTATGGTCGCAAGACACAATCTCAGCAAAGCAGAATGATCAAGGACTTTATCTACGAGGAACCCAAAGCACTTTCTACTCCCGAAATCTATTCAAGAATGGAGCGCCATTCGAGAAGGATTCTCCGGATCCATTGGGCTGCTGCCATTATGGTAATTTCGGGTATTATTTTGCTGTTTGTGTATTCATACTTGAAACTTTCATAACGCTATGCCGTCAAACAAACAACCGTCTTTCAATCCGCGTCCTGTCACTCCTCCTGATCCAATCCCAACTCCAGGGACAAACGCTACACCGTTACCAACACCTCCTCCCCAACCAAGCAAGAAATAATACCATGGCAGAAGATAAAGCAGTCCATCCCATACCTGGTCAGAACGGTTATAACGAGCGTTCTGCCACTCCTATGCCCACGCCCAATCAGGCTACCCGCCCTCCAGCATCCTCCGGACAGAACAGCGGACAGGGAAAACGCTGAAATAATCCTATTCGGTTTTTTAAGAATGCCGGAGAATATAGACACGTCTGTATCACCAACTCGCCAAATTCCGAACCATCTAAACTCTCTCTCCCGGCAAGACAGTTCAACAGATTATTATCCGTCCTGTATTATTGTCGCAGCTCTTTCAGCAGTTCCTCAACCGTAAAGGCCTCTGCACCTATATGCAGCAACCGATATTTCCGGTACCGCACTTTGTCGTTAGCCAGTTTGTCACGAAGGGCGGCTGCCCTGATACGCCAGCCAGATACCATCTCAAAACCCTTCCAACCGCATTCACATCTTCCTTCCAAATCCACGCGACCGGAAAGGGGAGAGCCACAATAGCGGTGAGGCAGAACTATCCTGCCACAATTAGGGCATTTGTACTGGAAGAGGTCAGGATGCTCCAATGTACAACGCACAAATGAGCCGAGCCATACCGGATCAGGGGCAATCTCGGCTACCCATCCGGCGCAGCTATAGGTCATTTGCATGAAGAGGGGAATGAAGTAGAACTTGTCATTGTCCTTCCATTCATCGAAATGGGAATAGATTTCCGCTGAATGCTGGTAGAACAGTTTGGTGTCGAGCAGTTGCTCGGCAGTAGGGCGTTCTCCGCCCTGCTTGAAGAAATTGTACTTGTCCATGATACAGACTTTTTTTGATTGAACATCCGCATCGCTTAACCACCGTGGCTTCTGGCTGCTCGGTTGGTGCTCCTCTGGGGAGACTCTTGATGCATTGGCAAAGATAGTGTCTTTCTTCGGATTCTCAACTGATGACATAAATTATGTGCCATTGCACAGTAAACTTGAGCACGTGCACAGAGATAATTGTCAGATATTTACATCGAACAAACAATTATCAGCATGATTATCTCAATCAAACAAGACAACCTCACCGTAGCGGTGGAGTTGGAGGAAGACGGCTTTGATAAGTCCGTCTCGTGTGAAGAGCTTATGCTCGCAGCGTATGACGTTATCAGTCGAGTCTTTTCTCAAAAGGCCGTTGTCAACGCTTATTACAACACAAATCCGGACACATTTACTATCAGGGACGATGATGACCCTGTACGGCAGATGCGTCCGACGTACTTCCACAAATGAAAAAGCCCCTCTAAAGGGGCTCATTCATTTGATCAGATTTTCACTCTGGTGAATGTGAAGCGGAAAAGATTGTGGAATAGACGGAACTGGACATGCCGGGTAGACTCGTTACGGAAGCTCAGCAACATCTTGGCTTTCTTCTCTGGCAGCCTGCCGGCGCGGAGAAGGTCATTGACCCGATGTGCAAAACGGATCTGTCTTTTATCGGACCAACTCCGGATAAAAACATCCACGGGTTTGTTGCTTTTGGCGTTGTTGCAATCCGGGCAGGAAAGGACGTAATTCTCCAACGTTGATTTTCCGCCACGTGATTTCGGAAATAGATGATCGTATGTCATTTCATGTTGGGCAAGAGGCTTCCCGCAATAAATGCATGTCCCACAGGTCTCTTCCATCAGCAAGTTCAAATACGTAGTGGTGCCTTTCCTGACAACGGTGTCCGTATTCCTTCTGAGTAGAGAGAAATCCCTCTGGAGAAGATTCTTCTTCTCCGGAGAAATAACTCCTCTTCTATATCCGGTCTGGACTCGCCGCCAATAGCCGAATCGGTCAACAAATGGACGTGAACTTGCAAATAAAGGGATAGGAGCCCATCCTTTTTGAAGCACGCAATCATGGCAGATGATCGTGCGCCCATCAATACGGACAAATTTGGGCTTCTTTTTCGGAATTATCTGGACCATTGACCATTCGTCATTGTCCGACCTTGGCTTTCCGCAAATCATGCAACAACCACCGGTTTCCTTGAACAGCAAATCACGTTTTTCCTGTTTATCCAAATCATTTGCCGCACCCCAGAGTGGTTCTCCCTGGGTAGTCGTATTCATCTCCTCGTTCATTCCCGATCAATAAAGCGTTAAACAACAGGACAAGCAGAACGCCCGTCCCCAAATCACATGTAGCAATAACAAATTTACGCAATCTGCCCGGAAGAATCATTCAGATTCAGATGAAATCTTCTCTGCTGATACGAATTCCAGCCCCAGCGCACGGATAAGGGCCTTGACGTCCTTCCTGTACTTGGGGGAAATGAACGCCAAGGCTCCTTTGTCCTTCTTTCGCTTCTTGCCCACGATTGTCTTCCCTTATCTCGACCGGCCGTGGTGGTGGACTTCCTCCTCGACAGGTTCAGCCTCCTTGGCCGCCTGGACTTGGGACTCCTGAGCCGTCTGCTGGGTACTCAAGTTTGCTGGACGAAATCGGCTGTAGTCCGCCTCCTCGCCTTTGTTCATCTCCTGCTGGATGGATTCGAGACGCTGGGTGATCATACCGGTGCTTCGCCTGACGTCTCCGAGGACGCTCTTCAGGTACTCAGGTCCCTGCTGGAGGGAACCGAGCCAGGACTTCAGGTACTGGGCGCTGTCGCTCTTGATATGCTTGCTCATCCCGTACTGGCTGGAGATGACGGCCGCGGACAGCTCCGCGATCAGTTCCTCCCGCGCGTATTCCGGAGAGCCGAACGGGTGTCCGCCCAGATGACGGCTCAGCCTGGAGTCGGCTCCGGTCGCATGGGCGCATTCATGGAGCGTATTGGTGGCGAAGGCCTCGCCGTCCACGAACTGCTCCCGGGTGGGAACGACGATCTTGTCATCACCGGGGGAGTAGTAGGCCTTGTCGCCTTTAACCTGGTTAATGGGGCAGAGGAAGAGGTTGTCGTCGATCATCTTATCGATGGCCGGGTGGCTGCAAAGGTCTCCCTGCTCATGCATCATCTGTCCCTGAGCCTGCGCCTTGAGTTTCTCGAACATCTGGGGACGGGTCAACTCTAGGTTGGTCTGCGCGGCGACGTTAAACACGTTGTAGACCTGGAGCTTCGGGTACACCTTGTACTTGGACTGCTCCTCCTTGGAAAGGATCCGGTAATCGTCATAGGGAATCTTCTCCTTGGTCTCAGGATTGACGACGGTGAAGGTCGTAAGGAAGACCGGGAAAGACTTCTCGCCCTTGTTTACGCTCACCTGCGGAAGCTTGTTGTTGTTCTCGTCGCGGGCCTGGAACACGTTTCCGTGCTTATCCTTGATGTAGTTGAGATTCGTGATGCGGTCGAAGGTCGCCCAGACGGGGATATCGTACCCCATCTTCTCGGCCTGCATCATCAGCATCAGGGAGTTCCCGCCGTTGTAATGGCGGCCGGAGAGGTTCTGGGGAGGCTGTGTCGTGCCCGGTGTGAACCAGGGCTTCTTCCAGTCTCCCTGCAGGGTCTGGATCTTGTCGATCATCAGCTCCGTGAACCGAAGGAGCGCCTTGTCGGCCGCGGACAGATAATCGCCATCATGTTTCTTGTCCTGTGCCATGGCCGTCAGCTCTTGGATTCATCCTTGACCCACTTCGAGAGGTTCTCGACGCGGCAGTTGATGCTTACCTTGTCCTTGAATACCTGGAGCTCCAGCGGGCCCTCGGCGTTGATCTTGCCCTTCGCACCGAGCCAGGAGCGGCTGTCATCACCGAAGTCCAGGAAATGCACCCAGATATAGGAGAACTGGTCCTCGCCGACCTTCTCGGCGCTATAGGCATCGAAGGTGCGGAACGCCCCTTTCTTGCCCTGGTGCTGGGTGACGCCCTTGGATCCCAGCGTGCCCCTGAACTGGAGCGTGCCGCTGACAGAGTCCTCCGCAGCCTCGCCAACCTTCTTCACTTTCTTTGCGGAGAGGTTGAAGTAGGTCGTATCGTCCATCTTCTTGAAGGTCATCACACCCTCCACCTTGACGCGGTCTCCCTTGTTGCTGAAGAGGACATCCTCGTCCTCGCCGTCGTAGGCCACGCTGAGGTCCAGGTCCGCGGACTGCTCACCGTCCTGCAGATGGACCTTCATGCCGAAAGTGATGAACGCATTGCCGTCGCGGCCTTCCTTGATGTCAGCGGAACGGGTCACGGTCCCGATGACGGTTACATTGCTCTTAATCATGATCTTGTTCTTTTTA
>Ga0247609_10005333_pt1 | contig 12654 bp, 12 predicted proteins | sample 172DNAGHGlowgp2_FD_193487 | JGI IMG/M metagenome (GOLD analysis project Ga0247609, IMG submission 193487) | Sheep rumen microbial communities from Palmerston North, Manawatu-Wanganui, New Zealand - 1728 DNA GHGlow gp2 | ecosystem: Host-associated > Mammals > Digestive system > Stomach > Rumen ...
GTCACGACGCCCTTACCGTTATGGGCGGTTGCCGGAAAGAACGGAATCTTCTTGTCCGGATTGAGCTGTTCGTTCATCTCGTCCAGGGTAAAGACGTTTTCCATGTCGCGCTTGTTATACTGGAGCACGAACGGAATATCGTCCAAGTTCATGCCGTAGTCCTGCAAATTCTGACGCAGGTTCTGGAGGCTCTCCAAATTTTCGGCCTGACGGGAACGCTGGGAGTCCGCAACAAAAACGATACCATCGACACCGCGAAGCACAAGCTTACGCGTACTGTTGTAATAAACCTGACCGGGGACAGTATAAAGCTGGAAACGCGTCTTAAAACCCTTGATGTCGCCCAAGTTCAAAGGCAAAAAGTCAAAGAACAAGGTCCTATCACCTTCTGTAGCAAGCGAGACCATGTCCGTTCGCTTATCTTGGGGCATTTTCTGATGAATCACCTGGAGGTTTGTAGTTTTACCACTAAGACCAGGACCATAGTAAACGACCTTACAGCTTATTTCTCTTGTAGCAAAATTAATAGACGACATTATAATTCCTTGAAACCCAATATCTAATCTAGTAAAAAACTTCGCTAAACTTTAAAAAAAATTGTTTATTTCGGCTTTTTTTGACCAATTTTAGCATTTCAAGCAAAACGCACAATACAAAACAACCCGACATGCCCTTGGCATATCGGTTCATTTTGTTTAAAAATCTTTAAAGATTTAATTAAGCGAGGCCGTTGATGACCTTAGCAACCTTGGCCTTGTAGTTGGCAGCACGGTTGGCGCAGAAACCAGCGCGGTGAGAAACGGCAGCCTTGTCGAGCATGCTGAAAAGTTTCGGCATTTCTTCGAGGGCAGCAGCTTTCGTAGAAGCAGTACGGATAACCTTGAGGCTAGCACGGATAGCGCTACGAGTGGAACGGTTCATTGCGTTGGCCTTTTCGGCCTGGAGCAAACGCTTTTTGCAAGACTTGTGTTGAGGCACCTTAAAATCTCCGGGTGAAAACCTACTTTAAAAAATGTTAGCACAAAGATAGTAAAAGTTTAGAAGTTGTCAAGGGGCGGGAAAATGCTAAATTGAACACCATGATTCCGTTCATCAACGTACGTGCGCAGCGCGAAGCTTACAAATCCGAATTTTTACAGGCCGAACAGCAAGTCCTTGACAGTGGGTGTTTTATCGGTGGACCGGTGGTCCAATCGCTAGAATCGGAACTAGCAAAATACACTGGAGCGGCTCATGCAATCACCTGCGGAAGCGGAACCGATGCATTGACGATTGCGCTACTCGCCCTCGGGCTTGAACCAGAAGACGAAGTCATCGTCCCAGATTTTACGTTCATCGCGCCTGCCGAATGCGTCATGCGGCTCGGAGGAATCCCGAAATTCGCGGACATCGACCCCAAGACACTCCAAATTTCGCCCGAAAGCATCGAAGCTTTGATCGGCAAAAAGACGCGCGGAATTATCGCGGTCAACCTGTTCGGGCAGTGCGCCCCGTATGCAGAAATCAAGGGAATCGCTAAAAAACACGGTCTATGGCTCATCGAAGATTCCGCCCAGGCGTTCGGCGCCACGCAAAACGGCGTACCCGCTTGCACGTTCGGGGACATTTCTATCACGAGTTTCTACCCGGCAAAACCGCTCGGTTGCTACGGGGACGGCGGAGCGCTTTTCACAAGCAACGATGAACTCGCACAAAAAATCCGCCTCATTGCGAACCATGGCAGTCAGACGCGCTACGTTCACGAGATTTGCGGCATGAACAGCAGACTCGACGCCATCCAAGCAGCGGTTCTCCGCGTGAAACTTCGCCATTTCAAAGACGAGCTGAAGATGCGCCAAGAAAACGCACGCAAGTACGACGAGTTTTTCACAGAATACAACACAGGTCTTCGCGCTTCATCGGGTGCGGACATTTCGGGCGCAAGCGCAGGTGCAAAAATCACACCGCAGAAAATTGCCGACGGCAACACCAGCACCTACGCCCAATACACAGTGCTGGCAAACGACCGCGACGCCTTTATCGCTCAACTGGAACGCGCCGAAATTCCCTACTGCATCCACTACCCGATGCCGCTGCATGAGCAGCCTTGCTTTGCAAAATACCAAACGGACTATATCGCAGGAGCATTATATGGTCCTCCCGGTATCATCAATACACTCCCGCCCAACATCGTCGATGAATTATTAGAAAACACAAATATACATGCCGATCGAGCTGCGGAACATGTCGTGAGCCTCCCCTTCTGCGCATTTACGAACGTGGAAGAGATAATTGCAAGACTTAAGAAAGTAATGTAGGTATGAGGTATGGGCACGGGCCTACGGCCCTTTCAGGTATGAGGTATGAGCTCGGTCGCCGACGGCTCCCTTTGAGATTATTGTAATTAGAAACGCTCAAAGCCTTGCAAAGCAAGGCGACCTCACAGCCCAAAGCGAAGCGACCCCAAAGGGGCTTTGCCCCGACCCCATAGCTCACAGCCCTACAAAACAAATTTCTCGATAACTTCGGCGATTCCCGAGTGGTTGTTGTCGCGCACCGTTACGTAATCTGCAACGGCCTTCGCAGCATCGCTCGCGTTCGCCATCGCCACTCCGACACCCGCCGCTTCAATCATCGGGCAATCGTTTTCTTCGTCACCCACGGCAATCGTATTTTCAATCGGCTCGTGATAGAAGTCCGCCATGTAGCGCACCGCAGCGCCTTTATTCGAAAGCATGTGCGAGAACTCCAGCATTTCGGGCTTGCTGAACACATCAAAGAGTTTATCCGCAGTCACGGTCCGCATGTCGGCACGGAAATCGACAAGACTTGAATGTTCAAACGGCGTAATGACGTTGACCTTGATTGGCGGTTTCACCACGACATTTATCGGGCCGTTCACATCGCGCCGTTCGCCGTAGTACGTACGAATATCGTCAACAACAACATAATCCATCTGCATCAAGCGGCAATACGTCCTGAGCTGTTCCGTCTCGTATTCCGAAACGACTAAATCGCCAGCATACGTGTGCGCATGCATCCCGCGCTTGTGCGCCTCGTCCATAATGAACTTCACCTGATCTACAGCAATACGGCGCGTCAAAATCGGCGTTCCCGTTCCGCAGTCGTAAATGAGCCCGCCATTAAAGCTCACCAGAAAATATCCCGGTTTCAAGAAGCCATACTTTTCCGCAATCCGCTTCACGCTTGTGAGCGGACGCCCCGTCGTCATCACGAACTTGTGGCCCGCGTCTATCATCGCGTGTATAGCAGCCATATCCGCGTCGCTGATATTTTTCGCGTCGTCGAGAAGCGTACCATCCAAATCAGTAAAAAGAAGTTTCATCAAGCCAAATATAATACTATATTTCTTCCATTCGAAGGGGTTTCCAATGCAAATTGATGAATTGTTAAAAGGATCTAAAACAGTGGCGATTTTCGGGCATGTTCGCCCTGACGGCGACTGCGTAGGTTCCACTCTCGGGCTTTACAACTACATTTGCGACAATTATCCGACAATCAAAGTTCAACTGTATTTGGAACGCTTCCCTGAAAGCTACAAGATTCTTCCCAATTCCAACAAAGTTAACGAGGTTTATGAAAACAATTCCGCACCTGTCGATTTAGCATTCCTCATAGACACACCTTCGTTTGAACGCATCGGAGCAAACGGCGAAAAAAGCCTCAAGACCGCAGGCAAGACCTGCAACATCGACCACCACATTAGCAATCCGCTGAATCTCTGCACAAAAAATTTTGTCGAAGTCAAGGCTAGTTCCGCAAGCGAAGTCCTGTTCTTTTTGCTTGACGCGAATAAAATAAGCAAGGACACCGCAGAATGCCTGTACCTCGGAATCGTCCACGACACGGGTGCGTTCAAGTTCAGTTGTACTGGGCAAAAGACGATGGTCGCCATCGGTGAATTACTCGACAAGGGAATCGATTTTACACGAATCATCAACGAGACCTATTACACCAGAACTTACATCCAGACACTCGTCACCGGATACGTGATGGTAAACAGCAAGCTTGCGCTCAACGGCAAAGTTGTCTATAGTTACCTCACTCCCGACGACATGATCCGCTACTCCGTGACTCCAGTCGAATTGAGTAACGTCATCGATACGTTACGCGAAGTGAGCGGCACCGAAGTCGCCATATTCCTTTACCCCGTCAACGGAGAATACAAGATAAGCCTGCGAAGCAATTATGTTGTCGATGTAAACAAAATTGCAGCAAACTTTGGCGGAGGCGGACACATCCGCGCCGCCGGTGGCAATTCCAAGGAATCGCCCGAAAACACCATTAAAAAACTGTTGTTGCACATCCAGGAACAACTGAACGGTTAAACGAAAAAGAGAGCAATCGCAAGCAGCACAAACACGCAGCCACTGAACCAGTTGAGGTTGCGGTTCGCTTTCGGTGACGTGAGCAGATACTTTTTGACCGTACCCGCCAAAAGCGCGATACTCCCGAATACAATCATCGTTGCCACAATAAATTCCGCACCGAAAATTGCCGTCTGCAAACTCGGGTGAATGGGGCGGTCCAAACGCACTGCAGGCGGAATCAGCGAAAGAATGAAAAGAATCACCTTCGGGTTCGTCATGTTCATGATGATGCCCCGCATGTAAAGGCTACGTGCAGAAGGAACGCCGTCAATCGCATCGCTAGACTTTACTGGATCCTTCGACTCCACTTCGTTTCGCTCAGGATGACAAATGCAACCGTCATTCTGGAGGGGCTTAGCCCCGATAGAATCCTCCTCACCGATTTCAACAGTTCCAGCGCGGACCTGAAAACTCTTGTACGCCAAGTACAGCAAGTATGCAGCGCCAAGGCACTGAATCACGAAAAACGCCGTCGGGCTAGCGGCAATCAACGCCGAGACTCCAGCGACAAGCAAGCAAATCTGCAAAGCAATTCCGGTACAAAGCCCAAGGATAATGCAAAATCCGAGACGCGCCCCGTACGTCGCGCTCTGGGCAAGAACAAACAAATTATCCGGTCCAGGGGCAATCCCGATGACAAGAGCTGCGATGAAGAATTCAAGCATGTTTTTACAATTTACTCAGGAACGCATCGACGTCGAGGTCCGCCAAATCTTTTTGCAGGGTATCGAGCACATCGTCCGTAATCGCCGAATGTTCATGAGCACGTTCATCCGCACGAGCATTCGAAACATCCACCAACTTCTTGAGTGAATTTGCCACCTCACCCACAGTACCGTCCTGACGCATTACGACATCCAGGACCTTCGAGAGCCTTTGGCGCAACCTTGCAAATTCCTCGCGATCCAGCTCAGAAACCTCCCCATGATAGCACATCAAGGGAGTCTGGCACCTAGCACACGGAAACACCATCATATTCGAGAAGTCTCCGTCTATCTGGACCTTAAATTTCGTTCCGCAATGCGGACATTCGATATCCATTTCACTCATATATCTAAATGTAGAATTTTTTACAATTCCTAGCCAATACAACTACAATATTTTATTTTTACATCGTCCATCAAGCTTTGTGAACCCGTTATATTTTTTTTCTATCCCTACTACCTAACCACTGTCTACAAACCACTAATCACTAGCCCACATGCTTTGTCACTGGCTTTATCAAACAACTCATATTGACCTTTTCGACGGACGTCTGTTCCGCGCAGGCTCCGCCGCCATGCTCTCCATCATCTTGGTGCTCTTCTTCATGCCCAAGTACATTCGTTTTTTGCAGAGATTGGACGCCACCAGCGATTTCGACAAGGACGGAAAAACGAAATCGCCCCCCATCATGGGCGGACTCCTCCTCGTTGTCGTGGTAGAAATCGTTTCGTTGCTCGTGTGCCAGATGAACGGCTACACCATCTCGACACTCGTAATTTTGGCGTTGTTCAGTGCCGTGGGCGCTACCGACGACATGGCGAAAGTCCGTGCCAAGCGCCTCGTGAACCAAGGCAAACTCAAAGCCGCCGACTACATGGACAAGGCGGACGGCATTTCCAGTTCGCTCCGGCTTTTCCTCTACTTTTTGTTCAGCTTCGTCGTCGCGATTTTCTGCTACAAGTTCATCCCCGAACTCAAGGGCGACCTAACCATCCCCTTCTGCCCCATTGACGTATTCCAGATCCACCTCCCCAACTGGATTTTCGTTGCATTCATGACGTTCGTCATCGCTGCCTCCGCAAACGGTACTAACTTCACGGACGGCCTCGACAGCCTCGTTTCCGTGCCGATTCTCACCAGCATGTTCTTCGTCGGACTTGTGGCCTACGTGAGCGGTAACTTTATCTTCAGCCAGTACCTGAGCGTGCCATACCTCCCCGGCTGCGATGAACTTTTCCCGATTGCAACCTCCATAGCAGGCGCGTTGCTCGCTTATCTGTGGTTCAACAGCCCTCCGGCCGAAATCTACATGGGCGACGCCGGTTCCGTCGGCTTTGGCGCCACTATCGGCATCATGTTCATCTTGGTGCAGGCAGGACTTTTCCTCCCCATCGTTTGCATTATCATCATCGCTGAAGCATGCTCCGTGCTGATGCAAATCACCTGGTTCAAAATAACCAAAAGAGCGACCGGCACAGGCAAACGCATCTTCCTTTGTGCGCCACTCCACCACCATTACCAAAAGAAATGGGATGGACGCTTCCCGAGCAAGCCTCTCATGAACTCCAAAATCGTATGGCGCATGCACTTGGTGAGCATTTTTGCGCTCATTTTCAGCATGGTCGTGTTCTTTGGAATAAGGTAAAAAACAGCCGGCTGTTCGCAGTAGGCAGAACTTATAAACTCGTCATCCCCGATTCAGTCGGGGATTTTTTTCGTTAACATCAACTATTACTATATTACCCCTCATGAATATCATCGAAACTTTGAATGCAGCGGGTCAGCAAGAGCTTGCCCAACATCTTGAGACTTTGACGGGCGATGCCCGCGCAAATTTGGAACGCGATATTTTAAGCCAGGACTGGCAAGAACTGAAGGCTCTCCATGCCGAAAAATCAGCAGCCAGCTTGAGCGATAACGTTTCTGCCGACCTCACCCCGATGCCGTGGAAACTCGCTACAGACGATCTCCGTTACGATTTCTGGAAAGAGACTGGCGAAATTCTTTTGGGCAAAGGACAAGTCGCCGCATTTCTCGTCGCAGGCGGTCAAGGTTCCCGCCTCGGTTTCGATGGTCCCAAGGGCATGTTCGATATCGGCCTTCCGAGCCACAAGAGTTTGTTCCAACTGCAAGCAGAACGTTTGCGCAACCTCGGTGCACGCGTAGAACATGCAATTCCGTGGTGCATCATGACGAGCCCGCTCAATCACGAAGCCACCGTCAACTTTTTCAAGGAACATGATTACTTTGGTTTAAATCGTGAAGACATCCGATTCTTCCAACAAGGAACCATTTGCGCCCTCACCGCAGACGGCAAGGCTGTCCGCGACGGCGAAGACCATCTAGCCCTTGTTCCTGACGGAAATGGCGGTTGCTTCCGCGCACTCGCCCAGAGCGGAACGTTGGCTTGGCTCGTGGAACGTGGCGTGCAGTACGTGTTCCTCTACAGCGTCGATAACGCACTTTGCCGCATTTGCGACCCGGCGTTCATTGGCGCCCTCGCCGAAAAAGGCAACATGCTCAGCGCCTCCAAGGTCGTCCACAAGGCAGGACCGAACGAAAAAGTCGGCATCTTTGCCTTCCAGAACAAGAAACCGGGCGTCGTCGAATACAGCGACCTCCCGGAAAACTTCCGCGACATGACAAACGCCGATGGCAGCCTCACGTTCGACGGCGGCAACATAGCCATTCACTTGTTTAAGATCAGCGGACTCCGCAAATTGCAGACAAGCAAACTCCCGTGGCACACCGCTCGCAAGACCGTTTGCGGAGTCGAAAAGTGCTTCAAGTTTGAACAGTTCCTATTCGACGCATTCCCGCAACTCGGTTCCATGCTCCCGTTCGGCGTCATCCGCGAAGAAGAATTCAGCCCCGTCAAAAACGCCGAAGGCAATGATTCCCCGAAAACCGCACGCACGATGATCGGCAAGCTCCACCGCGACTGGCTCCGCAAGGCGCACGTAAAAATCGACGAGAAAAAGCTTTACGAAATCTCCCCGACCATCAGCTACGCCGGCGAAGGACTCAAGCAAAGCGTATTCGACCGCGAACTCGGAAGAAACATCTTGGAATTCGAGGAGAATTAACGCATTCGACGCAGTAGGCGGCAGGAAGTAGGAATTGTCATCCTGAGCGAAGTGTAACGAAGTCGAAGGATCCAGTCATTTTTCAAACGCACAAATGGGAATGCGCCGATTCAAGGTCATAACATACAAGTTCCTAATCAACATTCTGCTGCGTTTGCCGGATGCGTTCTACGCCATTCTTTTCGCCGTTGTTTTTCCGATATACAAGGCGCTCCACAAGAAGCGCGCCTACGGACGCGTCGAAAAGCACTTGGCTGCAGCGAAGGAATATGCCGCAAACGTTTACACCAAAGAAATGCGCGCCGACCCCTATAACGATTCCGCGCTTTTCGCAGTTACCCCCCGCGACACATTCCGAGGCATTTTCTGGAACGCCCTAGAATCCTACCGCGGACTCGCCCGATTCAGCAAAGTAGAACGCCAAATCGTCTATGAAAACGAGCACGTCATCCGCGAAGCCATCGCCGAATGCGCCAAGCAAAACGCCCCCATCGCAGGCATCAGCATCCACCAAGGTGCGTTCGAACTCATGCACAGAGCGCTCTGCCGATACAGCGAACACGTCCACCTGATTACCGATTCCGTCGGCGACATTGCGTTCCGCGAAGTCCTAAAAGAACTCCGCAGCGACCCACACCTTACCGAATACCACCCCGATGAAACATGCCGCCTTATCCGCGAACTTTTCCGCACCAAGGGTGTGCTCGCCATGGTCATCGATCAAGGCAAGCACACCAAAGGGAACGAAGTCTCGCTATTTGGGCAACCTAGCACGCTCTATTTGCGCCTGCCACAAAAAATAAACGAAATGGGAGCAAGCATCGTCACCTTCCGCACCTGGAGCGAAAAAAAGCACATCGTCATCCGCTTCGAAAGCTACTACCCGCCCAAGTACGACGCAAACCAGCTCGTCACAGGGATTGCACGCGAAGTCGAGACGTGGATTGCCGACCACCCGGAGCAATGGAGTTGGAACTACCACGGGAATTTTACTAGATTTACATAGTCCTTTACAAATGCAGGGAGCCATCGAACTTTAAACAATGCAGTTTGCGTTCGGAAGAGCAGAATAAAACAACAATCAACTAAAAATCATGAAAGTATCCATAATAGCCCCTGTTTATAATGTATCAGCATATATCGAACGTTGTGTCAAATCCGTCATGAGCCAAACATACCAAGACATCGAATGCATCTTGGTAAACGACGCATCTCCAGATGACAGCATTGCCATTGCAGAACGCCTTATCGCGGATTATAATGGCCCAGTCCAATTTCGGATTTTAAACCACGAGCATAACAGAGGACAATCTGCAGCCCGCAACACAGGTGCCGATGCCGCTACAGGCGACTATCTTTACTATATGGACAGCGATGATGAAATCACGCCTGACTGCATCGAAAAATTATCACGTCCTATTTTAAACAACCCTACAATAGAGATGGTAGAAGGCTGTTATGTTCTTATAACGACAGACAATGATAACGTTATATCCGAACATCCCGTTTCAAGGCCTCAATTAGAATTTGCAACCCAAACAGCAGTAAGGGATTTCTATTTCTCAAAAGAACACGATATTAGAACGGCTTGGAACAAGTTGGTCAAAAGGACATTTTTTCTAAAGAATCAATTATATTTCAAGAATCTCACGGGAGAGGATGATTTTTGGTACTTTCATTATAATAGGTATCTTAACCATCTTTATATTATTCCCGATATTACTTACAAATATTACAAACATGCAAACTCAGTTTCCACGAATCCTAGCAGAAATTATAGGACTATTTTTGAAAGGCTATATGCAGAAATAGCAAAAAATTTATCTCCTGAAGACAGCGCTCGCGAAGTAAAGTATTTTCTTAACAATTTTAGTCTATTCTACATAGAAGGTCCAACAACTCCAACATATAAACAGGTTGCATGTCAATTTTTCAAAATTTTAAAAGACAACCATTGCATAAAAGAAATGCTTTTTCTCAAAAGCGTTATCCTTTTATCAAAGGTTACACTCACTAGAGTCATTACATACAAATTAGGTTTTTTCATAAAAAATTTTAAAACAAAGAGAAAAATTCATAAATTAGGTCTAGATAGCACCACCATCCGCATTCTCTTCAATTAAAACCTTTTTTATATTTGCGCTTAAAAGAAGGAATCACAATGCCTTTAAATGCAGAAGAAGAGTTTCAGCTAGAGTGGATTAAGCACCACCAAATGGAAGACAAGGACGAACTTGCCGAAATCCAGGCCGAAGCGGAAGCCGAGGCCCGACCGCGCATGCGAGCCGTCCGCGGCAAAAAGATGCGCCGTAACCCAGCCGCCTGGGAACTGCCGAACCCGGAAGACGAAATCGACCTGCACGGGCTCACTTCCGAAGAAGCTGCCGAAGCCGTCGAACGTCGCATCGACGACCTGCTCATCGCGGGTCTCAGCGTTTTGCGAGTCATCCACGGTGGCGGCAACCCGGAATACGGCAACGTCAAGCGCATTATCGACCGCAAAGTCCGTTCCGAGTGGAGCAACCGCATCGTATTTTACAAGGTCGAGCCCGACAACGCTGGCTCCAGCATCATGAAAATCGGCAAACCGCGCTCACAGGCCGCAAAAAAGAAGAAATAAGCAAATTTTTTCATTTTTTTCGGCAAAGACCCCTTTAAAACCCGACAAAAATTAACTATAATTGTGCGCGTCACCGGAATATAGCTCAGCCTGGTAGAGCGCTTGCTTCGGGAGCAAGAGGTCGTGAGTTCGAATCTCGCTATTCCGATAAAACAAAATGACACCCGTGAGGGTGTCTTTTTTGTTTTATTTTGAACACTGGCGAGATGAGAACTCACGAAGTGAGTTCGACAAATTTGTTCCGTGAACGAAGTGAACAATGAACAAATTTGAGATTACGCCGCTAGGCGTAACCCGAAGGGCAAAAACCGAAACGAAGTGAGGTTTTTGTCTAATCTCGCTTTCTGATAAGAAAGCGTATCAGGTTCGGCAATCTCGCTTTCTGATAAGAAAGCGTATCATGTTTGTCTAATCTCGCTTTCTGATAAGAAAGCGTATTAGGTTTGTCTAATCTCGCTTTCTGATAAGAAAGCGTATCATGTTTGTCTAATCTCGCTATTCCGAGAATAGTCATCTCGCTATTCCGAGAATAGTCATCTCGCTATTCCGAGAATAGTCACCTCGTATTCCTATAAGAAAAGCCCGCGCACTAAAATGTGGCGAGCTTGACAATGTAATAGGGAGTGAACAGCTTACTTCTTCAGCACTTTCTTCCCGTAGTAGGCGCCGCGGGCGTTGTTCGAGCCATTCACGCGGCGACCCTTGAGGTCGAACTTGCCGTGGTCGTAGTTCATCTTAATTTCACCCGTACGCGTGTTGAACTGACCAATGACAGTCGTGTGTTCCACATTGTCATCGTTGCCATCGCCATCATCCACAATAATGCTCATGAGTTCCGGCAGTTCCTTTTGCTCGACGGTCGGACGCATCACATAATTGCCGTTCGCACGGATGGTTTGAACCGGCGCAACATCAGACTTGACGAGGTAAGCGCGCATCGGGCGAATCCAAGCGCCTACGCCGACCTTGACGAAATCACCCACCTGAATTTTGCTGTCGTCAGAAGAACTTGCGGCAAAGCCATAAGCAACGCCCAGTTCCGGGTCACCACTTTCCCACTTCTTGTATTGCCAAGTGCCGCGGAATTCCCATTCCCATTCAGGATACTTCGTGACGGCTTCGGTAGTTGCCTTGAGCGTCACTTTGCCATCCACCTTGAATTCAGGTTTGTTCATTTTCACCAGATACGGAGTATTCGCACTTATTGTAGTATGTTCATACTCCTTATCTTTACCATCAGCATCCTTTATGACACCTTTTTCAGCCCACAAGACTTTCATCTTGACGGCTTCCTTGCCATTCTTGTCCTTACCGATGCCATTATAGTAGAGCACAGCTTGAAGACCCGAAACGTTAGCCGTATTCACATCAAACGGCAAAACGATTGTCGAATAAGCGCCGACCGGGAATGCGCGGTTATACTCAACGGCGACGTCTTTAATTTCTCCTGCAATTTCGACAGCATCCGTTTTACCATAAGTTCCGTCGATAACGGCGCGCCAGCCACTATTGTATTCGCGAATCTGCACGGCGGCGTATTCCGTCGTCTTCGGATAGACAAACGGACTTTCTTCAATATTGTTGTCATAAACAACACCGCCGATGGTGATTTTACCCTCTCTAGAACCGTCATCACCACCTATACTATAATTAGCTTTTTCCCCCTTTGTTGCAGTAACCTTAGTCACGTTATCCGTAATCATGATGTTACCAACAACTCCATTAGAGCCACCACCGATACCGGGGGCATAAGAACCACCCGTAGCAGAGATTGTTCCACCACTAATTACGATACTTCCAGCAGTTCCATAGTAATCACCACCGATACCGGCACCATCACCATTGCTGCTCGCATCAAGGAAACCCGTTCCCG